>Ga0182027_10005091_pt1 | contig 20112 bp, 7 predicted proteins | sample 712E1DmetaG_FD_121300 | JGI IMG/M metagenome (GOLD analysis project Ga0182027, IMG submission 121300) | Permafrost microbial communities from Stordalen Mire, Sweden - 712E1D metaG (Illumina Assembly) | ecosystem: Environmental > Terrestrial > Soil > Wetlands > Permafrost | place: Sweden...
CTCAGCTTCATTGCCCGTCGAGACGTTGTTGCTCGTCGTCTGGTGATTACCAAATGACGATCCACCACCCAGAACGGGACCATTATTGAAGTTATAGCCGAAGGGGAAGGAATCGGCGAGATTCCCGCTCTTCGCTCCGAGCGTCGGGACGATATTCGGAGACAAGTTATAGCTCTGGAAGAACGTCGACGGGAACGGCGCATGCACCCAAGCGTTAACAACCGCAAGACCACCCGGGTAAGAGCTCTGGCTGCCAGCAGCGGCATTCAGCACGGGGCCACCGTTGACGTCGTAGTTTAGAGCCGCCTTGTTCTGGGCCGCGGTATTGCCACTGCTAAGTCCGGAGTATCCGTCTGCACCAGAGAAGTCGCCGTACCAGGTCAGCTGTGCACCCGTGGCGTTAAGGCCTTGCCCGCCCGCCGCGGCGTTCGCCACGGCATTGTTGAGGGCACCCTGCAGGTAGGTCGCCCAGCCGTAGCCCCAAATCGTGCCATCGGCGATGAAGTAGGCGTTGGTGCTCAAGCCACCGATCGCGTTACCCTGGGTATCGGCCAAAGTCGCATTGTCGACCTCGGTCTTGAAGTGCGCCCATTTCAAGGTCAGCTTGTCATGCAAGGTGGTAACCGTGATACCGTATTCCTTGGTATGGCCGTTTTCGCTCGGGAGAATCGTGCCCGCCATGCTCAAACGGGTGATGTCCGCCTTGAAGTTGTCGCCGTGATCATAGAAGATACTGATCGTCGAATCCCAGGGCAGCTTTGAAGTCAGGGCCTTGGGGAGATGGTAAACGCCACCCCATGTCCGGCTCGTGCCCGCGTTATCAACGCGCGAACCCGGGTCTTCCGCGAACGCCGTGCTCGTCGTTCCAGAGATAGGATCGGTCTGCCCATTCGTGTCATAGGCAGTGATGTTGTCCTTGCGCCATCCGAAGGTCGGGACAAGGTCGCCGCCCAACAGATAACCCTGCCAGGTCAAGCCCTTCGAATTATCAACGTAACGCGTCCGGTTGGCCGACTGCACCAAGGACGGGTAGTCGGTCGGGTTGCTGGAGTTCATCCAAGTGATCGGCTCCTGCTGCCATCCGACATAGTTCGCCTGATTGTCGCTCTGGAAACCAGTCTTGGTCGTGCCGCTGATGGGCTCAACATACGTGAATGGGTCAGCCGGGTTGACGTAGGCTGCTTGTCCACCGAGTCCGGTCGCATTCCAGTGAGAATTGAAATTCGTCACCGTCTGCGTCGAGGGAGGGGCAATGACGAACGGAATGTTTGTCAGATTCTGACCCCGTCCGTTCGGGCTGGCCATCAGGTTATTCCCGAGGTAGGCAATCCATTCGAACTGCCGGTTGGAACCCAGCTGCCCCGTGGTGGTACCCGAATTATTCTGCGAATTGTCGATGATGTACTGGGGCGACACCGCATACTCAGCGAAATTCACGTACGTGTTGGTGATCTGAGTGCGCTCATACAACCCCGTGATAACCTGCTTGCCAAGGATCTTTGCAAGCGCCGTGTCGCCGAGGAAGTCGGTCGCACGCAGTTCGCCCGTGGGCGTGAGACGGAACGCATCGCGGGTCGTGGTCTTCGTGAAATTCAACCCGGGCTGCGAGGCGCCGTTGCCCGCGTACGGACGGCCCGCGTTCGGATTCGTCGCTCCGTTGACATAGGTGGCGTTGACATCGATATTGATGTCATAGTTCTGACCGCTCATCCAACCCAACTGACCTTGCTGGTAAGTCTGATGGTCAATGGCTGCCTGGATCGAGAGACGTTCATTGAAGAAGCTCTGGTCGACAGTCAGATTATAGGCTTTCCAGTTCTGCCACTCATGCTTGTTCGGGCCGTCGAGCAGATACTTGTAGAAGTTGAAGATATCCGTGTACCGGATGACCTTGTCGGCATAGTACGCACCGCCGGGGACCGCGGGTCCAAAAGCACCACCGGGCGTGAAACCGATAACGTATGAACTCGTCTCTGGAACGGCACGAGGAATGAACGCGCTGTTGTTGTTGCCGGAATTATTGCCGAGTGCTCCGGAACTGCTGATTTCATATGCCGTATTGATCTGGGCGGTGATCGTCTTGATCGGAGTCCCGGACGGATAATACACCGGAGTCGCAGCCATGCCGTGAGTTTGATTGTAGTTGTAGCTCTGCTCGTACGGAACCGTCTCGTAGTAGTTGACGATGTCCGGCCAGAACGAGCGGCCCTGATTGTTCAGGCCCAAGCCGACTTGGAGAGGCCCGCCAATGCCACCCGGATAGGTGACACCGTTGAACTTCTGCGCGGGGCTCAAGGCATTGAGGATGATCTTATTGTAATTCGGGTTACCATTGGAATTGTAACCAGACGGGAACCACATCGAATAATCGTCATCCGGCGGAATATCGCGCGGGTTGTTCGACGTGATGTCGCCCTTTTCATACTTCACCCGCACGCTCGTGTGGCTGTTCTCACCGAACAGCTTCGGATCAAAGCGCAGCGCAACATATTCGCGCTTCGCATTGTTGAAAGCGGGTTTTTGCTCGTACAGCTCCTTGTCGTCGACGGCCGCCACGCGGATCGCGAGCAAACCGGGAACGATGCTCTGGTTCAGATCGATCACATTGCGCACTGAACCGTATTCATCGACACGAATCTCGTAATGGTATGCGGTCTTGAAGGTCGCATCATTCGTGCTCGTGTTGACGATACCAGCCGGGCTGCCGACGCCGAACAGAATCGAATTCGGGCCACGTTGCAGGTCGACGCGACCGACGTTATAACCATCCCACGGAATATCGCTCAGGAAATAATCGCGGGTGTTATCGGCCGAGGCCAGACCGCGGACGCGGGTGGTGGCGCTGATTGTGTTCTCTTGATAGACTTGCGTGCCCGCGACGCCGGAATAGTTACCACGCAGGCCGGAAACTTCCGTGCTCGGAGTGTAAACCAACAAGTCGGCGGTATTCGTCGCCCCGGTGTCCTTCAAGAATTGCTCCGTAACAACGGAAATTGAGGAAGCAATATCTTTCAGGTCGGTGCGGACGCGTGTGCCAGCCAACGTCGAGGTGGCTGTGTAGCCCTTGTCCTCGCCGGCTTCTACCACGAACGGAGAGAGCACCACCACTTGGTCGCTCTCACTGGTAGCTGCCACGGTTGCTGCTGGCTTGGTTGTGCCCGGGTCAGTGGGGGTCACTGCTTGCGCCGACAAGCGCAATACAGCGACGAGACACGTCACAGATGTGACGGATACGGCGATAAGCCGTCTATTTTGTCGTTGCATGATTTTGGGGGTTAGGAACAAAGGATTTTAGGGTACAACAGTCAACGCTGCGCATGGTAAGTGCGCAGCAATGGCGAATTTCTAACTACAGAATCTACCCGAGTGGGTGATTTGCACAATTTTAGGGGCGATTTGGTACTACTCGGGGGTGAGTTATACACGCGGCCGATGCGCTGGACAGCGATCCGTTGTTCATCCATTTGACCAAGTCCGTGATTCACTTCTCGATTTCACGCCATTCCACGGGGAAAAACGTGGTTACAGGGTTGGGTGGCAAGCCCCGCAGGTTGATCTGGAGTCGCATGACCAGCAATTCGATGGCACGCCTTCCAAGCTCCCCAAGGAGCGCGGGCACGCTCAGACCCGCCGATGGGGCATTGCGAGTGTCGATCGAAACCCAAGTAATGCGGGAGACCAGATCGGGATGGAGCCTGGTGGACAATCCGGCGATATTGACGCCGCACCCCACGACCGCATCGAGTTTCTCGTCATCGATCCATTGAAGCATGCGACCGATGTCCTCGTCCTCCTCGTTCAGGCGGCAGAAGGATGCAATTCGGCCAAGGCTCTTCGCATGGCTTTCGACCAGATACCCGGCCCGCAGCTGACCCTCGATTTCGGCTCCAAGGTCGTTTGCGACGATGAAACCGACATTCCGACCACCCCGACGCCAGAGCTGCAGAACGGAGAGCCGAGCGGCCTGGCAATAGTCCGTGGAAACGTTGTCCACAGGGGGCTCCACCTGCATCGACTCGATCCCGAGCACGCAGAACCTGCTCCAGTCGATGTTGAGTGATCGCGTGGCGGGTGAGAGAACGCCAAGCAAGATTCCGGTGATCCCTCTTGCAAGCAGCACCTGCGACAAGCGCGCTGGCGAAAGCTGAGCCGGCCCCACCAAGAACAGCTCAAGCGTGAAATCCAGCCGCTTCGCTTCCTCCCGGGCCGCCGCAAAGATTCCTTCGTGCCGTTCCGAACGGGCAAATGCCGCTGGGGTTGGAAGGTCGCTGACAAACGCAATCGCGCCCGCGGACCTGGGGGGGACCAGCGCACGGCGATGAAGGTTGAACAGGGCGAGCATCGGATCGGGCCTGTAGCCGAGCTCCTCAGCGATCTTCCGGATGCGTTCACGGGTGGCTGCGTTCAACTTCGGTTGATTGCGCAAAGCGAGCGACACTGTGCTCTTGTGCACGTGCGCGGCCAATGCCACGTCGGACATCGTCACCCGCCGATGATCAGGGCTAGGGGTCATGGTTCTCGCGAATCACGAGGTGGCGCCGAAGCCCCATCCTGCCAGGTTCCCGCAACAAAGGTGGCCGCACTCGGCATCGCCAGTCCTCGTTTTCGACGCATGATGAGCAGGGCAAGTGCTTCCGCAGCCTTTTGGCCTACCACGAAATGATGCTGAATGACTCCGGCAAGAGCTGGATCAGGGACATTCAAGCACAAACACATACAGGCGATGTCCCGGGGAACCTGCAGCCCGCCGTCTCGGAGAAACTCCCGGACCGAATTCCAACTGCTAAGCACAATCTCCAGACGATGTTCCCGGACCCAATCAACCATCCGCCGCGCAGTCGCTGTGGGGTCATCACGATGCTCCCGGCAATAAAGAATGGGGATTTCGGGTAATCCCAGTTCCTCCCGTACGACGTAGTAGCCTGCGGAGTAGCGGCTCTGGGTGGCCTCTTCCTCCGCCTGCCCCACGGCCATTCCGATCCGACGATAACCCAGACGGCAGGCATGACGAAAAGCCGTCTGCGCGATCTGCAACTGATCGTTCGCCACAAGCGTGGCTTCCGGAAGCATAAAAGCAGAGTCGATTTTCACCACAGCGTAACGCGACCATTCCAGCTCCAGCTGGCGCAACAGGGGATCAAAAGCCCCGATAATGATGCCGTCAGTCCGCGCGGGATCGAGCCGGCTCTTTATGTCAGCAATATCAAACTTCTCGTCGCCGACCGACAGCAGGTCGCAGGCGCAACCCATCAACTCAGCCTGATGCTGCACCCCATCGGCAAATTGCCGCATAAACCTAGATTCCGCAGTTGAGGCGGAATCCACTCGCTCACGCTCGCAGCTACGAGAAGCTGAAGCCACTCGCTCGCGCTCGCAGCTACGAGGAGCGGAAGCCTCAACAGCGGAATCTAGCATGAATGCTTCACCTTCGGGGTCGTCCGCAGCCCAGCGGTTGCTCAGGAAGACGATACGCGTTTCGCGATGCAATCCGCTGCATTGGCTCCGCTGGGCCGCGAGGGCCTGCATGACAGAGTCCTGCTGGTAGCCGATTTCACCGGCAATCTGCAAAATGCGATCGCGTGTAGCAGGGGGAATCCTCCCAAGGCCACGAAGCGCCTTCGAAACCGTCGAATAATGGACCTGCGCCGCCTGGGCCACCTGTTTGATGGTGACCCGCCCCGCGTCATTTCCGGATTTCTCCATCAGTGGGAACGGTTAAAGCTTTTCTTCACTTTTCAACTCGCAAGATGAGGTTCGTGGCGCCGGGCGGCACTGCGTGATCCGAGGTCGGACCGTCCGGCCAGCGGATCCGGACCGTTCGCGGAGGATTGGAGTCGGCATACCCGAAGAAGCCTGCCGACGACGATTGGCTATAGCAACCGGATCCAGCACAGACCTCGCTGGTCTCGTTCGCTCCATCGGCCAATTCAAGCGTGATGCGCGCGCCCACGGCGGTCGGATTGCCGGGGGGTCCCCGCAATTGGACGCGCAGCGAGTGGCGACCGGCCACCCCGCGGTTGTGGAAAACGAGAGTCGTATTGTTGTTTCGCGAGATGAAGAAATCGGGCCAGCCATCCTGATCGAGATCCAGTACGGCGAGGGCTTTTGCATCGCCCGGCACCAGCAGGCCGCTCTCAGCCACTGGGACCGGAGTGAAGCGGCCGTGTCCGTCGCCGCGCAACAGCTGGCCAAGCCCTCCGTCAAAACGGCCGACCGCTGCGATTGGCGCATAGGAGTTCTGCACAGCATAAATATCTGCATGACCATCGCCGTCAAAATCCCCGGCCACCACACCCTGCAATGGCGCGATCTGCGCGATGCGAGGCAGCGGTTCAAATCGATAGGTGCCATCGGCCTGGCTCAGGAACACCCCACTCCTAAGCTCCGTCGCGGCGAAACGCTGGGCGCCCGCCAAGCGGTCCTCGCCCAGGATCTCGCCCAGCGTCGCCCGTGCGTAGGCGTTGTTTCCAGGAAACCGTTTCAACACGGAGGGGATGGACGCGCCCAGGTCAAGCCGGCCGCGCCAAGGGAAAAGTCTCTCCCCTTCATAATATGCCTCGACCATCTGTGGCTCAACACCGTCCCCGGTGAAATCCCCGTAGAACAGGAGCGCCGGATGGGTGCGGTCGGCATGATACTGGGTGTTGAGGCCGACATTTCCGACCACGTAGTCGGGCCGCCCGTCGCCATTGAAATCCGCCGCGGCAATCGAGGTCCACCAGCCGGTGCCGGCGGCCGAAAAACCGGCCCGTTCAGACCAGTCCTCAAAACCCCGGCCCTGTCGATTGTGAAAATACTTCACGTTGCCCCATTCAAGCGTCAGCAGCAGATCCGGCCAGCCATCGCCGTCCACATCGGACCAGAGTGCGGAAGTCACCATGCCGACCTGCCGCAAGCCCGGGGCCAGGGCATCGGTCACGTCTTCGAACCGGCCCCCGCGGTTGACCAGCAGCGCGCTCTGCGGAGCCAGGGGATATTGACCAGGCAGCACGCGACCGCCCAAGAACAAGCCGAGCCGGCCTTCGTGGGTAAAGTCAGCAGCCGCAACCGCCCCTACGCTGATGGGCAGAGGCGGAAGAGCATCAGCCGGGGCTGCCTGAAAACCGCCGCGCCCGTCGTTGAAGAAAAGCCGCGGTTGATATTCTGGAACGCCCGCCGGCAGGCTGTTGCCGCCCTTGGTGACCAGCAGGTCCGCACGCCCCCGACCGGCGGCATCGAACAGCAGCACCGGGCCGTCGTCGACGGGCCCGACAGGGAGGAGGGCCGTTGTGTCGGCGGCGACAAATTGCCCCGACGATGTTCGTTTCAAGATCCGGGCTGGAACCTGGGTCGTCCCGCCCACCACCACATCCTCCAGTCCGTCGCCGTCGATGTCGCCCACGGCCAGGCCGGGACCCCGGCGGTTGAGCCGGATGGGCAACAACGGTTGCAGCTCAGTCTCATCAATTGGCTCCTCCCGCGAGGTTAGCGCCAGACCGACCGATTGGCCGACCTCGGCAAACTGCCCCGACGCCGGCGGCGTGCTTCCCGTTCTCGCCAGGATCTGCGCCGGACCCGCCGGTTCGGAAATGGTGAAACGCCGATCCACCGCGAGATTGGTGAATGTCTGGGTCAGCCCGCTCGGCCACTCCACTGTCATGCGTTTGATCAATGTCGCTGCCCCCAGGCCGAAATGCAGGATCGGCTCGCTGCTGGACTGGTACCCACGCGCCAGCACCAATTGGCGGACCTGCGGCCCGGCCGCGCTTTCCAGCCGGACCGTTGCGCCGACGCCAAACCGGTTTGAGACGGCGCCGCGCAAGGCGACCACCACCCGATGGCCCGTATCGCAGTCGTTGCGCAGCAGAGTGGCGCCCGCCTGGTAGTTGCCATAGACGATGTCGAGATTGCCGTCGCCGCTCAGGTCGCCGAACGCGGAGCCGAAGCTGACGCCCCGCTTGTCCAGGCCCCAGTCCTTGCTGACGTCCTCGAATTCCAGGTTGCCCAGATTTCGGAAGGCCAGGTGCCGCTCCTTCAATACGGGGCTGTCGCGCATGATGCGCACCCGCTCCGCGGGGGACTCGGCGGTCATCTGCGCGGTGAGGATATCCGAATTGTTGGCCTCCCGGTACATGCCGTTGGTGACGAAAAGGTCCAGGCGCCCGTCGTTGTCGAGATCCTCGAACCGCGGCGACCACGTCCAATCCGTCGCAGCCAGGCCGGCCAGGAAGGCCGCCTCGAGGCAGCGCCCGGCGCCGGTGTTAAGATAAAGACAGTTGTGATAGATCTGGGGCGCCTCGGAGGAGGAGTCGGCAGGATCCAGGGCCACGCGGCGCGAGTTCGCCATCTGGCGCTGGTCCTTTTCGTGCGTGGTCGGGGCCATGTCAGCGACGAGGAGATCGATGAGACCGTCGTTGTTCACATCGCCCAGATCGGATCCCATCGAGGAATAGGGCATGTGCGGAATCACCCGGTCGATGACGTTGGCGAACGTGCCGTCGCGATTATTATGATACAGTCTGTCCGGACCGGAGAAGTCGTTCGCGACATAAAGATCGGGCCAGCCGTCGTTGTCATAATCCCACCAGGTGGCTGAATGGGATTGGAACTCGCCGGAGAGGCCGGCCTGCTCCGTCACCTCCGTAAACGTGCCGTTGCGGTTGTTGTGCAACAGGTGACCGCGCTGCCCGTGTGGATGCCGGCTGTGATCCAGCATGTTGACCGAGACATAGACATCGAGCCAGCCGTCGCGATCGTAGTCGCAAAAGGCGGCCATGCCGCATGCATCCACGACGTCGAGTCCATAGGCGTGGGCCATTTCCTTGAAGGTCCCGTCGCCCTGGTTGATGTAGAGCAGGTTCGGCGCGTTAAACCGGCACACATAGATGTCCAGCAACCCGTCGTTGTTGACGTCGACAAATGTCGCCCCCTGTTTCCAGATGCCGGCGGCCGCGCCCTTGTCGCCCACCCCCGCCTTCTCGGTAACGTCCTCGAAACGGTAGTCGCCCAGATTCCGGAACAGCCGGCAGCTCTCGGTCTTGCTGACGACGAAAATGTCCGGCCGGCCATCGCCATCATAGTCGCCGATGGCAACCCCGGTGCCAATTGCGCCGTTTTCGAATTCGTGGTTGAGCTCCCACCACATCTTCGGGTCGGCATAGTTGTTCGTGGTCACGAGGCCAGTCTGCTCGGACGGGAGTTCAACGAACATGGTCTTCCCCCGCGGCCGGGAATGCGCCGCCAGCGGCGTCTCCACGATTCCGCCGGCGGCATCGGCCGACCATCCGATGGCACCGCCCAGACACGCAGCCATAAGCAAGGCCATCCGCCAAAAAAACCTGGCCGGGCTCGCAGCCATCAAGCGGTGGAATTTTGCGTCGGCAGGCATCGAGTGCATTTTTCCTAGATTCCGCAGTTGAGGCTTCCGCTCCTCGTAGCTGCGAGCGTGAGCGAGTGGCTTCCGCCTCAACTGAGGAATCGACGTTTATAAAGTGCGCCCCTGAAAAAGCAGTCAAGACAAGCTCCAACGGCGAGGCGCCGGCTGAGGTCAGATTTGAGCCTTGATCCTAGATTCCGCAGTTGAGGCCTCCGCTCCTGGTAGCTGCGAGCGTGAGCGAGTGGGCGCCGCGTCTCCACGAGATTCCCAGCCAAGTCCGCTCCGGACTTTGCTTGCGCAGAAACTCCCCGCTCGATTGAGTCCCGGCCCTGCCAAACGGCATCGCATGAAGGCCATGAGTCCCTCCGTTCGCCTATTCTCCCGCGCTTGGGCCATCCTTCCAATCGCCGCGATCGGATTCCTGATCTGGATCAATCTCGCCCGGATTCAGCGGATCGACTACGTCTCCAGCCTGCCGGGTCGGGCCGAACCGGAGGACACCATCACGGCAGCCTCGCCGACTGGCTATGCCAACGGACAGCGGGAGTTGATCGTGCCCGAGCGAAACGAGAACAGTTTCGAATGGATCGCCCAGACACAGCAGATGTTCGCACAGCGGGCCTGGCGAGTGCGGCATGTGGATTATGAAAACGCTCCGCGCGGGCGAGAGGTAACTTCAACTTCCCCATACCGGTGGTGGTTGGGCGCGGTCGCATGGTTTGACCACTCGGCATCCGGACGGCCCCTGGGACTCTCCGTGGAACAGGCGGCACGGTGGGCAGATCCCCTGCTGCACGGACTGTTGGTCATCGGCGGCACGGCGTTTGTCGCCTGGCAGTTCGGCGGCGCAGCCGCGATGTGGCTTGCGCTCTGCATGGCAGCCCTTTTCCCATTTGCAGCGGGATTCCTGCCCGGGGTGCCGGACGCTCGCGGACTTGCGACCGGATGCGCGTTGGGCAGCATCCTGGTGTTGCTGGCGGGAATGAACGCTCTCCGCGCCAGAGCCGACCCCGAAGCCGCCGGGCTGGCAACGCGGTTGGCGCACCGCTGGTTTGCGCTCGCCGGCGTTGTCGGAGGCGTTGGCGTGTGGGTCAGCGCATCCATTCAAGTGCCGATCATCGCCGGCATCTTTCTTGGGGCACTGCTGGCAGCTGGGATCGTGCGCAAGCGTGGCGTGGGCCACCCGGACCGGATCCCTGTGACGCCGCACTGGCGTCTCTGGGCCTGCGCAGGCGGAGGTGCGATCCTAGGGAGCTACCTGATCGAATTCTTTCCCGGCCACCTTGGATCATGGCAACTGAATGTCGTTCACCCTCTCTACGGCCTCGCCTGGATAGGCGCGGGCGAATTGCTGACGCGGGTTGTGCCTTGGATCCAACGAGGAGAGAAACCCTCCCGACGAACAGGCGATATATTGGTGATGGCGCTCGCAGCCGCGGCCATCGCCGCACCAGCCGTCGCGATGAAGCTGACCGGAAGCCGCGGATTTCTGACGGCGGGTCTTTCGGCATTCCGGCTCACCAGCCAGCCGCACGGCGTGGCCGCTTCCAGCTTTTGGGCGTGGCTGGTCCGTGACGGGATCTCCGCGGCGGTTTGGGCCACGATTCTGCCCGTGTTGTTGGTATTGCCCGCACTTTGGCTGATCCTGCGTCGCAGCACAGAAACGTCCGTCCGGGCGTCGCTCGCTCTGGCCCTGGGCCCGGTGGCGGTCGCTTTGGCGTTCGCCTGCGATCAGCTCAGTTGGTGGCATGTGCTCGATGTGACCCTTCTGGCACTTGCGATTCCGGCCCTGCCCGAATACCTGGCGGTTCATCCCCGATCCGGTCGCTGGCTCTGGACCGGCCTTGCAGCCCTCCTCGCGATTCCCGGAGTGATGCAGCTATGGCCGTCGCGGATTGCCAAGGCAGACGGCAAGCTGACCTCGGCAGAGGCGCAAGAGTTGATCGAACGCGATCTCGCTCATTGGCTGGCCAGGCACGCGGACAACAAAGGCGCAATCGTCTACGCGCCGCCGAACGAGACCGCGACCCTGTCGTTTTACGGCGGACTCAGAGGTCTGGGCACTTTCAACGTCGACAATGACGAGGGCCTGCGAGCAACCGTTACGATCGCCAGCGTGACCTCGCTGCCTGAGGCACAAGTCCTGATGCAGGCGCGCAAGATCAATTACATCGTCATCCCATCCTGGGATCCGTTTTTCGACGACTACGCGCGGTTGTTTCTGGTCAAGGCACAGTCCAGCCGGAGCAGCATCCTCATTCCCGAACTGCGCCGCTTGAACCTGCCCCGCTGGCTGCGCCCGGTGCCCTTTCAAATGCTCGGGATCGACGGATACGAGGAACAGTCTGTTCTTATCTTCGAGGTGGTCGATGAACAGAGCCCCGCGGTGGCGATGAGCCGGCTGGCGGAATACTTGGTTGAAACCGGCGATCTGCAGCGCGCTGCGAGCGTGGAGCAGGATTTGCGACGCTTTCCCGGGGATGTCGGCGCCCTGGCCGCCCGGGCGCAGGTGGAGTCTGCGCGCGACGACACCGCCAGTTTCAACCAGTCCGTCGAACTGATGCTGGCGCGTCTGTCGGGAGGCGCCGACCGTTATTTGCCGTGGGACCGGCGGGTAAGCCTCGCGATCGATCTGGCCCGCGCCGACCGGATTGATCCGGCGCGCACGCAACTCCATCGCTGCCTCGTCCAGATGGATGAGAAGAAAGCGCGATCGCTCTCAACCGGTTCACTTTTCAATCTCCTGTTCTTGAGCCATGCCCTTGGGGATCCGATCGCCGATCCGAAGTTGCAAACGTACGTCCTAGGTCTGCTGCCACCGAAGATGCGCGAAAGACTCTAGCAGGAACCTGTCGGGCTTCGCCCTCCATGTTCCTGAGCAAATGGCGAACGCCATTTGCCAAGCAGCCTGGAGAGCCGAAGCCCCACAGGCTGCTGCGGGATATTTCCCAGTGCGGCGCAGCCGCAACCAAAGGTCGCCTGGCCATGCCTGCCGCAGCCGGTCGAACCTTGAAACGAGTTGCATCGCCGCTCAGCGGTTGATTTGAGTTCACCGATGGGCAAGAAGCCGCCAAAGCGAAAAGAAGACCCCAGAAAGACGCAGGCCTCGGCCCCGTCGGGCTCCGACGCTGGGCCGGCAACTTCATTCGTTGATCAAAAGAGCTCCCCTCCCCCCGCCGGGCACCCGGTCGACGAAAGCGGGAACAGCCTTTTTTGGGGTCGGAGCAAGTCGCGACTGATAGGTTTGATGCTTTTCCTGCTGGTGGCGGGGGTCTTTTTGCCCTCGCTGCGGCACGACTTCATCCATTTCGATGATCCTACGTTTGTGACGGAAAATCCCCACGTGCGGGATGGCATCACCTGGGCGAGCGTGAAGTGGGCATGCTTGAGCCTGGATGGCGCCAATTGGCAGCCCGTCACGTGGTTGAGCCATATGCTGGATGCGGAGCTTTTCGGTCTAAAACCGTGGGGACATCATTTGACCAGTCTCCTATTGCATGCGCTTAATTCACTGCTGGTCTTTGCCGTTTTGCGGCAGATGACGGGATCGGTCTGGCGCAGTCTGCTGGTGGCCGCACTCTTCGGTCTGCATCCTCTGCACGTTGAGTCAGTCGCCTGGATCGCAGAGCGCAAGGATGTGCTCAGCACCCTGTTCTGGCTGCTGACAATCTGGGCCTACGCTCACTGGGTGCGGCAACGGGCAGCCCACCAACCCAGGGCGTACATCTACTATGGACTCGCCCTGGCGTTTTTTGTCCTGGGTCTGATGAGCAAGCCGATGCTGGTGACGGTTCCGTGCGTTCTGCTCCTCTTGGATTTCTGGCCGTTGCGCCGGTTTGGCAGCGGTTCCCTGCTCCCGGATGCTCCTGCCAAGATTCAGCTTTGTAGCCAGGAGCACCAGTCCCTCGGCAGGCTCGGGACCCTGAGCTTGTCGAACGGGCGAGTGGATCCCGACGGATCGGGAGGCGTTGCTTCGGCAACCGACTCTGTTCCGCCGCCGGCAAGATCATATCCCTCATATTTGCCTGCGGAATTGTGGTCACTGGTGGTCGAGAAACTCCCGTTCTTCGCGCTTTCTGCTGTCGTGAGTGTGCTCACGGTCTTCGCCCAAAAACATGTGGGAGCACTCGTACCCATGGCCAACCGTCCGTGGCCCGACCGGATTTCCAATGCCCTTGTGGCCTACTGCCGGTATCTGGAAAAATGCGCGTTTCCATCGAAGCTCGCGGTTTTCTACCCGGTTCCCCTGAATCAGACCGTTGGACGGGCAGTCCTGGCTGGATTGTTGCTGACGGGAATCACCGTCGCGGTCTGCGCACTCTGCCGGCGGCGCCCGTACCTGCTGATGGGATGGCTTTGGTTTCTTGGCACGCTGGTGCCGGTGATCGGCCTTGTGCAGGTTGGTGAGCAATCCATGGCCGACCGTTACAGTTACATGCCGCTGGTCGGCGTCTTCATCATGTTCGCATGGACCGCAGGAGAGGCGGCGGCGCGCTGGCCGGCGCGGTCGGGCCTGCTGGGGGCAGCGGCTGGTGCGATGGTTGCCGCCTGCATCGTCGTGACCTCCCGGCAGCTGGGCTTCTGGCAGGACAGCACAACATTGTTCCGCCATGCCCTCGCGGTCACCGAGAACAACTGGGCCGCCCACACCTGCCTGGGGTTTGCGCTCTCGAGATTCCCCGAACACCAGTCCGAGGCCATTTCCGAGTATCAGGAGTCATTGCGCATCGCGCCTACAGTCGCAGACACCCACAAATTCCTGGCAATCGCGCTCGCAGCAATACCAGACCGCCAATCCGAGGCGATCGACGAATTCCAGACGGCCCTGCGTCTCAACCCAGGACTTCCCGACGCGCACAGCATCCTCGCCACCGTCCTGGAGAAGACTCCGGGACGGCTGTCCGAGGCCATCGCCGAATACCGTACCGCTCTGCGCATCAAGCCGGATTCGGCGGAGATTCACAACCATCTGGCAAACGCTCTGGCGAAAACCCCGGGCTGTGAGTCAGAGGCGATCGACGAATTCCATGCAGCTCTTCGTCTCAATCCGCAAATCGCGGATGCGCACATCAATCTTGCCACCCTCCTGGCGAAAACCCCGGGACGGATGCCTGAGGCCATTGGCGAGTATCAGGCGACGCTGCGCCTCCAACCCGAATCGACGGAGGCCCATTTCTACCTCGGACTGGCGCTGGCGAAAACCCCGCCCGGACTTCCCGACGCGATAACCGAATTTCGGACCGCCCTGCGCCAAAAACCCGATTCAGCGGAGATCCATTATAATCTTGGGCTGGCGCTGGCGGAGACGTCCGCCTTGACCGAGGCAATCGCCGAATACCGGGCGGCCGTGCGCATCAGGCCGGATTATGCCGATGCGCACTATGGTCTCGGGCTCTTGCTGTCGAAAACGCCGGTGCTCCTGCCCGAGGCAATCACAGAGTTCGCTGTTGCGTTGCGGGTCCAACCCGATGATCCGAAGATCCACAATGCGCTCGGCAATGCCTGGCTGGAGACCCCGGGCCGCTTGTCCGATGCGATCGCCGAATTCCAGAACGCCCTCCGCCTGCAACCGGATTTCGTCGAGGTGCATAACAATCTCGGCATGGCGCTGGCGCAGCTGCCGGGCCGGATGTCCGAGGCTATCGCCGAATACGAAGTCGTTTTGCGCGCCCAGCCGGACTTTCTCGAAGCTCACTACAATCTGGGGAACGCCCTGGCCGTGACTCCCGACCGGACTTCCGATGCAATTGCAGAATACGAGGCGGCGATCCGGATCAATCCCAACTACGTCCAGGCCCATTTCAGCCTTGCGCTCCTGCTTGCGACCCTCCCCGGACAGACATCCAGGGCAATTGCCGAGTACGAAACGGTAATCCGCGCCGCGCCGGACTTTGCCGAGGCTCATTACAATCTGGGGATCGCCCTGGCCGGGATTCCCGGACGGTTGCCCGATGCAATCGCCGAATACGAAGCCGCCTTGCGCGCCAGGCCGGATTTCGCCGAGGCGCACAACAATCTGGCGGACGCCCTGGTGCAGACCTCCGGCCGCTCCGAGGAGGCAATCGCCCAGTACGAGGCAGCGCTCCGGCTAAAACCCGATTTTTTCCAGGCACATTTCAACCTGGGGCTTCTCTTGTCGGGCGTGTCGGGGCGACGCGCAGAGGCTGTCGGGCATTTCGAAGCCGCATTGAAAATCAAACCTGATTTCGAACCGGCCCGCACGATGATCGAGCGCTTGCGCGCGGCGCCGTGATTATGCTAACACCCGTTGACATCCAGATCATTGGTTCCGAGGTTGCCATCCGCTGGTCGGACGGCCGGGAAACCTATCATCCTGCGGATCGCCTGCGCGCCGCCTCCCCCAGCGCGGAAACCCAGGGAGAGCGGGATGTTTTCGGCCAACAACACGGCGGCCACGGTCCCCGCGATTTCTCGGGAGTGACGGTGACCGGCTGGGAACGAATCGGCAGCTACGCACTACGCTTCGATTTCAGCGACGGCCACCGCACCGGCCTCTACGCCTACGACTATCTGTTGAAGCTGGCAGGCTGACCCCGACTGTTTTTCTCCGCACCAAGGACACATTGCAAAGTTTGACCCTTGCGGATTGGTCCCCTTACTTGGATGGCTGGGTTGCCGAGGTAAAAGGTACGACCTGACCCCCTCGGCTTGGCCTACAAAACGGGCGGGCATATTACTTCGACGCTCTCCCGCAAAGAAAGCTTCCACCCAACTCGCGAATATTATCGTTTCCGGAGCAAATGGCGAACGCCATTTGCCACTAGCAGCGCTGAGGACGAAGTCCGACACGCTGCTAGTCCGGATGTTTCACACTCTACTCTGTAGCTTGCGTGCAAACTGTAGACGATCCGCGGGCCGAGCACGCGGGCCGGCACATCCGGGCTAAGCCCGCATATCCTTTGACCACCGCTAGCAGTTGTGACGCGTGCAGAAAAGTGATCGTAGCGGTGGTGAAAACTGTGAAATATGCGGGCTAGTCCGTTGGACGGTCCGGAACCACCCGGTACGGCTGTCCGGTCTCGAACCGCTCGATTAGCTGCTGCGCCAACGCCCCGCCTGCAGCATCGCCCGCAGCTAGAGCGGAAGCATGCGCCCTCTCGGCAGCCTCGGCGGCTTGGGGATAGTGCGCGGCTTCGGCATAGGCCGCAGCCAGACAGAGCAGGTGGCTCGTCTGGTGAGGTCCGCCAACGGCACAGGCTTGTTCGGCAAGCCTGATCGCAACGGCTCCATTCCTCCTGGAGGAGTCTGGATCGGTGGCCAGCTTCCAGGCGAGTTCAGCCAGCGTGTCTGCGGATTTCGGACTCAGCCAGCAGGCGCAGCGAAGTTGTGGGTCGGCCTCGGCTTCCCGACCTTTGAACACCAGCGCGGAGCCCAGCGCCAACCGCAGTTCCGGGCTGAACCGTGCCGTTGCGAGAACTTGCGGCGCCAGGGAAATCGTTGCATCCGGATTCCCCTGCTCGATCAAAAACGAGCCGAGGCTATTCCACGAAGGATCATAGCCTGGCGCCAATGCCATGACTTGGCGGATCTCGTCAATGGCCTTGCCCAGATCATGGCGGAATGTAGCGGCAAGGGCGAGCACGTGGTGGCCCCGGCAGTCGTCCGGATGTTCGCGCACCATGATTTCGGCGATCCGGGCTCCTTCGTCAACGCAGCCGGTTGTCGCCAGGAAGAACGCCAGCGTGAACTGCAAATCCATGTTTCCGGGCTCGGAGGACAACCTCTGTTTTAGGAGATCGGTCGCTTCGACGAATTGCCGATTCCGGACCAGAGCGCAGGCTTGCTCGACGGTTGAGGGAACCGACGAACGCGAAATCCAGAAGCAAGCGTAGCTGTTGATCGCCCACAACCCAAACCCGATGCAGACAAGACGACGCAACTGCGCGCTGCGCCGCGTCACGAAATCCAGGCCCAACGCACCGAAGACGCAGAAAGGAACCAAGGCGGACAACCCGTAGAAGGCCTTGAGCTCAGCATAGGCGGGAACGACCATGGACATGTAGATCAGCGCCCACAGGATCAGGCAGCTGAAGCCCAGCAACAGGAACCATTCAGCGGAAGGCTGCCGGAGCAGCTTCCACAAGGCGATGATCCCTCCGGCCAGCACGGCGAGCGCTGGCAAGACGGCCAGCCAATAACCGATCGTCATCAGGTCGTAGTTCCAAGGCGGGCGCGAAAAAACGTCCGCCGCATTGCCCATCTGACCATCCCCCCAAAGCGTGGCGAAGAAGCCGTCGCAAAAACTCCACGAAGCCCCGGACCAGGGGTGGAACAACACGCGCCCGAACCGCAGGTAAAAAGCGCTGGTTCTGTAGCCGTCATCCTGCCACCAGGGAAAGCCTAGTTTTGAATCCCAATTGCCGGTCAGCGGATCTCCGTAATGGATCCAGAGACGCGCGTAATGCCAGCCGCCGACCATCGCACAAAGTGCAAAAACCAAGCCGATGCGCGCGGTCCATTGCGAGAATGACATTGAGCGTTTTCCCACCCACTTCCACAGCAGCGCGAAGAAGATCGGCGGCAGCACTACAACGGCGGTGGATTTGGCCAGGAGCGCCGCCCCGAGGCAGAGACCAAGCCACGCACAGGATTTCCACTGCAACTGCTCCTGCTTCAGCGCGCGGATGGTCAACCAAATACAGGCGCTGACAAGCATCGCGGCGAACGCCTCATTGGTGACGTATTGGGAAAGGTATAGCATGGGCGGGAGACAGGCCGCCAACAGGGTGCCCCACCCGGCTCGTGCGCGATCAGCGGGAAACAACAGTCGCAGGGTGGCCCGCACGACGGCAAAGTGAGCGACGCCGATGACCAGTCCCAGAACGCGGAGCGCTGCGATTCCGCTCGAATCCAACACTGACAAGTGGAGCAGTTTCAGCCAAGTCGCCGATAGCAAATAATAGAGCGGAGGCTGATACATCTCCCATCCCTGGGCCGCCAACGGCAATGAACCATGCTCCTGGATGTAGCGAATATACTCCATGTGACTTTGCGCGTCGAAACCAGTCACGGGCGGCAGGGCGCCAAGATTGTTCGCGAACAAGGCCAGCCAGGATCCGGCCAGAGCCAGGAGGGGGAAAACATCGGGAAGCCAATCTCGTGCGCATCTCCGAGTTGAAGGTGGTGCAGGCAGTATGGGCGCCCGGCCTGCCGCAGCCTCCGGCGAAGGCTGGGGCTTGCCCAGATCCGACGGCCTGACACGACCCCACGGCCAGGAGGCCTTTGCGACGGCGGACATCCGTTGCCAGATCCGCTCGTCGGCGCGCACAGCCATCGGGCGAGCGCCGGATCCCACATGCGATGGAGTTGAATTCGAAGGCGGTGAGAGGTTGATTCTGCGCAGCAACCAGCAGGCAGCAGTTGAAAAAAGGGCGAAGCCCAAAAGCGTCGGCCAGCGCAGGCCCAATGCCGCCAACGGTCCTGGCAGGCCATAGCCTAGATTGACAAGCGCCACCGGCTTGGGGGCGGAAGCTGGGATCGCGCCGCACCAAGCCGCCCCGGCATAAGAGGCCTGCCACGTTCCACCCGAGTTGACCTGCAGGGTTCCAGCGTCGAGGGAAAACCAGAGCGCTGGCGGTCCATTGTTGTTGAAGACAATGACCCGAATCAGGTTCGTTCCCGGGCGCAGCAGACCGGCCACGTCAAATTCGTCGGGCTGTTTCCAATTGCTGCCGGTCCGCAGCGGCCGTGAGAGGGATGTTCCGTTGACCGCCATCATGTAGCGGTGAAACCCGGCGATTCGCAACAAGGCCTTTTTGGGTACGGCGTCGAGGACGAAGGAATCCTCGAATTTCGTGGGCAGATCCAGAACCGGATGATTGGGAACGTCCGGGATGACCGGATAGATGATCCAATCAGCCGGAGCCATCTCTGGCAGGAAGCCGACTTTGGAGCGGCCGCTGGCCGACCACAGCCCGGCAACGGCGGCGAGGGCTCCGATGATGATAAGGAACGGCGCCAGGCGGCTGGGCTTGCGATCTGTGTTGTCTGCCTTCACGGAAAGTCTTGCGCGGTGAATGGATGACTTGGATCCGAGCGGCGATAGTCCTTCGGCACAATACCGACGTCAAGGGCCGGCGAGGCGCAGCCTCAGACCATCGCGCGCAAAGGGGACTCGGTCTTCGGTCAACAAGGAACCGGCAGTGTTGAGCGCCTCGCTGGTCGAATCTCAAAACGAGTTGCATCACGGATGGCGGGGTGATTTGAGCGATTCGTCCTGCAAGTTTGCGCGTTCGAGGGAACTTCATGTAAGGAATGGCTGGTTCCGGCGACTAATCCTGGTGAATGAACCTAGCCCGCATATTTCACAGTTTTTGCCGCCGCTACGATCACTTATCTGCACGCGTCACATCTGATAGCGGTGGTCGCAGGATATGCGGGCTAGATTCAAAACCGCCCCTCTGAAGAGAAATGATGCCACCGCATACAACCGAGAACAGTTGTCTGGCCCGAGAAAATCCCAGGAACTTGCCTAACCTCCCTGCGGAGCATTCTGGGGGCGGTTTTGCCGATAGCCCGGATGTGCCGGCCAGCGCGCTCGGTCCGTGGATCGTCTACAGTCTGCACTCAGGCTGTAGAGTAGAGCGTGAAACATCCGGGCTAGATCCCGTAGATTCGGCCAATCCCTCCCGTCGTTTCGACGGGTTCGACAAGCTCCCGTTCGACAGGCTCAGGGTCTTCGACACCGCAGGCAGGCTCAAGGCCCCGAGTCCCTCGACTCCCCTCGGGACCCTGAG
>Ga0182027_10005092_pt1 | contig 20112 bp, 24 predicted proteins | sample 712E1DmetaG_FD_121300 | JGI IMG/M metagenome (GOLD analysis project Ga0182027, IMG submission 121300) | Permafrost microbial communities from Stordalen Mire, Sweden - 712E1D metaG (Illumina Assembly) | ecosystem: Environmental > Terrestrial > Soil > Wetlands > Permafrost | place: Sweden...
GAACCGTCAGCCAGTTTTTTGACTTCATCGATATCCATATTCCGGTTTTTGGCCACGAATTCCACAAAAACCTGATGCGCTTTTTCCAAATCAGACATAAGATAGCTTTTTTCCTCCGCGGTCAGCGATTTATCAGGGTCGCCGGTGTCTTTAAATTTGCCCGTGGATAATTGGTTGTAAGTTAGGCCGTCTGTTTTGTTTTTTATAGCATTGTCAAGGTATGACATCGTGACGCCGATACCACCCACATCACTCATTCTACCGGCGTATATCTTATCAGCTGCTGTCGCTATCATATAGGCGGCCGAATCCCCGCTTTGTCTTATATAAGCCGCCACGGGCTTCGTAGATGCCAACAACGCGTTCATAATTTCTTCCGCCGCTTCCGGAATTCCACCCGATGAATCAATCTCAACAATTATGCCCTTAATCTGATCATCCTTGGCTATATCGTCGAGATTTTTTACAACAGCCTCCGAGGCAACTGAATCGGGATCGTAATTTGAATTTGGGTCCTCTTCAGGCGTCAATTTATAATTGACTATACTACCGTGAATTTTGACCAGCGCGACATTGCCGCTCTCTGAACAGCCGCCCGAATCCTGGCTTGCTACGCCCTCACTCCCGTTGTCGTATGAAAAAAATTGATAAAAAAACTCATCCTTGATCGTAATCAAGGCCGCGGCAAGAACCAAAGTAATTCCCAGTCCTATCGCAGTCTTCTTGGCCATCCTTTTGCTAAAAATGTTCCGGAACATAAAATTTAATAGCCAGATTTTCAGTTTAATTCTGTTTTCAGGCCATTTTGCTAATTCTAGATAGTCTATGCCATTTCTATTTTTTCTTCAATTCCGAAACCCACATAAGAGGCCAGATAAAAGCGCCAATCAGCAAAACAATCGGAGCCAATAGAATCGATGTGCCTATGCCAAGACTTGGCTTAACTTCCTTATAAAGAAAGCGGATCCCGAAAAACAATCCGATTAGAAAATATATTTCTATCATAAATGTAGAGAATTAGTTGCAGGCGCACCCCGGTGGTTGATGGCACGTATCCATACGGGAGATACAGCCATTTCCGCATGCCTGGCCTTGGCCGCAGCGTACGCAGCATTGTTGTGAATTGATACTTTCTGGAACAGGATTGGCTGCTTGCTCCTGCCCCCTCATTCTTTGGTCAAAGCAGAAGTCGCTCTCAAATTGTGCCTCGCTGGCCCAGTTAGCGTCGCTGGGGCTTGGACAATGGATTGTTGTGTCGGGAGCTGGATAAGTATGAGTGTACCACCTGGAAATAACTGCTCCCGTAAGCACCATCCAGAATAAAATCCAAAAAATCGTTGATTTAGACATTGCCTTTGTGAAAAGAATTTAGTGGAATAATCCCGTAAGCCATGTCCAGAATTTTTGTATCAGCCCAAGATGCCATGAATCATCTCTTGGCGCCAGTTTGATATCTGCGGCTTTGGTTTCTACGGCGTCCTTGTCGGCAGAATTTATATTCGAAGTGGTTGTTTCGACCTGCGCTGGCCTTGTCGACGGGTTTTTCCCGGCCGTTATTGACTGCCCTAATCTTATTTGTTCATTTTTAATTGTTGACTCTGCTGCTTTCTCCATTGTCTGTTCCACTCCTTCAACGCATTTTCGGGGATCAACTACATATCCTTCGCTATTTTTTGGAATATGGTAGCCCTGTTCGCAGGCGCACACTCCATTATTAAGCTCAACGGCATGGATTCCGTATAATTCTTTGCAAAATTGACCAGGATCGGCGTTACTGGTATTGGCTTGAATATTATTTGGCGGCGTCGGAATCGTTGGTAGTTGGTTTGGGAGGCATTGTGGACCTCCTGTCGCTGGACAAGAAAAATTGTAACCACTCGGACAAAAATTCCAGAATTTACCATTGCATAGGATGGTGTTAGCGGGCTGTTGCGATATGCTGGCGCTGGGATTTGATGGTGGCACATAGCTTACGCAAGTCGATATGATCATGTCGTTATATCTTTTGGTCTGTGCCTTTATCAATCCGGAAAGATAATTTACATATGAGCTGGCCTGCGATGCCGTGCTCGGGTCAGACATGCTCATCGTTTCCATTTTTTTTTCGTAGTCATTGAGCATCTGGTTGGTTTGATTGAGATAAACGTCGTGATCTCGGATGTAGGCGGTGGCTTTTCCGACACAATCCTGGTTCAACGCGGCAATCTGCTGCCTGGTGATGTTGTCCTGATAGGCGTTAAGAAGCTTGTTTAATGCTTGGGTGTTCTGGTTGATTGAACTGCTAACGTTGTTAAGGCCCTGTACCAATTCCTGCTGGGTTATGGCAAATGCAGGAGAACAGGTCAAAAACAGGGCAGCAGCGGTAATCAAGGTAAGGGAAAATGATTTAAAAAATTTCATATGATTCTTTTAAAATAAAAACCAGCAAATCGCTGGTAATGGGCATAGAACACAAATCCCATCACCAGGATCTGAGCCTTCCGGCTCCGCACAGCGTTTCCACTGTACGGCGTAACAAACGCGACCCTCGATGATGGGGTTTCTGTTTGTTACGTCTTAAGACCATGCCACTGAATGATGTATTCGGTGGTTTAGGCCACATTATTAAATTGTGTGTCTATTTTATATCACAAAACATCTATTTTTTACAGTCCTGCGTCCCAATTTGGAAAACAATCCCTGTAAACAGAAAAAACCGCGGCTGGACGCCGCGGCCAAGGTAAAAATCTGGTTTTGTCTAAAATGACTGCGCCCTGACGGCCTCCAGCAGATTGCGGGCATCGGCGCTGATTTGGGCAAAGCCTGCTTTGTCGCAAAGTTTCAAAAATCCTTGGTACCGGCGCGTGAAATTGCCTCTGCAAAAAATCCGTCTCATGCTCTCGCGCTTGCTGGCCAGTTTAATCATGCGGTTGGTACGGTAAAAGAGCTTGCCGTGAACCGAGCTCCGGTTAATATTGCTAAGTTCATACCTCAAATGCCAACAGTGACGGCACAGCAACTGTCTTGCGCCAGGCGGCAAATATAACTTCCGGACTCTGCAGCCGCACGGACATTTGAAAAATGCCACCCGGCCGTATGTGATATCCTGCCATTCCATGGCAATCTCCTGCGCAACCCCGCCCCCTATCCTTATCGAGATCGCAGACGGATCTATTGTTGCGTTAAGCTGGCATTGTACGCCAAAGTCGTTGCCATCAACCCTGGCTACCAGGCGCTTGGCGCCATCGGCACATCGCAGCGCCTCTTTTGCCGACAAAGCGTAACAATCTTCAATAAGTTCGCTCATAGCCATATTTTAACAGAGTCTGCACTTCGACGGACAAAGTATCCCAAGTTTGAAAAATTTTGCGGAGAATTTTTTAACTAAGCGATTTTAAACAAGGAAAAGGAGTCCCGTTCCAAAAAGTGTCCGCCGCACGTGCTGAATCCCTACGTATGCTTCAGTTGCCGCCAAGACGGACCCATCCGAAACACCCCCACCAGCCTCCGTCGCCTCATTGTAGCCAGCAGAGAATGCTTACTACTTTATATGCGATAGAGATAAAATTCGGAACGCAAAGAAGGGTCGACTCCATGGAGACATGGTTTTTATTTGCGTTTCGATCATCGTTATCTCAACGTTGCCGGCCAAAAGCAACAATCCCCCTGGCTTGTCCGGGTCAAGCGTTCCTTGCGGGCACCGTATAACAAGCCCGCGCAGCATAACCGCCTGAGCTTAACCGCCAGGCAAAAATTAAAGCAGTCTAAAACATATGACGACAAACACAATCGCAGTCCAAGGCGGAAACATAACGACCAAGAATTTTATCATCGGCAAATTATGGTCGCGCAGCCGCGATGGGCAAAGGCCCGGAGTTTTAAGAATAAACAGAGATTTGCCCCAAGCCTTGACGATCCATGCGGGAGCAACGATGATCCTCCACGAAAACAACAAGCGAGAAGGTAAACAGGACGCCGATTATTCTGTTTCAGTTATTCTGCCAACTGACCAGGCTAACAAACTGATCAGTGCGCAACGCCAGCTATTCGCCGCACGCCAACAAGTGGCGGAAAAAGAGGAAGAAATAGCATCCTTTGCCGTCTAGGCTGCTGCTATCGCATTCTCCGTTTACCAAGCCGTATTCTCCCAGTCCGAGATACGGCTTTTTTCGTTCTAACCCGGCTGCCGGAATAAAAAGCCGCCAGCCGAATCAAAAAAGATGAACCGAAGACTGTTTTATTTCCTAATTGGCGTAGTAATCGCCGTAATTATATGCGCCCTATGAATAACAACAAATCATGGAACAGCAATCTGGGCAAACCAGTATTTGACTGTCCGAAATTCAGCGCCTGGAATGTAGACAAAAAAGATGCGGCGTCCCTGCCCGGCGCTTGCATGTCAATCGACATGAAGACCGAGGCGATGTTCGAGTCAAGGGTCTATACCATGGCGAATGCTCTTGACGTCAAGTTTCTTTCCAAACAGAGCTTGAAAACCGGAGAGATAGAAACCTTGATCCTGAAGCAGGATATTGCCGGAAACAAAACCATCCTGGGCCAAACAAAGTATCCGGACGAAAACGCCTACCTCAAAAGCATAAAGGAATTCGAACTCCTGATGCCGATTTCAAGCAAGGTCGTAACAACAAAGCAGGAATACGAACAATCATTCAAAGCCTATGAAAAATAAATTCAACAAAGAGCGCAAACCCGGCAATCCTTACGAGATATGGGGCGACTCGCCCTTTCTGCCGGGCTGGGAATGGCACGTCCTCAAACACTGGCAGGCTGACGATGCCAAGCCGTATGCCCGGTGGTTCTGCCTGGTCAAATCCCCCATCGTACCCAGAGGAGAGATAGGCGATGTCTATGTCTCCGACATTAAAGACGAGGCACGGGCCCGCCTCATAAAATCCAACGCCTGAACATATTGTCATCGTAACTTAAATCAAAAAACTTATGAGCAATCTAGCCGCCGCGGCCTGCGCTTTAAAAAGCAAGCCGCAAGAAAAATCAAATCTTACCTCGATAGCCGAAGCCATCGAGATAAAAACCCGCGAACTGCTCGCGCAAAAAGAACGGGATGAAAGGGAAAAACGGATATGCGCGAGTGTTGACAGCATCAAAGCGAGCTTAAAGGCCGAAAGAAAAAATCAGGGATTGACCCAAAGGGAGCTGGCACGAAGGGCAGGCGTATCCCAGGGTACCGTTACCCGGGCGGAAAGCCAGCTTTGGGTGTCGCTGACTCGCCTGATGAAGATCGCCGCCGCGCTGGGCAAGGAAGTAAAAATAATTTAATCACTATGGGCATCCGAGATACAGCTATGTCCTCGCGAGACGAAGAACCGGAGAGCTATGGCGATTTTGGCTTTCGGGAGGCGCTTAAATACCCAAAGCCGGGAAAACAGCCGGATCTCTTCGAAAACGGTTATCAACGAAGCTATCTGCCGGATATCCGGCCCAAGGGCAGCCTGACAATTGAAATCTCAATCCCCTTGCGAGATATCGGGCAGTACGCTGATCCGGAAGATCCGAACTACGACTATTTCAGAGCCGTGGACGAAGCCGAAGACATGGCAATGAAACAGATCGAAATCATGGCCGGTAGCGACGTTAAACAAAGATATCATGTTGATATGTCATCGCAGGATGATTATTTCGGCATAATCGTAACCGCCACTCTAACCCCAAATAAGCACAATTAACAACAAACCAATGGCTAAAACAATAAAAATCGGAAAAATAGAACTTGATGTCGCTGACGGTTCAAGCCCGCATGTACCCAAAAACAGTGGTAAGTTCATTGAACACGGCGAAATACTGAAAACCCTGGCAATCGGAGTTAGTAATAACCTACCAATCATCCTAATGGGAGAAAGTGGCAGTGGTAAAACCAGCGCAATCAGGTACTTGGCTGAGCAGACTCAAAATGGCCTGCGCCGCGTCAATTTAAACGGCGGCACTACCGCGGATGAACTGATCGGGCGACTTTTGATGAATGATAAAGGCACTTATTGGGTTGATGGAGTCCTTACGGAGGCGATGCGGCGCGGCGAATGGATCGTGCTGGATGAGATCAATGCCGCTTTGCCGGAAGTGTTGTTTGTCCTGCAGCCGATCATGGATGACGATGGTTTTTTAGTTTTGAATGAAAAAGACGATAAAGAAATTGTTCGCAAGCATCCTAACTTCCGGCTTTTTGCGACTTGCAATCCGCCAGAATATGCTGGGACCAAAGAAATGAACAAGGCTCTTCTTTCAAGATTCGCCATTTGCATAAATGCCGAGTTCCCGCCCGCGGACAAAGAGCTGGAAATAATTGAAAACCATCTCGGAAACGCGATTGCCCAGTCTCAGATGGCGATAAAGCTGGTTGGGATGGCGAACGAAACGCGGCAGTCCAAAGAAGCCGGGAATGCCGATTATGCCATCAATACCCGGGATATTCTCAACACCTTAAGATTGGCAGAATTTATGGAACCCATCGAGGCCTTGGCGCTAGCATTTTCCAATAAGTTAGACTCCATCGACAACAAGGCGATCAGGACCACTGCCAAACTGCATCTCCCGTCCAATAAGACAAAAAACGCCCAGCGAGTCAAAATCAACCAGCCGGCGGAGATAATAATCGGCAGGCGTTATATTCTGGACGCTGATCTGCGCGGTGCGTATTTCGGTTTGACGGATCAGCCGCAAACTGTCGATGTATGGAAAAACGGCGACTTGGGAACGATAATCCAGAGTGCCGAAAAAGAGGATTCCATCAAGGGAGATGAATTTATGGTCGACATGACGTATTACGAGAAGGAAAATACCGCCAGCGACAAAGAAATCGCCGATGCCGGAGCCAAGGTCGCCAGCATTATTACGTTTACCGCCGGCCAGTCCAAAGGAAAATCCACAATTTTGGTCCACCACCCGGAATTGGGAGATTCAATGAAAATAATTGAACAAATTTATGAGATCAGCTGAATTTGAAAAGGTTGGAGATCTCCTTGCAAAACAATACAAGATCTCAATCATTGAAGGCGACGGCTGGGCGGCCAACATCAAGAAGCGGCAGGTTTTCTACAAAAAGCGCGACATTTACAATCTGCCCGAGGACCATATCCTCGGGCTTCTGCTTCACGAAATCGCCCATATCCACTACTCTACCGAAGTCACCTGCCCGCCAGATAACCAGGAGCTTACCCAAGCCGCAATCAATATGATCGAGGATATCACGGTTGAAAACATCATCAGCCAAGATTATCCCAATGCCGGCGAGATCCTGGCATCAACAGAAACAGATGTTTTGGACACGCTTGTCCGGATTTTGCCCAAGCTGAATGAGTCAATCCAAGAGAAGGCCCTGCACTACGGGGCTGTGAGATTTAGAGGCCGCGGATATGCGTTAAACAGCCGAGATTACGAAATTGTCGGCGCCCAGATCGCGGAATTGATGACTCAAAGGCAAAATGAGATCTACGAGCGGAGGAAAACCGCCGACCTGCTGCCGCTGGCGAAGTCGATAGTGGAAATCATCTTAAAGTTTGCCGGGGAACCGACTCCAGAACAAAAGGTCAGAATGGCAGCCGAAGCCAGAGGCCATATGGATGCTGACAGGAACCAGCAGCAACAAAGAGCCAAGGGATCGGTGATCAGGCGTCTGGGGGGCAAGGGATTCGATCAAGGAGAGTGGCCCCTGGACGATCCGCAGATCAAATTCGTGGACCAAATCGCAGATCAGTCGCTTAAGATTGGGAAACAGCTTCGAACCATCCTGAAAAGGAATAACGCAATGGAGTTTGGCGGCCGGTACCGCTCGGGCAAGATCCTGGCGAAACGTTTGGTCCGAATGAGGGTTTTAAAAGACAAGCGGGTTTTTGCCAGAAGGGTCGTAAAATCCAACCAAAGCTACGCTTTCGCGGTCGCCAGCGATGTTAGTGGCTCGATGTTCGGCGGCTGCAGCGATTATACCGAGGGAGATTACGCCTTAAGCTCGATGCATATGGTTGGCGAGGCCTTACGAATGGCTGGTGTGCCGCGTTCAATGATCCTGTTCGGGGCCAGACCCAAAGTTGTGGCACCGATGTCGCGGAAAGCGATCCGCTGGAATGACCTGGCGGCGGATAAATCCGTAAAGAAAGCCGGCCAGAATAGCACCGATATCGCCCAAGCGATGAATGCGTGTATCGACCAGCTCCGCACCGTCAAAGCGGAGAGAAAGATCATGATCATTTTGACCGACGGCTCCAGCAACGAATTCGACATGGAAGATGCCCGCAAAAAGGCCGAGCAAAATAACATCGAATGCGTCGGCATAACGCTGGGGTACGGCGGCCAAAGCAGGCTGGAAAGAGTGTTTACCGATAAACGGACTGTTAAGATTGAGGACACCGGCAATACTGGCGCCATCGGGACTGCGTTCATCAAGGTCTTAAAAGAAAAAATAACCGCATCAACATGAAAAATATTGACCGTATTTCCCGCCTTATCGCTCAAAACGGAGCGAGCAATCTGCTAATTCATACCATTTCGGGGACAAAGCTCTGGATTTTGTGCGAAAAGATCGAAACTGACAAATGGATCATGGCGCTTTTGGATCCGATGGGTAATTCCGTATATAACCTTGGCGCGGTCAACAATAAGCAGCATTTGGACCTATGGATGGAACTCGTGCGCCGAGAAATCAATATAAGAATCAGCGCCATTAAGAGAGCGCAGGAGCTAAGGCAAGTCATCAGGAATTTCTTAAAATCTAGAAACCAAATTTATGCCAAATTCACCAAGAAAGTTAATCAAAAACGCGGAAGAACTGAAAAAAGCGATAAGCGCAGGTCATTCTGACTTCGCGGTCGCGCTTTGCGGTGGCCTGAAAAGCTGTAAATCGATTCATCTGAACGATAATCGCTTTACGGTTCAAAATCACATAGACGGCTCGACCCAAAAATTATCCGAAAGCCAGATAATGGACAAAAATTACTCCAATATCGGCAAAGCAATGTTGGCGGGTTCATTCTATATTGACGAATAAAATTATGATCAAACTAATTGGACACGCGGCCGTTGACAGCGGCCAGCTGATAATAGTCGATCCCTGCTATCTCGAGAACTGGAAGGACGGCGAGATGGATGATCTGAAATCGCATTACGGCCAAGCATGCCGCGCGACTGATAATAAGCGCCGGGCTGGCGAGGTGCTGGTCTCCGGCATCCAAGGGCATGGAGTCGCCTTCGGTACCGGCGGTGATGGAGGTTTCCCCGTCTTTGCCCACTACCGGCGCGACGGGTCGATATCGAAAGTTGAGATCAGGAATCTCTGGTAGAAAAAATAATCAAGCCTAGCCTAACCAGCTAGGCTTTTTTATTTAAAAAGCTTGAAGGAGTGAGTTAAGGGTTTGGGATTTTTGCATTCCCGGGCAGTTTGTCCACAATCTAGCAGCACATTGAACGCGCCAGCGACATTCCGCTGTAGTGACTATCCCCTCTGCTTGCGGCGGCGAACAATGCCGCACCAACCTCTCGGCAAATACATTCCCGGCGCAATCCTGCCTTTCACCGTAAATCATTGATTTTCGCTTCAATTCTGGTAACATTATTGCACGACAGAGAAAGACAATCTGCGCCATTAAAATTACAATTATCAAAAATTACCATGACCCCTGAAGAAAAGTTCAAGAAAAAACTGTGGTTTGTATTACAAAAAATAAAGGAGAAATCCCATTATTGTCAGTGCCACACATCCATCCCTCGCGATATTTATGACCCAATCCCCGGAAAGTCGACATCCGATTCTTGCCCCAGCTCAAAAGAAGAATGGTTAGTTTTAGTTGAGCTGGAAAGCCAGGCAGCGATTAAATTAACTGGCGATCTGTACGATGAAAATGAAGAATATTTTGACACAATAGAGATTGTCCAGCCCAAATTTGATGAAATTTACAAAGAAAAAGAATCCGAAGCACGGGCAGCGAAACAAAGTAAATCAATTTCACCGATTCCACTCGAAATAACATTGAAACAATCTGCTTCAAGTGGAGGGGGAGGGATGGAAAAAACATTAAAACCGAAGGTTCGGTTAAAATCTGCGAAAATAAAATACGACGATCAAGCGGCAAGATTGTATGTCGGAGATCAAAAATGCCAAATGCCGCCATACAGGAATGAACATTCTCTTTGTCGTGCCATGTTTGGATATAAAGTAAATGAACCTGTGGATTGGTCTGAAATTTATGAAAAAATTAACGAAAGCGAACCAGAACTACCAGAGCCCTGTTCTCGAATGATTTGGGATGCGATGAACGCCCTAAATAAACGAGTAAAAAAAGATATCAACACTGACGACAAATTATTCACCTGGCAGGGAAAAACAATTAAACGGAACTATTAGATTTGAATCAATTGAGTCGTAATTGAGTCACTTATCTGTTTGGTAAGGTCAAAGCATAAAATACTTTGACCTTTTTTTATTTATGAGAATCGCATAATCAGTAAGGCCAATTTAACCGATCAAATAATTATATGACCATAAAATTACACAAGAACCTGCCGGAGAAGGATCGAAATATCCCTTTGGACAGCTCTGAGAAATATTTTTACAGCTATGATCTGGGATGTTGCGCCGCGCTTATAACCACGGGCTTTGAGCTTGTCTCGCTGGACAAGACCAATCCGCGCAAAGTTCAGTTCATAATACGCCATGAAACCGGCATTGAAAGGATCGTCGATAACTACTGGGCAGATCAGCTGGCGGTTCATGCCAGAGCCTACTTCGACAACATAAAAATGTTAAAAAACCGGATTTACTCGGAGTAAAACTATGTCAACGGATATACAAACAACAAAATCTCAAATGGTTCGAGCTCCTTGGAGACAAAATGCGAGAAAGACCCTTGGCGCTGCTCCAGCAAAGGAAAATGCGCCAGAATCCTCAAACGCCGACGCAGATCAAGGCATCGGCCTGCACAATCCGGCCAGACCTCCATAAATTACCGCCTCCGATCTTAACCCTAGCCATGCATCAGTGGGCGATTCCAAGTCAAGAACGCCTTCATAATTAAAGCTGAGCCGCCAATCGGCTTAGCTACCAACTAAAAAAATGGAAACCAATAAAAAAGTTAAAAGCAAGTGTATCACATATACGCAAACGAGCTCAAACGATAATGTCGAATCCGTCGGCGGACACAAACCCGCTGACCAGCCAAATCGCCGACCGATCATCAGCCAAAGAAACTGCTTTGTTTACGCCCGTTGCTCTTCACAGAATAAAAAAACGCAGAATGAGCATCTTCAATTGCAGATAGACGAGGCCGAGAAGCTTGCAAGGCGCCGCAAATTCGAGGTGAAAAACATCTTCACGGAAAACAAACACGCGGCAAAGACAAATTCCCGCCCAGCCTTTGAAGACATGCTGAAACGCATTAAGTCGGGCGAGGCGGATTCAATCATCTGCTATCGTCTTGACCGTCTTTTCCGCAACGAAAACGATTCAATCAAGCTGTGCCAGGCGTTTAAGCAAGGTTTTTTAAAACCCATCATAACCACCGAAGGAGAATTTACGCCCCTCTTGGACACGTTCCCGCCTAATCGTCCGAAAAATCAACTGTGATTAAACCCGTAACGTAATATGCTTAGCGTTGAACAAATAAAAAAATTGATCGAAGGCCCCGCCCTGACCGACGAGAAGGCGGAGGAAATCAGGGACAGCCTCCGATATTTCGCCGAAATCATTTTTGAAAAATGGTTGGCCGAGTGGAATCAAAAAAAGATTCCGGCGTTGTTCGATGTCCGCCGCAAGAACGGCATCAATGAAGCGCTTGATGACTATTGGTCTGATCGCCTCGAAGTTAAAGCACGCTGCTTTTTTGACGCAATCAAAGCGCTCAAGAATTGTCTTTATTCCAATTAACGCTATGGTCTTATCCGATGACGACATCGCTAAATTCCAAGAACTTTACGAAAAGTATCTTGGCAAAAAAATTGGCAAGCAGGAGGCCTACGACAAGGGCATCAAGCTCGTCAATTTGATGTCGCTCGTCTACAGGCCTATAACCCAGGAAGAGTTGGATCAAGTCGAAGCCCGCCGCAAGTCAGACAAAAATAACCAATAACAATTACACACTATGTCTAAAGACACCATTACCATTAAAGAATATCTCACAAAAAAGGGCATCCCGTTCAAAGTAAGCGGCAAGGAACTTATCACCGCCTGTCTGTTCGGCGACTGCGATAAAGACAGCAGGGGCGGCGAAAAGCATTTATATTTCAACGGCGAAACGGGACAGTATGACTGCAAAAAATGCGGAGCGAAAGGCAATCTCATAACCCTTGCCAAACACTTCGAAGATGGGTTTGAGAAAATCGCCCTCAACACCAAGGCAGAGACAAAAAGTCCCAGCAATCCGAAGAAATTTGACGCGTCGCTCGTTGAAGCCTCCCACCTAGCGCTTCCACTGAATATCCGCCGGTACCTTAATGACAGAGGCGTCTCCAATGACATCATTGATTTTTACAAACTGGGTTACGGCAAGTTTTACCGCCAACCATGGATCACCATTCCCATCAAAGACAAATATGGAGATTATTCCTTTTTAAAGCTGCGGAAAGACCCTAACTTCGGAGATGAGAAAATGACTTTTCCGAGAGGTATCCAAGCCCAGCTTTATGACTGGGAAACTGCCCAAGCGGGTGGTGAAAACCTGTTAATCTGCGAAGGTGAAATGGATCGCTTACTTTTAGTCTCGAGGGAAGAAACCGCCATTACCTCCACCCACGGAGCAGGCACATTCAAAGACGAATGGGCAAAACTGGTAGCCGAAAAATACCGGAAAATCTATATTTGTTTCGACAACGATGAAGCCGGACGAAAAGGAGCGCAGCGAGTCGCAAAAATGTTAAAAGATAACGGACACTGCGACATCTACATTGTTACCTTGCCGGCCGAAGTCGGCGATAAGGGCGATGTCACCGACTTTCTAATTAAACACAACGGCTCGGTCGATGATATGTTTGACAAATACGCCAATCCATACCCGGAAAAAATTGATGCGTCGCGGTTCACTCCCCTGGCCGTGGACCAACTCGCGGAAATCCTTGGCCTTACCATCAAGCACGACAAGGAAAACAAGATAGCCACTTTCCTTTGCGAGCTGTCCGTCTACTCGGAAAATTCCCAGTTCAATATCAGTTACAATGCCCCATCTTCCACGGGCAAAAGTTACATTCCCACCGAAATCGCCAAGCTATTCCCGCCGGAAGACGTGATCGAAGTCGCCTATTGCAGCCCCACCGCCTTTTTCCACGATACGGGCGAATTCGATAAAGAACGGCAATGTTATCTGGTTGATCTCTCCGGCAAAATCCTTATTTTCCTTGATCAGCCGCACAACGAACTTCTCAGCCGTTTGCGCCCGCTTCTTTCCCACGACAAAAAAGAAATCACGATCAAAATTACCGATAAGTCGCAAAAATTCGGGCTCAAGACAAAAACCATATTCTTACGGGGCTATCCTTCGGTAATCTTCTGCACGGCCGGGCTTAAGATCGACGAGCAGGAAGCTACTCGCTTCCTATTACTATCGCCGGAAGTAAACCAGGAAAAAATCCATCAAGGCATCAGCGCTACCATCCGCAAGGAAGCTGATAATGACGAATATGCCAGCTGGCTTGACGGAAGCCCCGACCGGATACTACTCAAGGAGCGCATCCGCGCCATCAAGCTGGAAAATATCAAGGAAATAAAAATCGCCTCCCAGGAACGCATCGAAAAGAAATTCTTTGAGGATAATAAAACCTTGAAACCCCGGCACCAGCGCGACGTCAGAAGGCTTCTTTCGCTCATCAAATCGCTCGCCCTGCTCAATCTGTTTTGGCGCGATCGGGACGGCTCCACCATCACGGCGAACGATGATGACATCGATCAAGGATTCAAGCTTTGGGATAAAATATCCGTAAGCCAAGAGCTTAACCTACCACCCTACATCTACAATCTTTACCAAGAGGTAATCCTGCCGCTATGGAAAGGAAAAAACGCCGACAGCGATGAAATCGAAGCTCTCGGGGGATTCATCGGCATAACCCGTCAGGAAGTACTCACAAAACATCTTGAGGTCTATGGAAGGCCGCTGGACAGTTGCCAGCTGCGCCAACAAATACTGCCAATGCTGGAAACCGCGGGCCTCATCATCCAGGAGCAGGACAAAAACGACAAGAGGAAGTTTCTCATCTTCCCCGCCTCCGAGATTCAGTTGCTTAACGACAAAAAAAATAGTGAAACCGGGGGTGGGGTAAATCCGCAAATTATGAAAACCGTATCTGATCCAGAAATTACAGAGACCGCGCCAGATCCAGTGCCTTCGGAAAATTCGAGCGAAGACAGCAATTTTAGCCTTCCCTTCCCGTAACCGTAATCCGCGCATTCGTGCCGAGCCGTTGATTCAAGGTAAAAAAAATAATATAATGATGGCGTTGTCCCATTCGCCTTAAATCAAGGAGTTTTTTAATCCCTCGCTGCCCTAAAGGGGCGGTCTGCCAACGAGGTTACTCCTTGAGTAAACGAATTGGGACAACCAGACCGTCCCTTTAGGTATATGAAAACTAAAATCACAACCAAAACAAATCAAAAAATCACCTACTTCATCTATGCCCGAAAATCCTCGGAGAGCGAGGACCGGCAAATCCAATCGATCGATGACCAGGTGAACCGCCTCAAGGAACTTGCGAAAACGCTCAACCTTGACGTAAAAGAAATACTCACCGAAGCGAAATCAGCCAAGAAACCGGACAATCGCCCTGTTTTTGATGGCATGATGAATCGGATAAAGAAAGGCGAAGCCAATGGCATCCTCTGCTGGCAAATTAACCGCCTTTCCCGCAACCCAGTTGACAGCGGCGCCGTAAGCTGGATGCTCCAGCAAGGCATCTTGCAGTGCATCCAAACCATAGACCGCAAGTACCTCCCCGACGACAACGTCCTCCTTTTCAGCGTCGAAAGCGGAATGGCCAACCAATTCATCATCGATCTGCGCAAAAACAGCCGCCGGGGCATGGAAGGTAAGGCGGAACGGGGCTGGCTTCCCAGCCACGTGCCCATGGGCTACCTGAACAACCAGATTGACCACACCATCGTCAAGGATTCGGAACGTTTTGATTTGTTCCGCAAGATGTGGGAGTTAATGCTTACCGGCAATTACACGCCGCCGCAGATCAGAAAGATAGCCAATGATGACTGGGGGTTAAAAACCAAACGCTATAGGAAAAAAGGCGGCGATGGAATCTCAAACACCGCAATCTATAAATTTTTCACGAACATTTTTTACACGGGAATGTTTGAGTGGTCCGGCAAAACCTACCAGGGCAATCACCCGCCGATGATCACTTTGGAAGAATACGACCGGGTCCAGGTCATTTTGGGCAAAAGGGGCAAGCCCAGGGCCAAAACCCATGCTTTTGCGTACACAGGCGTCATCTACTGCAAAGATTGCGGCGCAATGTACACCGCCACCGAGAAGACAAAAATAGTGAAAAGCACCGGGGGGTTAAAAACATATATTTATTACCATTGCACCAAGAAGAAGCGCGGCGTTAAGTGTTTGAAGTCAAAACCGGTCAGGGTCGAAGACCTCGAAAATCAAATTGAAGAAAAAATCGGAGAACACACCATTCTGCCGATATTCCGCCAGTGGGCCTTGGACATCCTGGCCAAAAACAACGACAAAGAGATAAGCGATCGTACCAAGGTTTATGAAACCCAGCACACCTCCCTGGTTGAAACCCAGAAGGAACTCGACGGCCTTACCCGGATGCGGTACAAGGATTTGATCGACGATGAAGCCTTCATCAAGGAAGCAAACATTCTGAAGGATAAAATCGCCAAGCTCAAGGAGGCCCTGCGGCAAACCGAGAGTCGCGCGGAGAAATGGCTCGAGCTCACCGAAAGGACTTTCAACTTCACCGCCTACGCCCGCATCGCCTTCCTGAAAGGCACGCTGGAACAGAAGCGGGAAATACTCGCCGCGCTAGGCTCGAACTTTTTCATCCAGGATGAAAATCTGCTTATAGAGACCAATGAATGGCTGGTTCCGATCGAAAAAGACTATTCCGCACTCGAAGAGAAATATAGGCGGCTCGAACTAACTAAAAACCTCACTTTTGAAGCTAAAAATGAGGCTTTAGTCGCAATTCGTAACGAATGGGGTGCCACAAGACAGGACGTTGGAACTATGTTTAAAAGGAAGAACGATGCTACGATTTACATCCCCGCGTTAAAAAAAATGGACAGGGTAACCCCTATCCCATAACTGACAATAAAATAATTGTCCATGCAACCAAAACTACAAGCGAACCGCCAGCAAGCGCTCCCCAAACTACCTGAAAGCTCGTTTCTACCTCCCGACCGTTTTTATTATCACGCCAGATACAGTAGCTCGCATACCAGCTTACTGCAGCACAAGCAACTATTATCAGCTCAATCCCGACAAAGAACCAAAATTCTAAATCCATACCTTAGCACCTCATAATCTTTTCATTATAAAAACATAAAATGTAATATCTTGTCAAGAGTAACGCGCCGTTTTTACCTATAGAACCAAAAACCGCTCAAACGAGCGGTTTTCAAAGGGGGTCGTCTGATGGACAATGTTTGCACCTGTTTTACGCAATAAGCATCAATCTTACAAACTGCGCGAGGATTTTATACCTCACGCAGAGTTAAGTATTAAAAAAGACAATCAGCATTTACAAGCAATTATATATTGCGGAAGAAATCTTCTATCTTGAGAAGACTATTCTCTTCCTGATATTTCTCCAGGAAAAGACGCAATATCTCGTTCAGCGGATCAAAAAGGTCATCCCTTTCACCGCCAATAATATACTTCTCGTGCTTATTGCCGTTAGGACTACCGTGAACCAATAAGTCCATTTCCACAGTTGGTTTCTTGCCCGGATAACAAATTCCTTGGCACAAGATGCCTATTCTTATGTCCTTGCCATTCAGCTTAGCCCCAGCATCCAAATAGCTTAAACTCTCGGATTTTATTGGTATATAATCTATTATCTCGAAACCACTTTCTTTAAGGAGCTTCAATGTTTCTTGAGCAAATACCAATTTCCTGCTCTTTTCCCCATCACTATCTGTCATAAAATCACCAACAAAACAATACCATATTTCTATGTTATTGTCAATACGCAGGGTCGTAGCCTCTCACTGGGGTGGGCAAAATAAGCTCAACCTTCAAGTATTTTGTAGAAATTATCATTTAAAAAATCAAAATTTGAGCTTATTTTTAAAATTCTTCACTACCCCTAGCGAGAGGTTACGCAGGGTCGTCTGGCGGACGATGCTTGAACCTGTTTGTGCGAATTTGTAAAAAAAAGAGGGTAAAATGAATTATTAACACCCTTTAGTTGGCCGGTTTTAATTCGCCCGCCATATCTCTTTTATACACATCCCCACTGTGACCATTCCTCGGTATCATAAATACAACCGATTTTACAATGTTATCCTTTTCAACATTGATGACAATCGTTTCGCCTGGCCCTTTATGGGAATCAAAAGTAAAGTTTTGGCCGACAGCTAAATTAATATCACATTCTTGGTATTCCTCTGGCACGGCACTATCCTCATCGACAAACTTATAAGCCTCATTGATGGACACTCGAACAGGGCAGGCGCAGCAATTAATTACCTGGAATAATGCCACAACTTTATTTATCTCATAATAGCCGCCCCCTATCCGATCCTCAACAAAAGTCTTATCGGCGAATGTTACATTGTCGATAACAATATTGTCGCTGCAATCCGTGCAGGCAGGGCTAATGGCATTCCCAACGTTTAGTTCGAATTCGCCACTCTGTGTATTCAGAATGTAATTGCTGCTGTCAGCAGCAAGCACATTCGACGAAACCAGTGTAACAATTAACAACCCTAAAATTACGAAATATTTTACCATTTAGAAAACCTCCTTTTGATCGTATTAAGACCCACCACGACTATAAATCATATTTAATTTTTTGTCAAGATTATGTACCTTAAAACCCAAAACCCGCCCCTCCGCTCATTATATTGTTAAGCTTTATTTATTATCCTCATAACATCCCCAATAACTTGTTCCACGTCTTTATTCGTAGTGTCAATTTTAATTGTATTCATTCTGCTGTAATTTTTTAAGTTGTCCAACGTCCTTTCAATGGTCTCCCCGTCCCGATTGTCTACCAAACATCTTTTTCTTAATTCTTCATCAGTGCAAACGAGAGATATTTTACACAACTCATATTTACCGGTCAGCCGCTCTAAAATAGTATTGAAAATTGATTCATCGGGAATTACCCAAGAGAAAATTATATATTCAAAATTAGGATTTTTGAGATAATTATTGAGTATATGAACAATATTATCAACAACCATTTGTTTATTTTCTTCCGAGAAATTCCACGGGTTCATCAGCCAACACCAATCCCCGTCAAGCCATACCGCGTTTTTTATTCTTTTATATAATTGCCCGCAAGTTGTTGATTTCCCGACCGAAGCTGGTCCGTTTATGATTATTAGATTTTTCATATTTATTTTTCAGTTTACCAAAAAGCCGCCATTTCCGACTTTTTGCAGTTCTACCCCTGTCTGGGGTCGACTAGCATTCGATCTTCGCACCTATTTGGTAACAAATTGAATAAAAAAATAACCGAGATTCGATCTCTCGGCGGGTAAAACCCATTTAATATTCTAATGGTTTTTTACGGACTCCTACTTAGCGTCATTCCCTCCCAGAATTTGTCCTGTCCAGCTCCCCATAATTCAATAATGCACTGAATCATCACGAGAGCCATTTGTTGGCTTATACTTACTTCATCTATAGACCAACCATGCCTTCCTTTAGGCATCCAAAATTCGGGTTTTCCTATCGCTTGGAATATAATAGCCTTGCCTGCATCCCCTTTTGGATAGAAATACAGGAAAAACGCATCAACGGCAAACCAAGCGATACAATATTTGAATCTTACACCATTAGCAGTGATCTCACCTGTATTTTTACCAGTTCTTTCGTATTCTTTGTATGCTTTCACAAAAAACCCAGCATTACCTACCTTAGTAAGGAACAAGCCTAACTTAGCTAAAGTTGTTGAATCTTGTCGCGGATGTCTAACATCTCCATAATCATCGGATCCCATTGTTGAAACCTCAAAATAAATAATACTATATTTCTATTGTATTGTCAATAGCAGGGTCGTCTGGCGGACGATGTTTGAACCTGTTTGCAAAAATTAAAAAGGCCATACCATTAAAAAAAGAGGGTTGGCTAAATACCAACACCACATCAGATAAGTTCTTTTTTGAACTCGTCCCTAAAATTCTCAATGGCACGCACAACGCTATTCTCATTGATAATGACTAAGTGTTTTAATCCCGGCCATTCGTGGTATCGAATCGTTACTGTGTCGTATATCGCTTCGGATTCAAATTCTTTACCGGCCGGGTGGACTATTTCCACGTCAGCGGCAGGAGAAACAGAATTCTGGCCCAGTGTAAATGAAATCTTTCCACCTCTATCGTGTTTCTCGGTTATTGGCCGCTTTGCTATCTTTTTCACAGCTGTCATAATACGATTTCCCGATGCCGGCTTAAATTTCAAGGTTCGCTCTACATCAAACTCTTCCACGAATATGCACCTCAATCATTATTGAATCATATAATTTTTATTTTGTCAAGGTTTTGTGCTTGTGGCCACCCTAACCAAAAAGGCGCCCTTCGGGCGGCTTTTCTGTTTCAAATCTTTGGCAGGGTCGTCTGGCGGACGATGTTTAAACCTATTATTCCTGTCGTATTAAAGTTAATCCAGAGATTTTGGTTCGTTTCCACGGCCTTTGGCACCGACTTTCGCAGCCATTTCCTTTTTCTCATTGAACTAAAAATTTGGAAATATGTCACTTTTTATTTTCTAAAAGTAATGAATCTCCCCGGGCTTACGCCGCGAGGTATCTTCTTAAACCGCCCTCCGCTTCGCTGCAGGCGTTTAATCAATATATATTTTTTATTCGAAGTTTCCCGCCGGGGCGGGACCAAAGGATGTGTCCTTGAAGATTACTTCCGGATTACCTAGGGAATCCTCATAACTTTTGTTCCCCGGGCAAGCCCGGGGTCTAAAAGTTATAAAAAAAGAA
>Ga0182027_10005093_pt1 | contig 20112 bp, 17 predicted proteins | sample 712E1DmetaG_FD_121300 | JGI IMG/M metagenome (GOLD analysis project Ga0182027, IMG submission 121300) | Permafrost microbial communities from Stordalen Mire, Sweden - 712E1D metaG (Illumina Assembly) | ecosystem: Environmental > Terrestrial > Soil > Wetlands > Permafrost | place: Sweden...
GGGGACAGCTTTGGGTTTGACTTATCCTACCAGATGACGGCGCGGAGCGCGGGGGCGCGCCACAAGGGCGCTCCCTCCCGGATGCCGAAGGCGTCGTAAAACGGCTGGAAATTCTCCTCCGGGCCAATGGCGCGGAACTGGCCGGGGGAATGAACATCGGTGGTGATCCGCTGGCGCAAGGCGTCCGGACGCCAGTTGGTGCGCCAGATTTGCGCGAAGGAAATGAAGAACCGCTGCTCGGGCGTCAAGCCGTCCACGTTCTTGCGCTGGGAGGGGTCCCGGGCCAGCGCGCGTTCGAGCGCGTCGTAGGCCAGGGTCACGCCGCCCAGATCGGCCAGATTCTCCCCCAGGGTCAGGCGTCCGTTGACATGCACCCCGGGCAGGGCCTCGAAACCATTATACTGGTCCACGACCAATTGCGCGCGCGCGTCAAAGGCCTGCGCGTCCCCGGCCGTCCACCAGTCGTTGAGGTTGCCGTCGCGGTCGAATTTGCGGCCCTCGTCGTCGTAGCCGTGGGTCATTTCATGGCCGATGACCACGCCGATGGCTCCGTAGTTGACGGCGTCGTCCATTGTCAAATCAAAAAACGGCGGCTGCAGGATGCCGGCGGGGAAAACAATTTCGTTCTGGTTGGGGTTGAAATAGGCGTTGACGGTTTGCGGCGTCATGTCCCACTCCGTTTTGTCCACCGGTTTGCCCACGCGGGCCAGTTGACGCCGGGACTCGAATTGGGCGGCGCGGCGGACGTTGCCGAGGAAGTCGCCGGGGAGAAGTTGGACGGAGGAATAATCGCGGAATTTGACGGGATGGCCGATTTTCTGGGTGAAGCGGTCGAATTTCTCCTGCGCCTTCGCCCGGGTGGCGGCGGTCATCCAGGGGACTTTTTGCAGATGGTCGCGGAAAACGGTTTTGAGGTTTTCCACCAGGTCCTTCATGCGGGCGGCGGCTTCGGGCGGGAAATTCTTCTCGACATAAAGCTGGCCGAGGGCTTCGCCGATGAAGCCATCAATCGTGCGGGCGGAGCGCTGCCAGCGGGGTTCCTGCTCAAGCTGGCCGCTGAGGACCGTGCCGAAAAAGGCGAACGATTCGGATTCGGCAGCCGCGTTGAGATAGGGCGCGGAGGCGCGCAGGACATGCCAGCGCAGGTAGGTTTTCCAGTCGTTCAGCGGGCGCTCGTTCACCATCGCGTCCAGGGCGGCGAAAAAGTCGGGCTGGTGGATGATCACCTCGCGCAAGGAAGGCACGTCCGAAGCGGCCAGGTAAGCGTGCAGGGCCAGGTGCGGATATTTCTCCACCGCTTCGGCCACGGTGAATTTGTGGTAATTGGCGATGGGATCGCGCAGATCGGCGCGGGGTTTGCAGACTTTGGCCAGGGCCGTTTCCAGTTCCACCACGGTGGCCGCGTGCGTTTTCGCCTCAGATTCCGTTTCGCCGGCCAGGGCGAGCATCCTGGCAATGTGAACCTGGTAGGCGGCGCGCTTGTCGGCAAACGCGCCGGACAAATAGTAATCGCGGTCCGGCAGCCCCAGGCCGCCCTGGCCCAGTTCAAAGGCGTAGAAGCCGCTGTTCCTGGCGTCGGGCGAAACCCCGGAGTTGAACAGGGCCGGGATGTCGCGGCCCTGCAAATCGGCGGCGAGGCGGAGAATTTCCGCGGCGGACTTGAGGGCGGCGATGCGCGCGAAATCCGCGCGCAGCGGGGTGAACCCCAGTTCCTCCAGGCGGTTGGTGTTCATGGCCGAGGCGTAGAAGGCGCCCACCTCGCCCAGGGGCGAGCGGGGAGGCGGCGGCTTGGCGTCGCAATCCGCGATGGTGGAAAGCAAGATGTCGTGGATCAAATGCCAGTTGCGGTCCTGCAATTCCTCGAATGCGCCCCAGCGCGATTTGTCCGCGGGGACGGGATTGGTGGCCAGCCAGGCGCCGCAGGAGTAGCGGAAAAAGTCCGCGCCGGGATCCACGGAAGCATCCATATATTTGACGGAAAAGCGCGGGACGGGCAGCGGCGGCGGGGCGGGTTGGTCCGCGGGCGGGCAAACCGCCGGTTGGTGCGCGCAGCCCTGCCCGAGGGCCAGGCAAGCCGCGGCCACGAAAAGAGGCAGATTCAATTTTTTCATGCTGCCAGCGGCTCGATGCGTTTGATTTGGCTTAACCGTGCGCCGTAAGCGCAGGCGGCCTTTAAATCATCCGCCTCCAAGTCGGGATAATCAGCCAGGATTTGTTCCCTGCTCATGTCACCGCTTAACAATTGCAGTAAGAACTCCACCGGATAACGCAATCCGCGCACACAAGGCTTGCCGTGACAGATTCCGGGGTCCACGGTGATGCGTGACAACAATTCAACGTTCGACATGGGATAAACTTACACCGGCCAGCCATTCCTGCCAAGCCCACTTCAGCCAGACGAACCCATGAAGAAACTCTGCATCGCCGCTTTCAGACATTCCTCCCGTTGCGCAGGGGTCATCTTGTTGGCCCGTTGTCGAATTCGAGCCGCAAGACGGCTGCCCTCCGTTTCCTCCGGGTAATCCAGTTTTTTCTTTTTGATCGGCGACGGCATTCTAAGGCAAACCTGCTTCACAATGCGCACGCTTTGACGAGCGTGATTTTGATGGCCGTTAATTCCGTTGCTGGCAACACACCAAGGCGCTTCTCAAATCGAACCGAGGGAAGCGCCCCAATGCCCTGAATGTTGGCCACGGAGTCTGGATCGAGAAAAGGCAAATGGCCCAGCGGCACTTCCAGTTCGCTACCCCGATTTTGGCGAGTGACGGGGACATGAATGATGAGCGAGCGCGGCGCATTCAGGTTATCTGCCAGCAGCACCACCGCAGGTCGGGTCTTGGCGGCCATGCCCATGTCCACCAACCAGACTTCACCGTGACGCGGGTTCATGGCCGTCGAGGATGTCCAACACTTCCTGTTCCACTTCACGGGCAGGCAGCACATCGGCCCAAGCCTCCTCCTCTCGCTGCCGGGTGAGGAATCTCAAATAATGCCAGACCTCACGCAACACGGGCTCGGGCTGGTCCTTGATTTCCGCAAGAAGCATTTCCTGAGTGCTCATGTGACAATTATCCACAAGAATTCGTGGTTGGCAAGCCGCAAGCCCGTTTGCCGCAAGCCCGTTTGTTGAAAAAAATCGCCTCCAGCCGTTGCAAAATCGCCGGGGCGGCTTACGGTAAGACAAATGGCTGAACCCAAGAAAAAGCCAGCCGCCAGCGGCGCAACGCCGGGATACTCTCCGCCCGGCAGCCAACCGGCGCCGGCGCCCAAGCCCGTTCCGGCTTTGCCGGAGCCGTTCCTGTCGCGCGAAGAATTGGACCTCCTTTCGCCCCTGCAATTGGTGGATATGATCACCGGCAAACTCCCCCCCCGGCATGTGGCCATCCTGGACATGGTCTATCTGCGCGACCGGGTGGCGGAAATGGAGGAAATGAACGACCAGGCGCGCCAAGCCATCGAAAAACTGGACGCGGTGGTGGAGAAGCTGCGCGCCCCGGCTTACCGCGTGGGCACTTTTTTGATGCCGGTGGAACCGGACAAGGCCCACGTCTGCGCCGGCGGCGCGGATTATGTCTGCCGCCTGGACCCGCAAATCCCGCTGGCCAGTTTGCAAGTCGGACAGCGCGTTTTGCTCAACGAAGCTTTTGCCGTCGTGCAAGGGCTGGGATTCGACCGCAACGGGCCGATTGTGCGGATTGACGAACTGCTTTCCGGCGGGCGGCTGCGCACCGGGCAGGAAGCGGGGCTGACGTGCTCGGTCCTGCTGCGCTCGGCGCTGCTGGCCAAGGAGAAACTCAAGCCGGGCATGGAAGTCCGGCTGGACGCCAACCAGCGCGTGGCCCTGGAAGTCATCGGCGCGGGCAAACGCATCGAGCGCGCCCTGGAAACGGTGTCCGAGCTGCCCTGGGCGGCGGTGGGCGGGCAGGACGAGGCGGTGCAGGCGATTCGGGACACCATCGAACTGCCCTTTTTGCATCGCGCCCTGTTCAAGCGGTTCGAGCACACGGTGCCGAAAGGTTTTCTTCTTTACGGCCCGCCCGGCTGCGGCAAGACGCTGCTGGGCAAAGCCACGGCCTTCAATCTGCGCCGGCAAATCCGCGCGGAGACCGGGGTGGACCATCCGGAGTTCTTCCTGCATGTCAAGGGGCCGGAGATCCTGAACATGTGGGTGGGGGAATCGGAGCGGCAGGTGCGCGACCTCTTTGCCCAATGCCGCGAGCGCACGGCGGAAGGCTCGCTCGCCTTTTTGTTTATTGACGAGGCGGAATCCATTTTGGGGACGCGCCGGGCGGGGCATTATCACAGCATGTTGAGCACGGTCGTCCCGATGTTTTGCTCGGAAATGGACGGCATCGAGCCGCTGCAAAACGTCGTCGTCATCCTCGCCTCCAACCGGGCGGACCTGATTGACCCGGCGATTTTGCGACCGGGCCGCATTGACCGGAAGATCAAGGTCAATCGTCCCAACCAGGCCGGCGCGCAGCGGATTTACGACATTTATCTCAAGGAAACCCTGCCGCTGGCCGAGCCGAAGGAAGTGCTGGCCCGCGTCCTGGCGGAGAGCCACTACGCGCGCACGCCCGAAAACCAATTTCTGGAAATCGTTTATCGCAGCGGCAAGCGGGACCATCTCTATCGCGGCGACCTGGCCAGCGGCGCGATCATCGCCGCCATCGTGGAGCGGGCCAAGAGCCTGGCCATCAAGCGCGCCATCGAAACGAAAATGGAGACGGCGCTGTCGCGGGACGATTTGCTGCTCGCCTTGCAAAAGGAATACGCCGAAAACGACCTCTTCCCGCCCACCGACATCACCGAAGACTGGCTGAAGCTGACCGATTTCGATCCCGACAACGTGATCAAGCTCGGCCCCATCCGCCCGCGCCCCGACGCCGCCAAATCCAGCGGAATTATTTAAGCCGGATCGAGAGCGTAGCGGCGTTCGGCAGAGCGCCGCAAAATGGATTTGAACAGAAGCCCGCGAAGGAAACGAAGAAGGGCTGGGAAAAATGCTAAATGCTGAAGGCTAAATGCTAAAGAACGAAACAAATGGAAAATTCTTCTTCGTGGCCGTGGTTCACTGCGGCGGAATCTGCAGTAACTCGTCCGGCGTGAACGGAGCGGGATGAGCCGCGATGGCGGTCCGAATGGCCTTGATCTGATCCGGCGTGATCTTCGAAGCTTTGTTGCCCCATTGCCGGCGCGCGTAGGTCAACACCGCTGCCACTTTCTCATCGCTGTAAGTCCCTCCCAGCGGCGCCATCGTGGCATTGAGACCGACCACGCCGCCGGCCGCTTCGACCCGGATCGGCCCGGTCAGGCCGTTCAGGACAATGCGGCCAATCCGGTTTGGCCCGGACGCCAGCAGCCAGTCCGAACCGGCCAGCGGCGGGAACTGGCCTTCCTTGCCCAACCCGGTCGTTTGATGGCACAGGGCGCAAGATTCCTTAAACACGGCCTCCCCCAACGCGGCATAGCTTCTCTCCGGATCGTACGGCTGGCTGAGGGAAAGTTGCTCGTACGACTGGAATGGCTCAAAAACCTCCGGGTTGAACCATCCGCCATGGTTATCCAAATAGACCATTCCCCAATAGACCAGCAAGCCCAGCAGAAGAATGAGCCAGATGGGAACACCCGCCTGGCCTGCGGCCGGCTCGCCTGGCTCCACGTCGGCTCTGATCTGTTGTGCGTCTTGGCTCATATTGCCGGAGTGTTAGTCAATTGCGGATTGCGGATTGCGGATTGCATGGAATTTTGAATGTTGAATTTTGAATTGGGAAAAGGGGGTTTCATTTCACTATTCTCTATTCACAATTCACCATTTGTTCCGCCCGGCGCATTTGTTCCGCCCGGCGCATTGGTTCCGCCCGGCGCATTGGTTCCGCCCGGCGCATTGGTTCCGCCCGGCGCGTTGGTTCCACCCGGAGCGTTGGTTTCGCCCGCGGGCGCGTTTGTGCTGACCGAACCCGGCGGCGGCGGCGCTTCAAAAAGATACGGCTCCTGGCGCAAACTCGCCACATACGCCGCCAGCGCGCGGGCCGCCGGCCGCGGCACAATTTCATAGCCTTGCGGGGCGCCAAACGGCGGCTGGACCACCAGGGCGCCGGGCGAGGGCTTCCGCCCGATTTTGCGAACGTCAAACAAATACTTGTAGGGCGGCATGAGTGACTTTGGCTCGAAGATGCGCGCATCCCAAAGGCGCGCCAGGACCGCCGTGGCATCCATGCGCAACCCGGCATTGGCCAGGTCCGGGCCGGTCCTTTGCTCGCCCAGCATCACCGTTTGATCATAAATGTAGTCATGCGCCACGCTCCGCCGGATGCCCCAGCCGCGGGCCAGGTCCGCGCCCAGCTCCTTCGGGCGGACCTGCTGGGTATGGCAATAGACGCATCCGTGAGCGCGGTACACCTCCGCCCCCTGCCGCGCCAGCCCCGGCGCGGCGGTCGGATACACCGCCGGAAGCGCCGCCACCGTCGTGGCCGGTTGCAGGTTTCCCATTTGCGCCTGCGGGCCGAGCACAAACGCCACCCACGAAACGGCCATCGAGGCAAACAATCCCAGATAAATCGCCACCCCGTTGTTCACGCGCCCCCCTTTCCCATCCCGCGGCCGCCCGCTCTTTCCCGGAGGCAACGAGCGCAGCAGGTTTTCATCAGCAGCGCGAAATTCAGCAGAAAAGCAATCGTGCCCAGCGTCAACAACAGCGGTTCCATTGTGCTCATGCGCAGCGCCATCATCGCGCCTTTCATCACCGCCGCGAACGAATTAGCCGGATTTTGGAACTCCACGCCCTGCCAGACGCCCGCGACCAGCAAGGCAATGTAACCCGTCAACACCCCCGCCAGCATCAGCCAAAAATGGAGTTTGGTTAGACTCCCCTTCCACAGCGCGTCCGGCGCGCTGGACTTCGCGTCGGCCAGGCGCGGCACGATATAATAAATCGCGCCGAGCATCGTCATGGCCGCGAATCCGAAGCGGAACAGGTCCCGCTGCGCCGTGGTGAACCAGGTGAAATCGGTCAGCGCCCCCACCGGCGGCAGCGCCCCCGCCACTTGCTGCGCGCCGGCGATCACCCAAAAAATCAGGCCCGCGCCGGTGAAGCGCTGGCAGGGGCCGGCCTCCAGCGCCGGCAGCGCGCCGCCAGCAGTCAAATATAAATTCACCGCCACGGCCGCGATGGGGATGACCGTCAGGACCGTCCCGACCAGCGACACGGCGGCCAGCCAGCCCGGCAGCGGGGCGCCGCCGGGAATTCCGCCCCAGCTTCCCGCCAGCGCCAGCATCCAAAAGGCCAGCGCCGCCTGGTAAGAACTGTGCAGCGGACGCCCGCTCAGTTTGGGGATGAAATAAAAAACCGGGGCCAGCCCCGCAAAGCCAAAAAATACCGTGTCCAAATTATGCTCGTACCACCAATTGACCGAGGCCTGGAGAACCCCGCGCACTGGCGAACCGAGCAGCATCAAGGCCGCCGTCGAAAAAATCCACGCAAACCAAAAGAGCGCCCCGATGACGAACCATTGCGAGGGATAAAGCGGCCCCGCCTGGCGCTGGTGAAAGGTCATCACCCCGCAGATTCCGATCAGCACGTACGACAACAGCAACAGGGGCGCGACGGCCCCGGGCATCTCAAACACTTCATAACCTGTCCCGGCGCCGCGCAAGATCGCCCAGAAGCCCGCCGCCACCGCCGCGTTCCACCCCAGCGCGCCCATCGTTGCCACAACCGGCCCCGTCAATCGCGTCCGCCCCAGGCGGCAGAGCAGCCACAGTCCGACTCCCAGGGCGGACGGAACACCAAAACCATAGAGCAGCGCGGTGTCCGCCGCCGCGTGGACGCGCCCATAAGTGAGCATTGGCCAGGACGACAGGAAACCGGGGCTGTGCAATTTGAGCGAGTCAAGCAACGCCAGCAGCGAGCCGAGCAGAAGCCAGACCGCCGCGCCCGCGAACAGGCACAGGAGCGGGACCGCCCCCGAAGCTTCGAGTTCCGTTCTCGAAACCTGCGGGGAAGCCGCTGATTGCGCTGGTGCCTCAATGACGCTCATGCGCGAGTTCTACTCGTACGGATTGACGGCGGCGGCGGCGGGAGCGAATTCCTTGGCCGCCCGGGTGAGCAGGTTGGAGCGGCCCGCGGCGGGATTCTGCCATTCCTGCAAGATCAATTCCTTGGCCCGCTCGACCGGGATGCGGACAAATCCCTTTGGCTTGTCCGCCCAATCATAGCCAATGAGCAGCGGGGCGTTGGCGGCGTCGAACTCGGCCTTGATCTTGCGGCGCTCCGCCGCGCGGACCTCGGCCAGGGCGGGCGGCTGTGTGTAGCTGCGCATCAGCCAGACCAGCCAGGCCATCACTAAAAAGGATCCGGCCACGCCCAGCACGGTGAGGCCGTGGCAGCATTTTCGGCAGTTGGATTCAATGTTCATTGGCATGTTCAGGAGCGATGGCGAGGGCGCCGGCGGGCGGGACGTAAATCTCCACCGCCTCGGCCATGCGCGGGTCCTTGAGGGGATAGACCGGATGCCGGTGGAGCGACCCCAGGAAAAGCATGGCGAGAAATCCGCCCATGAACATCATGCAAGCCGCGTCCACCAGCAGGCCGCCGGTGAGGAATGGAAACGTGAAGGTGAACACGCCGTTCTCATGCAGGCTGGGCATGATCTGGAACTCCAGGTCCACCCAGTGCATCAGCCATGCCCACGCGCAAATCGGCAGCATGGCCGCCAGCTTGAGCTTCACGTCAATCCGCAGCAGCGCCAGGAACGGCATGAAGAAGTGGCCGAAGATCAGGACGATGGCCCCCGTGAACCACCAGGTCCCTTGTTCGCGCAACACATACCAAAACGTCTCTTCCGGCATGTTCGCGTTCCAGATGATAAAGTATTGCGAGAAGCTGATGTAGGCCCAGAACACCGTGAAGGCAAACAGCAGCGAAGCGATCATGTAATACGTTCGTTCCCGCGCCAAATCCCGCAGCGCTGTCGTCCGCTGCAAGATCAGCGTGATGACGTACACCGTGGCCAGCGTCACCCAAACGCTCCCCGCGAAATACCAGACCCCGTACATGGTCGAAGCCCATTCGTACATCAGCGCTTTCATCCACAGGATCGCTGCCAGCGTCAGCGTCAGCGCAAATTTGATAATGCCCACGGCGGAGTAGAAGCGCATCCGGCGCGTGCAAAGGGCCGCGCCCGTCTTGTCCTGTTCCAGCGACCAGTGGCGCAAGCGGTTGGAAAAGAACCACCATACCGCGAAGCAAACCGCCGCCACGATATAATAGCCCCGCATGGTGAACAGGGGGAACTTGGCCTGCAACGCATGATCCGGATGCCCCAGTTTGCCCATCCAGTCATAAATCTCCGGGGCGAGCAAGGCAATGGGGAGAAACAACAGCAGCATCGGCCAGCCCGCCAGACAGGCCAGATGTTCGCAAAACCGCCGCGTTGGCACCGACCAGCTTGCGTCAAACAAATGATGCATCATCACCAGAAACCACGATCCCAGGCACAGGCTCAAATAGAACATGAACGCCACCAGCCAGGAAAAGGCAAACTGTCTGGTTCCGCAGGCCCTCGCGCCAATCCCCGCCCCGATTCCGCCCACGGCCATCAAGAGGATGGGCGCGTGCCGCCATTTCGACAAGTCGAGTGGCGCAATCGAAGAGGAAGGAGTGTCCAAGTTCATAATCTCAGTCTCAATTCCTAATCTTAATCTTAATCCTAATCATAATCTCATTTCCTAAACTCCCCTCGTTTCGTTTCCGGCATGTCCTCCACCGTCGCCAATTGGCTTCGTTGCAAGGCGCGGACGTAATAGATAATCGCCCAGCGGTCCACCACCGGGATCAGCGCCCCGTAAGCGGGCATGAGCGGAAGTTTCCCGGCGGTCATGGCGTTGAAAATCCCGCCATCCCCCATTTTGACCAGCCGCTCGTCATGGAAATTGGCCATGCTGATCATCCCGTATTTGCCGGTGATTCCCTTGCCGTCTCCCGCCGGGCCGTGACACGGCAGGCAAAAGATCTGATACCGCTCCTGGCCGCGGTCCAGCAATTGCCGCGAGAGTTCCAGCGGGTTGACCTCAATGAAATTCGTCGTCCCGGCGATCCGCCCGGTGTTGATCGGCGTGTCTTCGTAAGGATAAACCGGTTTGCCGTTGAGGAGCACCGGTTTGCCGTTGATTTCATAAGGCTGGCTGCGCTCGATGGTGCCTTCCGGGCGCTCGCGCGAACTGCGCGCGTCGGCGAAGAATTCGCTGGGCGACTGCGGGCGCGCCTTGTTTTGGCGCACCATGTCCGCGAACAGCTCAATGGGCGGCCGGCGCGACTTGCTGCCGCGGAAACCGGCCAGGCCGATCACGGTCACGCAGGTCAGGAAAAAAATAAGGTAAAAATAGCGCATTATTCCTCGACGAATTCAATATGCCTGCTTCCCAGCGACTCCAGCATCTGGCGGGTCGCCGTTTCCGAGTACTGGGGATCATTGGTTTGAATCACCAGGAAAAAGCGGTCGTGGCTGGCCAGCTTGAACCGCCGGTTCTTGAGCAGCGGATGATGCAGGCGCGGCAACCGGTTGAGGAACAGCATCCCCAGCAGCGCCCCAAAGGACCCAAACAAGATCGTCAATTCATAAGACGGCGGAAAGGCCGCAAACGGGCTGAACATGGGCTTGCCGCCGATGAGGATGGGATAATCCACCGCGTTCATAAACCAGATCATCAACATCCCGGTCGCGTACCCGGTCACGCCGCCGATGAAGGAGAACCAGCCCACTTTGGAATTCCTGATGCCCATGGCGCGATCCATGCCGTGGACCGGGAATGGGGTGAACACGTCCCAATTCCGGAACCCTTCTCCGCGCACCTTGTCCGCCGCGCGCAGGATGGCCGCCGGGTTTTCAAATTCCGCCAGGATGGCGTAAGGCCGCGCGTTCATGAGTGGCGCCCTCCGGTTTTCGCCCCGCCCAGCGGATGGTGCGGGTCGGCTTGCGGCGTCACGCCCTTGACTTCCGCGATGGCGATCAACGGCACGAAGCGCAGGAACAGCAGGAAAAACGTAAAGAACAAACCGAACGTCCCCAGAAACTGCAAGATGTCCACCCACGTCGGCCTGTAATAACCCCAGTTGGAGGGAAGGAAATCCTGGTGAAGCGACGTCACCACGATGACAAACCGTTCAAACCACATTCCGATATTGACCAGGATGGAAAGAACGAAAACCGTGATCATGCTTGCGCGCACTTTCTTGAACCAGAAAAACTGCGGGACAATGACGTTGCAACCGATCATCGTCCAGTAAGCCCACCAGTACGGGGCGGGATTGGTGTGAAGCAGCTTGCTGATGACAAATGGATCGGCCGCGCGGCCGTTCAGGAAGAGGTGTTTCTCGGCAGGATTGCCCCCGTACCAGGCGATGAAGAATTCCATCGCGTAGGCATAGCCGACAATCGAGCCGGTCAACAGCAGCACCTTGCACATCAACTCGATGTGCCGCGCGGTGATGATTTCTTCCAGTTTCAGCAGCCGCCGCAGCGGCACCAGGAGCGTGAGCACCATCCCAAAACCGGAGAACACCGCCCCCGCCACAAAATAGGGCGGAAAAATGGTGGTATGCCAGCCGGGCAGTTGCGACACGGAGAAATCCAGCGAGACGATGGAATGCACCGAGAGCACCAGCACGGTGGAAAGCCCCGCCAAAATCAGGTAGGCCTTCTCATAATTGCTCCAGTGCCGGTTGGACCCCGTCCAGCCCATCGCAAACAGCCCGTAGCCGAATTTCCGCATTTTGGTCTTCGCACGATCCCGCATGACCGCCAGGTCGGGGATCAATCCCATATACCAGAACAGCGCCGACACCGTGAAGTAGGTGGACACCGCGAACACGTCCCACATCAAGGGCGAGCGGAATTGCGGCCATAGCCGGTAGGAATTGGGGATGGGGAACAGCCAGTAACCGTACCACATCCGCCCGACATGGATGAGCGGAAAAATCCCCGCGCACATCACCGCAAAAATCGTCATCGCTTCCGCCGCGCGGTTGATGGAAGTCCTCCATTTCTGCCGCAGCAAAAACAAAATCGCCGAGATCAGCGTCCCCGCGTGCCCGATGCCGATCCACCACACGAAATTGACGATCGCAAATCCCCACATCACCGGATGGCCCAGCCCCCATATCCCCACGCCCGTGGACATCAGATACAGAACGCATAAGAAGCAGACGGTCATCATCGTCACGCTGATGGCGAAACACCATTTCCACCAGGCCGGCGGCGAGCCTTCGGCCACTCCGGCAATGGTGTCGGAGAGCCAGCCGATGCCGCGCCCGTTGGCCACGAGCGGTTCGCGCTCCAACTCGGCGGGCGGCGCGCGCACCACCAGCGGCGGTGTCCGGCTCATGGCCGGCATTGGGGACGCTTCCGTCATCACCTGGCTCCTTCCTCAGGCGGCTCGCCCGTTTCCAGGGCCGGCCGGCCCATGGTTTTGAAATAGTCGTCGTAGCTGTAAGGCGTTGCGTGCCGCTTATAGTCGGGCATCTCGGGGTTCGGATTGCGGACCTTCGCCAGGTAGGTCAGGCGCGGTTTGGTGTTCAAAAAGTCGAGAACTTTGTAATTGCGCGGATTCTTCTTCCATTGGCTCACGGTGCTGATCGGGTCGGTAATGTCGCCAAAAGCAATCGCTTCCGCCGGACACGCCTGCTGGCACGCCGTCCTGGGGATCGTCCCTTCCCGCTCCAACAACTGGATGTGGTTGGAATCGCGCGCCTTGACCTTGGCGGCGATCTTCGCTTGCTCAATCCGTTGTAGGCAGAAGGTGCATTTCTCCATCACCCCGCGCATCCGCACGGTCACGTCTGGATTCTTCACCATCCGAATCAGTTGCCATTGGTCTTCCGGCAGGTTGCCCTTGTCGGGATTGTTCCACCATCGGAGCAACTCCCATTTTCCATCCTTCTGGTTTCTCGGATCCAGCGGGCTTTGGTACAGTTTGTCCAGCGGGCGGCGGTTGTAATCAAAGTAATTGAAACGCCGGACCTTGTAGGGGCAGTTGTTGGAGCAATAGCGCGTGCCGACGCAGCGGTTATACACCATCACGTTCAGCCCTTCGTCGTCATGCGTGGTGGCGTTGACGGGGCAAACATTCTCGCAAGGCGCGGCTTCGCAATGCTGGCAGAGCATCGGCTGAACCACCGCCTGCGGATCGTCCTGCGGGTTCTGCCCGACGCCGGAGTAATAACGGTCAATCCGAATCCAGTGCATCTCGCGGCTCTTGCCCACCATTTCCTTGCCCACAATCGGGATGTTGTTCTCGCTCTGGCACGCCACCATGCAGGCCGAACAGCCGACGCACTTGTTCAAATCTATCGCCATGCCCCATTGATGCAGCCCATTGGCCTGGGCCGTGTCAAATGGGTTGGGATACATCGGCTCCACCAACGGCGGCTTTTCCAGGCTCATTTTCCGGGCGAAATCCGGCTGCTGGCGAAAATCCTCCAGATTGGCTTCGCGCACCGGGGCGCGGCCTTCCATGCTCCAATGGCTCTGCGTGGTGGACAACTGATACTTCAAAGTAGTATGCGCCACTCTTGCGTTCGAGGCGTAGTGCATCGCGTCCTTGGTCCGCAGCTTGTAGGCGTTGTAGCCGCAATCGCGCCCAATGCGCCCCGTCTTCTCCCGCCCGTATCCCAGCGCCAGGCCCACGGTATAATCCGCCATGCCGGGCTGGACCCAGACCGGCCCGCGCACCGTCCGTCCGCCCAACTGAATTTCCACCACCTGATCGTAAAATCTTTGCGTCTGGTCCAGCTTCGAGGGTTGCGCCACTCCCAGTTCTTGCGCCGTCTTTGGACTCATGAGAATCGCGTTGTCCCATGTCAGCTTGGTGATCGGGTCCGGCAATTCCTGCAACCATCCGTTGTTGTTATGCCGTCCGTCGTCCAACTTGTAATCGCGATGGAAAACCACGTCCAGGTTGCCCGGTCCGGGCGCGCCTGTGGGCGCTTTCAACAACTCCAGCACCGGCACGAACAGTTTCCCGTTGAACTCCACCTTCGCCGGCTCCGCCGCGCTGCCCGCCAGGAAACCGTCGCGCAAAAACTTCCGCCAATCATTCTCATCCGGCCCGCCGAGGAGGCGAAATGTCTCGCGCACGATTTCGTAAGGCTTGGTCGTTGCCGCGCCCGCCAAAATCGCCAGCACTTCCAGTTCCGTCAGCCCATCGAAGAGCGGCTCGATCAAGGGCTGAATCGGAACCAGCGACCCGTTGGCCGTGCGCGTGTCGCCCCAGGATTCCAGAAAATGCGCCATCGGCAAATCCCATTGGAGCGGCTCATGAACCCCCTGCGCATTAACCCCCCCCACCACCCACGCTGTTTCATCTTCGTGATACCCGAGGCGTACGACCGTCTTGATTGCGCCCATCATTTTGCCCCACAGGCCCCAGCTCAAGTCCGCCGGCGCATTGTAAGCCGGATTTCCGCCCAAGATCACCAGCGTCTGCACTTTTCCCGCCTTGATCGCCTCGGCCAGCACTGCAATGTCCTCCTCGACGGCTTTGGGAACTTCATGAAATTCGACCGTGTGTTCCGCCACCGCCCCAAGCGCCTCATTCATCGCCAGAACCAGCATTTGCGCCGCCGGCGGCAAGCGGTAGCCGGGCATCACCAGGCTTTTCCCGGCGCTCGCCACCAAATCCTTCGCGCACGGCACGATCCAATCCTCGTAAGGCTGCGCCAGGGCCGACAACTCCTTCAACTTGGCGTTCCATTCGCCGGAAGGCAGGATTTCGCGCGCCATCCGCGCCACCACCGCCACCATCAGGCTGGGCGGGACGCGCAAACGATGGTCCGCGTTCATCCCTGTCAATGTGAAAAGGCTTTCGACCGCGTAGAGCCGGCTCATCGCGCCGTCCCTGCCCGCCATGCGGCGGCCCTGGGCAAAACGCCGGATATTCACCGCCGCGTTTTCCTCGCTGCCGATAAAATCGCAGTCCAGCGCCAGAATCTTCTCCGCCTTGTCCAGATTGTAATAAGGCGCGACCGATTTCCCGTAAGCCACCGACGCCGCGTAACGCGCCGCGTCCAAATCCACCGGCTCATAAACAAACCAGCGCGCGTTGGGATGTTTTTCGCTCACCACCCGCTGCAACCGCGCGCGGGAAGCCGAACTGCTCTGCTCCATCAGAAACGCCACCCCGTCCCCATTCCCAAATGTTCCGGCCAGCTCCGCCAGCGCGTCCACGGCCGCCGCCTTGGTGATGGTGCTCCCGTTCCGGCGATAGTCCTTCGCCCGGTCCGGATCGTACAGGCTCAACACCGAGGCCTGCGCAAACGCGTCCGTGCCCCCGTTGCTGTCCGGGTGATCGGGGTTGCCCTCCACCTTGGTCGGGCGTCCGTCGCTGGATTTCACCACCAGCGGCACCGCGGCGCGGCGCGACGGCATGGCCGTGGCAAAAAATTGCGGCACGCCGTGAACATAGTTTTCCGGCATTTTGGCGAACGGATAAATGTTCTCCGACGGCCTCCGGCAACCTGTCGCGCCGAGGCCCGCCAGCAGGAACGACGCCGACATGATCTTGACGAAATGCCGCCGCGTGACCGGATCCAAGAACTCGCCCGCCCCGGACGGAAACTCGTTTTGCACCCATTGGCGAAATTCCGGCGTGTCGGCCAGTTCATCCAAACTGCGCCAATAGGCCGGGCCGGCGGGTTGGGGTGTGGGAGGAATTTTCATCGGTGGCAGGTCGAGCAGTTTTCCAGCGATTGCACATGCCAATCATGCACGTACTTGGCGCCCATCTCCAATTGCTGGTCCCACGAGGGCGCTTTCCACTTCAAATCGGTGATCTTGTCCAGCGGACGGACCCGCCGCGCCGGGTCGCGATGGCAGTCCAGGCAAAACGCCATGCTCAACGGTTTGGCGTGATACACCTCGTCCATCTGGTTGACCTGCCCGTGGCATTCGACGCAACTGATGCCCCGGTTGACATGCACCGAATGGTTGAAATAGACATAATCGGGCATCTTGTGGATTTGCACCCAGGGGATTGGCTCGCCGGTCGCGGCGCTTTCCCGCACCATCGCCAGCCGCGCATCGTCCTTCAACACCTGCACATGGCAGTTCATGCAGGTCGAAGTGGCGGGGAGGTTGGAATACCACGATTTTTCCACCGTGTTGTGGCAATAACGGCAATCCAGCCCCAATTGATCCACATGCACACTGTGCGGAAACGCCACCGGCTGGATCGGCTCATAACCCACCCGCGTGTATTTGGGCGTGAAATAATAGGTGACACCGGCCAACACCCCGGAACTGGCCAGCAGCGCCGCGACCATGATGTTCCGCGGCAACCGGTTTGTCCATTTTGGAAAAATGTCTGACATTTCTGCGTTTCTAAATCAGGCGACAACCTCCAAGACTTTACGCAACTTTCATCCCCCGGCAAGCCACTTTGTGAGTTTCTTCACGAATTAGGCCAATGTAATACTAATTATTAGATCATGAAATACAGCGATGGAAACGTAGCGGCGCCTCGGCAGAGCGCCGCACGATTCGGGTTCCCAGGAAAGCTCGCCCAGCGGTGGACACGCCCAATGGCGGCTTTCTGCCGAAAGCCGCCACGAGGTTCATTGCAAGCGCGGCTCAGGACCTCATGGTCGCGGCATAGGGTTCAGCCGCGGTCATCCGAGGAAGCTGACATCGTACGGCTTGCGCATTTCGCGGGCCGCCATCGCGTTGCCTTCGGCCGCATTGTCGCCGAAGAAGACTTCCTTCACCGGGTCCCATTGGAACTTATGGCCGGTGCGGAGCGCGATGACGATGAGGTGCCCAACCACCGCCGACTGATGGCCTGTCTCCACCGCGGAAATGGGGTCCTTTCTGGATCGAACGCAGTCAAAGAAGTTCCCCATGTGATTGCTGGAGCTTTCCAGCCGCACCGCGTTGGCCGGCAAAGGCGTGGTCAGCAAGTCCTCGTTGCTGCAGGAGATGCCGCCTCGATTGACCCAGAGCCAGCCGTCCGTCCCCTCGAATCGGAGTCCATTCCGCTGCCCATCTCTGTTAATGACGCCGCCCGTCCAGGTATCGTCCAGGGTCGTCTTGACAATTTGCGTAATCCCGTTCGCCCAGGTCAGGGTGGCTTCGTATTCGCTGGGCGTGGTGTAGCCGCCGGCGATCGCCGGGGTGACCACCTTCGCTTCGATGGCGATCGGGCCGTCCTGGCCGATGGCCCAGCGCGCGATGTCGTTGTGATGCGCGCCCCAGTCCGTGACCGGCCCGCCCGCGTATTCCCACCACCAGCGGAATGAGCCGTGGCAGCGCTCCTTCTGATAGTTGTCCGCCGGCGTCTGGCCGCGCCAGAAGTCCCAGTTCAATGAGGCGGGCGGCTGTTGGTCGGTGCGGAACGGCCCGGCTTTCAATCCGGCCGGCACCCACACCCGGAGCGTTTTCAGCTTGCCGATGCGCTCGTTGCGGATCAATTCACAGGCCAGATGGAAATTGCGGTCGCTCCGCTGCTGCGTCCCGGTCTGAAGCACGACCTTGTTGTCCCGCACCGCCTTGACGACGCGCCGCCCTTCCTCAATGGTCAGCGTCAGCGGTTTTTCCGAATAAATATCCTTCTTGGCCCTGGCCGCCGCGACATTGATGAGCGTGTGCCAATGATCCGGCGCGGCCTGCACGATGATATGGACGTCGTTCCTCTCCATCACCTTGCGGAAATCGTTGAATTTGGTCGCGCGCGTGTACGTTCGCAAGGCCGAGGACGCATGGCTGTCGTCCACGTCGCAAACGGCGATCATGTCGCCGCGCCGGGCGGCGTCGCGCGCGTCGTCTCCGCCCCGGCCGCCGCAGCCGATCCAGGCGATGCCCGGGCGGTCGTTCGGGCTGGTGGGAGGGGGCGGGACCTCCTGCGCCGCGGCCATTTCCCTTTCGACGTACCAAAGAGGCAACCCCGTTGCCGCGGCCGTGGCCGCGCAACGCTTAATAAATGATCTGCGCGAAATCTGGAATGTTGTATTCATGGCCATAGTGAAAACGCTGCCCGGCTCCGGGTCAAGCCCAAAAGAATGCCAAAAAGAATGCACCCGTGAAAAGGTTGGGTTTGTGCCCGCATGGGAATAATGAGATAATCGGAGGATGCGATATAGACGATTTGGCAAAACCGGGCTGGCCATGCCGGTCCTCTCGTGCGGCGGGATGCGCTACCAATGGAAATGGCAGGATGTGCCGCCGTCGGCAATCCCGCCGGACAACCAGGCCAATGTCGAAGCCATCATCCGCCGCGCGCTGGAATTGGGGATCCACCATATCGAGACCGCGCGCGGTTATGGCACTTCGGAAATGCAACTGGGAAACATCCTGCCCCGGTTGCCGCGGGAAAAAATCATCGTGCAAACCAAGGTCACGCCCCGGGCCGAGCCGGCGGAGTTCCTGAAGGCCTTCCAGGAGTCCATGGGACATCTGAAGCTGGATTATGTGGACCTGCTCTCCTTGCACGGCATCAATAACCGCCAGCTTCTGGATTGGTCGTTGCGGAAAAACGGCTGCCTGGCGGCGGCGCGGCAGGTGCAGAAGGAGGGGCGGGCGCGGTTCATTGGCTTTTCCACGCACGCCACCACCGATTTGATCCTGGAAGCGGTGCGGAGCGGGGAATTCGATTACATGAATGTGCATTGGTATTTTGTCAACCATCTGAACTGGCCGGCCATTGCCGCGGCGCGACAGTTGGACATGGGGGTTTTTATCATCAGCCCCAATGACAAGGGGGGAAAGCTCTACGAACCGCCGCCCAAATTGACTGGGTTGTGCGCGCCCCTGACCCCGATGCAGTTCAACGACCTGTATTGTCTGGCGCGGCCGGAGGTCCATACGCTCAGTTGCGGGGCGGCGCGGCCCGGCGATTTTGACGAGCATGTGCGCGCGCTGGATTTCCTGGACACGGCGGCGGAGACCATCGCGCCCATCGAACGCCGCCTGCGCGCCGAAATGGAGCGCGTGCTGGGACGCGACTGGTGCGAACGGTGGTCTGAGGGGCTGCCGGACTACCTGAGCGTGCCGGGCCAGGTCAATGTTTCCGAAATCGCGCGGCTGTGGACTTACGCCAAATCGCTGGACTTGGTGAGCTGGGGCAAAATGCGTTACAACCTGCTCGGACAGGCGGACCACTGGTTTCCCGGCGAGAACGCCGCCGGCGTGGATGAGGAAAAACTGCGGCCCCTGTTGCGCGGAAGCCCGTTTGCGGAAAGAATTCCGGCGGTATTGCGCGAGGCGCACGCCCTGCTTTTCGAGGCCCCCAAGCGCCGTTTGAGCCAGAGTTCCTGAGAAGCACCGGGAGAAGAACAGAGCAGCAGTCAGTCCTCGATCCGGGGTCATCAGTCCTCCAGCAGGGGTCCTCCGAATCGCGTATTTTGCTCCTTCATCCCCATCCACGAACCATCCGTGACTTCCCGCCAGTTTGCCCCAGGGTCGCCGGGAAACGCTTCCGATCCCGGTCATCCCGCAAACCACCCGCCCCTGGTTTCCGCGCGCCATGATGTGATACACGTCTCCAGGCCATTGAACTCGCAAGGCCTTCGCCAGCGATTCAGATTTCTCGCGGGGAATGCCGCGCTGAGAAAGTCGTCATCTCAGAACATTTTACACGATCCCGAGGACCCCTCTGCATTTTCAGGTTGCTTGAAGACCTCCTCTGTACATGAACGATCAACCAATGCAATTCATGCAATGGGGAGCATACGCGCCCCCGCGTGTGCTGACGGGCGCCCTCGCCTGTCAGTCCGGCTTTCATAACGTCTGGATACGTGCGGTGGGCGGAAGAGTGTTCGGCGGGGGCGCCGACCACAGCATCCCGACTCGGAATCGGGACGTGCGCTCCCCGGATTCTCCCCACTCCGCGACAGCGGATAATCAAAGTTCACACCCTACTTGTCGCGCCATAGCTCCGCTGCGGAGCGACGGCGGAACTCCCCTGGTGGTGATGGCGGCGGATTCCATGTTGCGAAGGGCATAACGGGCGCAAGCTGAAAGCCGGCGACTTCACGACCAGGCTGACTACAGGGGCTTCGGCGAGTCTGTGGCGTTTGAGGCGTAGTCTGCCAAGGGGAATCAAACGGCACAGTCTCGCCGA
>Ga0182027_10005094_pt1 | contig 20110 bp, 12 predicted proteins | sample 712E1DmetaG_FD_121300 | JGI IMG/M metagenome (GOLD analysis project Ga0182027, IMG submission 121300) | Permafrost microbial communities from Stordalen Mire, Sweden - 712E1D metaG (Illumina Assembly) | ecosystem: Environmental > Terrestrial > Soil > Wetlands > Permafrost | place: Sweden...
ATCAGCTGCCCGAGGAAATCTTGGAGCATGTGGAGGAGTGTGAGGAGTGCAAGATGGAGGTGATAGGGGTGCGGGAGTTGATCGAGGGGATTGGACCGCATCAAGTGCTTGACAATCCCTCGAAATAATCCCATATTTGCCCATACACATTGACCCGGCCGCAACGGGGACTCCTATGTGGGGGTAATAAATTGTGATGAGAATGTAGAAGCCTCTGTTAGCGAAAGCTGGCAGAGGCTTCGCTGTTTTTGTCTGCCCCATTGCTTCTTTAACATTACAGCTCGCAGGAAAGAGCTTCAGCTCTTGCAGCGTTGCCCAACAGAATTTGGGTCCAATAGAAACAGTTAAAATCTCATTGTCAAGCCTAATAAGAACGCCATGGAGTAATTCTCAGCAATTAGTGGACCTATTGTCTATGAGATGATATTACTCTGCAGATCACGTCAAAAGCTCCGCCGCACACACGAGCTGCTGTTGCCCAAATTGGTGAGCGAGGCGATTGGGTTCTAAAATGAACATTTTAAGATAGAGGAGAAGACATGTTAATTAAAGTCGGTGTATTTCTAACCTCGCTAATGCTATTTCTTACTATGCTGCCGCCATCGGCATATACTCAAGACTTAGACCCTGAACTTTATCAAGTAGCGAATCGTGATTCGATCAAAAATAAGAAATTAAAATCAATTACTATCACAAGCTATCGTTATGAATTTGGCACTCTCAGCAAGCAATCCGCAAATGAAATTAAACGAGAAGAGTTTGATAAGGAGGGGAATACAACCGCGCTGTATTCATCTTCCGAAGACAAGTCCCTTACATTCGAAGTAAGAAGCTCATACGACAAATTCAACAATCTAATTACAGAAGAATTAAGGAGCCACAATGGCAAAGTATCAGATGGGTACAAGAAACGGTTAACTTATGATAAGCAAAATAGAAAAATCCAGGAAGTCGTATCCGACCCCAAAGGGAATACTCTATATACCAAAAAATATAAATATAAAGACACACTAACCACTGCGGAACACGAAGACACATACGATAAAAAGGGGAAAGTGACGGAACGGATCATCAATATTTTTGACGACAATGATATTATACAGAGTTCGAAATACTATGATAATCAAGGGCAAATTACAAAAAAGAAAGATTATACACTTTCTAACAAAGAAATTGCGTGGGTCTTAACCAACGCTGATGGTGAACAGATAGGGGAGCGTCAAGTCACTTACAATGCCGAAAACGATGAATTGAGTATAAGTGAAGGTATAAACGGTAACACAGAATATGAAAAGAAATACATAGGAAATAATTTAACAGAGTTGTATCAAAATAATATCAGGTATAAATTTTCCGAAAACAGAATAACCGAGACCAGTCGAGACGCAGGGACAATGAAGTATGAGTACGACGACAACAATAATGTGACTTCAATAACAGTTAATGAAGGTGAAGACGGCAATCTTGTTTCTACATATATGATAACTTTGAACGAAAATGGTCTGCCAAAGGAAAAATTAGTTCTAAACAGACTTGGAGAACCAGAAAAAACCTATAAATACGTTTACGAGTTCTATAGATAATGCGAATCGCCCAATAATTAAACTAATGTGAGGGGATAATTATGAACAAAAATATATTTGATAGATTTGAAAACAGAGTAGCTATTCCGTTGTCCAGATTGTTTCTAATTGTGGTATCTATGGTTTCGCTTGTGGTCAGTATCGGAGCGTTAGTCTACTTTGTTTGGGGAATATTTCCTGCAATAAAAGAAAATGTTGAAGCTCCTACTCTCCCACCGAGGTCTGAAATCACTACGGCTGAAATACAGGAGTATTTGAATCAGAAGTCGAAGAAAGAAGTGCCTGCCAAAGCCGAAGAGACAAAGAAAAAGAACAAAACAGAAAAAGGTGTTAAAAGTGAACAGGAAAAAAGATTGGACGTATTGATTGACTCAATCAAAGTTTTGCTGCCAAACAAGATCTATTCGTGGCAAGATATAGGTCATAAAGAAGGATATTGGTATACTCGAAGGGTGATAGACAGGTCGGGACTTTTCAGAAAACTGGCCTATTTGTTGGAAGATGTCGATTCCGTTGAAGCCAAAATTGAAAGACTGGACGTGCTAATCAAAATAGTTTCAAATTATAGCATCGAGGACCGGGCAAAAGTCGCCGATGCATTTTTTAAGATATTCTTTGAAAAGGAAAAAGCCCGTAAAACAACCGTGCGAGAACAAAAAGAAAGTTATGAGCAGCGAAAATCTCTTGCACTGCGAAATCACGAAGAGTCAATGCAGAAAAAAGAAGTTGCTCGGACGCAAGGGATGATGGCGGTCGGTATGACTCTTTCTTCTGTTGCAATAATTGCAGTATTATTGGTTGTGCTGGGTATTTACCGGCAGATCAAAATAATAGCCGAGAGGAAAGAATAGATAATAACTGAAATAGGAATGTAATTTCGAGTTGAAATATTACAGTGCGTCTTGAAAGTATGTTCTGTATCACACACATCTATCGTCGTCGCCGTGAAATCTTCCTGGCAACGATGGCAGTAGATTTGCAACGGATCTGAGATCAGATTCAACGATTCGTACGATGAAATTCTCCTATCAGAGAGTTTGTAAATGTTCTTACAGCGTTCGTGAACGCTGCCATGATTGACGATGGATGTTGGTTGGTGGGAGGGGGCATTGGGAATCATTGGTTTGTCTCAGTAAATTACGTTTTGCAACTGCCTTAAATCAGCAATATTATTTTATCATTTGCACAAATCCCTTATTTGGAGACTCGGGTGCTGCCATCATTTCCAATAAACATGAACCATTATTGCATAACGTCTTAAACTCTCAGTCTTACATTTAGCATTAATTCTTCTTCCTTTATCTCAAATTTATTAGCTTTAAGGTCGGATTGCATCCTTGAATAAAGGATTTTATTTCTCTCAGCGCCGATTTTTGCAATATCTTCAAGAGTCCATTCATTCGCACATTTACCCACTACTGAGATGTCCTCTAAATATCGATGGCATTGCCGCGCACGATTTAAAGCGTTTTGGGCAAGATCTTGTCGGTCAGCTAATGTATATCCTATTGAGGAATAATAGTAATCTGAGATAACCATAACTTTCGGAAATATACCCAAGCCTAAGTATCCTTGAATCATATTCGCGACAAATTGTGAGTTACTATTTAATAATCTTCCCCTAAAGTCAAGCGATTCAAAAGCACTAACATCCAATAGTTCAATACAACTCGATAGATAGCCATAGCATAAACTATAAAGGTTCTGCAACAATGCATTTGGGCATTCAATTTTGAGAAAAAATATTATTCTCGCAATGGAAGAACCAATTGAATCCGAATAAATTGTATTCCAATACGGATTGGGAAATTTTAAGCCATAACTGATTGCTCTTAAAAAAGCGTTTAAAGATAGCTCGTTGAACTTAAGAACACCGCTCGTAATTCCAATAATGTCATAGATGTATGGATGATCATAGGAACCATAATTTTGCATAACCATTTTTATATCATCGGGAGTTAAGCATCCTCGACAATCAGTATCCAAGTTTGTTTTAATTTGATCTGATAATTGTGTCATGGTAAGTATCTTTAACTTGTGTGAAAAACAGGTCAATTACTCTGTTGATAGACTCCTAAGATTGATTCATCAGAGAAAAAGAACGCGGGAGTTGTGATCCGAAAATGGCATTAACGCAAGACGATTTCACGTGACCCATGAAGTTACCTCATGAGCACTAAGAGTGGTTGAATGGTTTTCAAGCTCACGCGTGACAAACTCATCGACCGTAATTTTCGTCTGGTCGAAGAACTAAGCAAACGGCGGATAATCTTCAATCGAGAAGAACTACTTCTCAGTGTTTTTTCTAATTTCAATTACATTCCTAACTATTACAGTCGATACTGTAAAAATGACAAAAGTAAATAGACTACACGCGACAACAATACAATTTGCATTAAGGTCTGAGTAGCTTGCATCAGTTGCTGGACCGGTTAAAAGTATATAGATAAACCTTAGTGCAATTAATGCCACAATCGCGGAAATGACCTGGCAGATTTTTAGTATGATAATCGCGAACTTACCATCAATTCCTAACTTCTTTTCCAATAAGTAATCGACATAACTCATAGCGATAACTCCTTTTTATGGTTTCTAATTTGGAGACACTGCCTGACGATGCAATATCTGGACCGTGGTGCTGTGGCACCACACTCCCGCTTAACACACGGGACGAACCCGAAAACTGGTTTGGACGCCATCGCTCGAAAGGGTGGCTGTTCTCTCGATAGATCAACCGGCACTCGGTGCATTGGTAGCCTTATCGTCAAAGAACATTCAACGTGCAACTCTACTACGTTGCACTATGGGAGGACTCTTTTCTCTTGACTATTTCCTTTTTAAAATGGTTAGCCTACCTGCCCGCACTAAACGAAGATCATTTTCGTTTTTGTCTTTGCGCTGCGCATTAGCATAGCGTTAACAATTATTTTGTTTTTTTGAAAATATACAATTTTCAAGTTAGCTATTTGAAATAACCAAATGTTTCATCTACCAACAACTTTCTATCTAAAAATAGATTCGACAATTCGCATGATACTTCTGGTAAAAGTGAGCATGAATGACAAGCCGCCAAATTGAGTTGAGAAACTCCTTGTCCTTCTGATTCCATACAAATTGGATCAGACGAACAATCCTTTGCTCTGTTAATTGCACTCACAATAATTTTATCAAAATTATCTAAGTTGTCGCATAAATTAGCAAGCCCGCCCAAATAGCCATCCGTACCATCAAATGCTGAAACCATAAAGCCATGCATTCCATCATTAATATATAATCTTTCTTGTAATGACGATGCTGGATAACCGCACACATATTGTAATTCACGAATAATTAGATGCGAAAGAGTGTGAAGCAATATTTTTCGTGGCGCTAAAGTGTGTGCGATATTTATGTGATACTGCCAAGACGAATTATTTGCATTTTCTTTAATTCTATTTATTCTGCTTAGCACTTCTCCTTGTGTCTCCCATCGATTTAGCTTTTCTTTATTAATTACAAATAAAATACCTTCACCATAACTTTCTATGCCGGGCAGGTATTTTGTCTCGAAATTATTCTTTGAAACTGACTGGCGTTTAACGTTGTATTTGTATTCACTTTCTTGTTGTAAAATTGAATCAACATCAATGGGTTCTTGGCGTGTAAATGAGGTTTGAACAGTGATCTTTTTCAACTTTTCAAATTTTATTAATTTATCAAAGCCAAATAATTGATTTGCACTTTCGATCAAACGAAATTTGAGCTGATTACTTTCTGGTTGAATACCCTTAAGAAAATATCTGTATTCGATTTCTCTGAAAACCTCTTCTGGAATATAGCCTGTGTCCTTACCTATTTCTAAATAACCAGTTACAATTTCCTTAGGTATCTTATAATCAAAGCTAATGTTCTTAATTATTTCTTCCTTAGTAAATTCACCACTATCAATTCGTTCATCAATCAATACACGGATTTCATTGGTTAATCTACCATCCTGCTGCATTTCAGGAATAAAAATACTACTCAAAGTATTGGCATAATAAACGCTATTACTTGTTTTAACGACAACTTTTGTTTTCTGAATGCAGTTTTCGTTGATCCATTGACCGTTGGACATTCCAAGCCAATGTTTTTTCCCTTGGCACATAGTCTCAAAATTAAAAACACCTCTTAGACTTTGCCGATTACCGCAGTTCTTACATTTGATTGTTAAACCGGAAAGTTCAGTATTCTCTTGACTGATTTTATATTGTAAATCCTGCTCGTCGCAACATAGTCTTGAGAAATCTAATTGCGGACCTTTTAATATTTCGTTTTCAGCATTGTCTTCGCCTGAATCATCATATTCTGAAAGTGTATCATCTTGTGGTAAACGTAAATTCCAATGTCTCCAAGGGATATCGTGAATGTGTCCATCTTTGCAAGTCATTAGAAAACGAATTTGCTCTAATACATCTTCTTTGCAATCAACATTTGAACATTTTGGTGGATTAAAGTAATCAAGATGTTTTCCAGCCACACCCCATCTTCTCTTCCACTCATCGTAATCAGCAAAACGATCGCATTTTGAACAATAAAACCATTTTGGGAAATAGTTTGATGTTGGTTGAATATGATCTGCAAATGTATTACCCTCCGAAGGAATTTGAATTATATAACGAAGATTAGGAAATCGATTTCTTAAACGGTTTAATAGCCTATCGTCGTTGATAATATAAGTCGAAAGTCTATTTTGTAATTGATCATATTGCCAATTATCAAAGGTTTCGATTATCACAGAACAATCTTGCGTTTCGATTAAAGAGCCAACACCACCATAATTGGAGATGAGTTTACTTCTTCCGTGTTTCACAATATGGTTGTACATGAATTTAGTATCGCTTAATTGATATTTCTGCGTTTGGTTCTACATTTCTCATAGATTGCATTGCTACCAAAACATCTTCATTAGTCTTTTTTTCTTGTAGTGGCTTCATCAAAGAGTCTTTAGGGTGTTGATACCAATAATATTTTAAATTACTCTGAGCATCAATCTTGAATTGCCAATGCCGAATTAAGTTGTCAATCTTTTGAATAATATTTGTTAACTCTCGCTTTGCAAAAGGATGATTTGCAAATAGTTCAAAAAGTTGTGTTCTGAATTGGTTTTTTATGGCTGACTGAATCAAGGAACTTGCCATACTATTTTCTGCAAAATTCATCTTGTGTCGAAAGTATGCAATCATTAAAGTGAAAAGCATTTTATCCAAAGCACTATCCGCAAAAGGCGTTACGCTTAAAGGTTCTACTTGTTTATAGAAAGTTCTATGGAATTGAATGAAATCCTCATAATAGGAAAGATCTCTTGTATTAAACGGATCAAACAACGTGACAACTAAACCTTCGTTTTTTCGTGCCACACGGCTACTTGCTTGAATATATTCAGCCGTATTTGGAGGCATACCATTCATCACCATTATTCCCAATCTACCAACATCTAAACCAACACTAATCATGTTTGTTGCTAAAACCACATCATACGCTTTGTGGTCTTTCAAACTTCCGTCAAACTTAATATCGAGCTTGTCAAGATTCTTTTTTATTTTTTCATTTTTGATTCTGCTTGTTAATTCCAAATTGCGATAGGATAGCTTCCAATGGTTGTATCTATAGTCGCCCTGATTCTTTATATACCTCACCTGAATTTGTTGAATTATAGGTTTTAGTTCCGTTGAAATTTTATTTGAAAATCGTCCAAGTTCTTTCAGACTTTTGAAATACGAAAGTAATGTCCAAAACTGATCAGCATCTTCTTTACTTTGTGATTGCTCCCATACTTCTAAGCGAGAATATAATAAGGCTGACATCAATTGTAGGTTAGTCATTACGGTTGTTTTACCAGTAGGTAAAATGCCCAAGTATCTCCGTTTACTTGTTTCAAGTGTCTTTGAAAAGAAAGTATCATCTGAATTGGTTGCATATTGAGGAAATATTCTTACATCTCTTCCATATAATCCGCTTATTTGAACTTCAACGTTTTTAATTGTTGCTGTAGAGGCAATAATTTTTGGTTTTTGATTTGCAGTTGTGCAAAGAGATAAAATGACATTCTCAAATAAACCTACTAAACTTCCCAAGGGACCATTGATCAAGTGCAATTCGTCTTGAATAATTAATTCCGGTTTACGATTGTTTTTGAAGTTAAATAGATACGTTGCATCTTCTTCCCAAGTTAGTTGAGCAAATTTATCCACTGTCCCAAAAAGCATCGTAGGAGGATTTTTGTATATATCTTCATCAATTAAATAAATTGGTAAACCGCCATTAGTTTCGTTGAAATAGCAATTAGGATTCAGACAATTCGTGTATAACTTACTCCCAGTATGCCGGTGACCGAAAAGATAATTAGTATCTATATTAGAATTTCTTGAAATAATTTTTGTATTGCACCATTGGCAATTTGAAATCTGAAACGGGTTAATCGTAGGTTCACCCCTATTTAATCTCTCAAGTGTCTTATTATATTTATCAAATGCGCCAGTTCCTTGAGGATTTTTATGTTTATTTGGAATTGTTTGTGAACCAATCCAAAAGCCTATCGAGATCTTTTTATCACCTAATCCTTTTTGATGATTTCGAATATATTCACAAGCCAAAATAAGTTTTGTTGCTCTTTCAAATTGTTGAGCGGAAAGAAGGCGCAATGTATATCGGAGAATAATATTCACGCCATCATATTCGTTTTTATGAACCAACCTTCTCCAAAAGATCAAAAATGCGGATAATGCTAAGTAGGCTTCTGTTTTGCCACCACCTGTAGGAAAATACAATAGATCGACGAGGTCTTTGTCGTTACTGTTTTCTTCGACGAACGAGGGAATACATTGTAGAATAAATGCTAATTGAAATGGACGCCAACAAGGTTCCTGTTTTTCGTTAGGATATCTTGCAGTGCCGTATTCAACAAACGGTAATTGTAAATTGCCCGACCTTTCAAACAGCTCATATCCCTCTTTTTTTCCAAAGTTCGATTCTGTTTGAAACATTTGAATGTAAATAGCCGTGTTTGCTAATTGAAATGCCTGCAATGCGGTATCATTTTGTGAAAGCATTTTAATGCCGTTTGTCATTCGGTTGTAAATATCTTCACACTTTTTGATGTTCCTTAATCCAAATTCGCTGTTGCTTGCTTTTTCTTTTTCGTCCTTAATCCAGTTTAAATATGCATCCGCAAGGGTTTGTAGACTGTTTATGATTTGTTGATGGTTGTCGTTGTAAGAAGAAAGGTTTTTTATGGTCAAGATATTGCTTTCAACTTTTTCTGTTTCTGTGCTTTGACTTCTAACATCATAAAAAGGCAAAAAAGTTGACTTAACCCAAGATACTTGCTTTCGATCTTGGTCAAAGTTATTCCAAGTGCAGGAGACGTTATGTCCGATACCAAAAGCCAGTTTATCTCTGAAAAGATAATCCAACATTTTATCTTCATCTGTCTTATAAAGATTTGCGTGATAATCTCGAAATGGTAATAGGTGTTCGCTTTCTATTTTAATTTCAGTTTGGAAAAGCGCAAGTTGGTTTAGTTTCTCCTTTGAGAGTGAAAATTGATCCTTCTTGTGCCCATATCTATTTTCAATCACCACTCTAACGTAATATTTGTTTTGCTCGGGCGCATAGAGTTTTATGTGTAAAACTAAGTTTTCCCTGTTGTCTTTATGCCAGTGTTCTGAGTTTACATTTAATTGTTTTGAAAGGACCAATTCAATATGGTTTTGTTCTGCATTTAATAAGTCATCAATCTTTATTGGAAGCGATATTTTGTTGTCGAATCGTTTGTATTTGTCCTTAAAAAATAATTTTGTCAAATGTTTATATAATGAAGAATTTCTGTAATCTCGTCTCATCGATTTGAAGGAAGATTGCAAAAGAGCATATTCAGCAGTTGCTTGACCTCCTTCTTTACGTTTCAAGTTTATCAATTGTTTTAAGGTCTTTGTTTGATCATCGAAAATAGCATACTTAGTGAATCCAAATTCGTTAAGTAAGTTAAGATCAGTTCCACTATACGGTAAAAGCACTTCGTCATACCTTGCTTTTTTGTAATTCCCAAAAGAAATGAAAACACTAAATTCTTTAGTCGTTTTACTAACACAAAAAGAAAGTCCAAAATGGGAAGGATAAAATGAATTTGAATTGTATTTAGGGATATTAGTGTCGTCGTCATTATCATTTTGATTGTTTTCTTTTTCATCATTTATCTCTGGATTCCTGATGGTGCTTGCATCAATTTCTGAGTCAGTGTTTAAACCGTCTTCTATTTCATCATTGGATCCTTCAGAATGACTATCCTTTCCATCATCAAATCCATCATCTAATTGCTTTGGAAATAGGATTCCGGAAAAATATCTTTGGAGTGGTTTCCCTTCGATAACCTCATCAGAATAATCAGTTTTACAAAGAAAAAGGTCAGAACCGGGACCAATCAATTCTCTTTGGACGCGATTTAATACGATCTCTCTGTTTTCAACTGTATTCATTTTCGTAATCTCGTTAATAATTCTTCAATTATTTCTGTATTGCTTTTATATATCTTTTTATTTTTTACCGTTAGCAAAGGCATATAATCATCAACGAATTTTTGAAGTGTGGCAATATTGAATTGCAGTTTTTCCAATATCTCACCAATTCTATTCTCTTTTAAAAAGAGCTTAATTTCCTGCTTTAGACCTCTACCAAGAGCAATCATCGTACTGTTATATGTTGATTTGGATTTTCGAATCGGTGCTAACATATAATCGATATCTTTGTCACTTATTGATTTAAATTTCAATTTGAATATTGCTTTTAACGTACTATCGTGTTGGGGAAACTTTACACTCTCATCAAAATAATTCTCTACGGTCGATTGTAGAACTTTTAAGCCTTCTGTTTTTAATAATGCATATAGCCCATCACGGTAATATTCTTTTAGTTCAATCAGATATGAGCGCCATCGTTTTGAATCATCTTCAATTGTTCCAAATACCTCTTCGTCTGTTTCAACGGCAACTCGATACAATGTTTCGGCAAATTGTTCATTGGGATATACTCTTATTTCATCCCCAATTTCAATTCTATTCCCTCTTATTAAATCGTTTGTTTCTGTAAATACAGTCTCATTACTATTTATTTTTTCAACATGTTCATTCTCAAACTGAATTTCGTATGTAGTATTTTCATCTATTTCGTCTAATAATATATCGGCCTCTTCTCTATAACTATTATAATCAGCATTTCTTCTCTCATCTAATCGATTAACAATTTCTTCAATGGCTTCACTTAAATGAATCGGAATATTTGGGAGTGGTTCATATTGTATACCAGAAATACTAAGGCGGTCCGAGCTCGTGATTTCATTTTCTATATCGATCTTTCTTTTTTGTAATTGTTTTTTGTAAAGTTCGTGTTCTTGCTGAAAAAGAATCAACACAATGTTTGCTGAAAGGTTATAGAGATACTCAAAATCACGTCCGCCATTGAAAGAATAAAAAATCAATATTTCATTAAAGTGGATTTGTTTCTTTAGTTCTTTGATCGTGCAAATATTGGTTTTAAAATTCTTTGATAAATTAGTCAAATATGCTACATCACTTTTATCAGCAACTATAGATTTCTGAGTGGGATGTTCAGAAAGATATTTCACTAAATTATTTATTTTGAGTGCTTTGGTTTTGGCGCATTCAATAATCGCTTTTAATGTAGTTTTCGGGTTTTGTTGTCCAAGAGCATCGATTGTATAACCACCAACATTATCCAGAGCGGTTTCTAATTCTCGATTAACTTCAATTCTTTCTAATAGACTGTCAAAAGCCTCGTCTCTAATTACGTTAAGCCCTAGTCTTAGCAAACTGCCATAGGATTTTAATTCAATCTGATTGTCGAACTGTAATTTCAGATGTCTGCTTTGATCATCAAAAGTCTGAATAAGACTATCAAATTCAGAATCAAATATAGTCTCTACCTCAATCATAAGGAGTTCACAATCTCTATTTCTTCTTTGAACCAATTCCACATACGCACTTGAGAATTATTTGTTGGTTTTAATAAATCTGTTAGTATCACAAGATTAAAATTAAACCTACTTTTATCAGATACAATTTGCTCCAACTTATCCTCTTCGCAATCAAGTACTACAATTGTATCTACTTTTGTCCCCCTTAATAAGACGTTTTGGTAACACGCGTCATATTTCGGAGTAATAAACATCATGCAATCAGATAAAGCAGGAATAGACTTTATCTCAGCCTCATTATTTTCGTCTCTATGAGTTGGCAGGTAAATACAAGGAATTTTATTTTTCACTTTAAGTTCATCCCAAAAGGTTTTAGGCGTAACGAAAACGCATTTTTTAGTGAAATCAGTAGGTTCAAAATCGTAAACATCTTTGCTGTTTAATTCCTTAAAATAGCCATAAAATCTTTTGAGCGTATTATCTCGAACATTCTGGATTACAGGCGTGAATTTTTCAATTAGTTTTTCGTACGTTCTTGCCGGCATCCTCATTTCTTCGCGGTTTCGGCTTATACATTTAAGGGTGTATCTTCCGTTTTCAATCTTTTCGATAATAAAAAGGAGGTTTGTTTTACTAATTTTTTCTTTACTTCTTACAGTGTCATTAATTTTATAGTTTGGGTAATCGACCGTATTGCAAAATATTCTATTTGCCAATTCGACGAAAAGGGAATATCCAATACTATAAAGCATTTCTCTTCTATTCTGAAAATTAAAATGAATAGCTTGTTTTTTTTGAATTTGATCCAGAATAATTTTGAGAGTCAATAGAGAAGATGGTTCTATTGGAGCTGACGCTACTATCTTTTCGCTTTTGTATTTGTCACTAACATCTTCGTAATATTTTCTATTTAATAGCATTTATTTTCAATGTGAGTTTACGATAAAAATCGGTAGAAGGTATTTATCATGTTTGCGAATTTCAGTCAGTCAAAATAGCGTTGGAAAAATTGCACTCTTTTGCAAGCATCAGGTGTGCGGTTGCTTTGTGTGGCTTGCAAAAGCCTGCAATGTGGGCAGGCAATGGTTTATGTGTTTTGATCACTATAGACAGTTTACAAAAATGCATTTCTAACATGCTACAGCCAGGCTAACGAACCTCCGCACGCTGCGGCGACGTGTTTATGGTTCCGTCAGTGAGCGCTAATCGCCATCACGCTCTACGTGACTTGAGCGACTGGTTAGCTGTCATTCTTTGTAGTAATGTTTTGTGGAGCAAAGAAAAAATTACCACCTGCAAATATTATTGCTTCGTTTCTTACTTCATCAACAGTGACAACACCAAAATGAACTCCTTTTCGAAAAGGGACTTCAAAAAGAACATTTCCGGTTTTTTCGTCAATACGTTTCACTTGAACAGAAGTCGAAGTTACACAGTTGATAGAAGGCGGATTTGTCTTTGCCTTCTCCAATATGACAACTAAACGTGGTTTTGACTCTATTATTATTGGTTCAGCAAGCGTTATGGGCTTAGTTTTCGATAAATCGCTTCTACAATGTTTACAAATGATTGCATCTGGCTTAATCTCTTCCTTGCAAAATGGACAAACAGCTTGAGCACTTGTTTTATCGACAAGTGTTTCATGTTCAACTTTTGGCACAGCGATGAGAGCAAGAATGGCTAAGAAACTAAAGAAGAAGCACAAGAAAAACCACACAATAGAATTTCTATGTTTTTCGTTTGCTATGAATGAGCCGAAAACAGCAAAGATAACAGCTTGCACTATAAAAACGAGAAATAATATGTCCATTTGTGTATGCTTGATTGAGGTATCTGAATGCCGGCTAACTCACCATCGCTTGTTAAGGCGACGAACAGCTGGTTCCATTTCCCATGTTGAAAATCCCGTCGTTCTTTAGCGGGGACTCTTTCCCTTTTAAAATGGTTAGGCAACAGCAGCACAGTGATTTAGATTTCCAGCGCCATAATAAGATCGTTATATTCGTGATGTCCTACTTTGAACTTTCTTTCGCCAACTATCTTGTAACCCAATTTTTGATAAAACGCAATTGCGTTTGTATTGCGGGAATACACGCCCAAGAGCAATCGTCGGGAATTGTAATGCTTCGCGTGATCCAGTGCTTCCTGCATTAGTCGTTTTCCAATTCCCGTCCCTTGGAATGGAGACAATAAGTAAATGCGTTTAATTTCGAGATCGTCGGCTCGTGGATCGGCAATTGGCAAGTTTGGGGGAGCAATTACCAAATAACCGATTGGTGCATTACCAGGTTGGATCTCTGCGATCCAGAGACCAAAAGTACTTTGTTTGAGCCAGCTAAGATACACAGAAGCGGAATGTTGATTCGCGCAATGTGCAAGAATATCATTTCCGTCAAGCATCCCGGCAAATGATTCGAGAAAAGTGGCTTGCCCGAGAAGCGAGAGAGCCGCCTCATCACCAATTGCGCAATGTCGGATCGTGACTTTTTCCAATCTATCGGGAATTCCTTTCTGCTTTTTCCTAACGAACCTCCGCAAGCTGCGGCGACGCGCAACATGCTGTTCTTTAGCAAGGACTCTTTCCTTTTTAAAATGGTTAGGCGGCAATCTTCACTTATTTATTTTCTTTTGCCAATACTCAATTGAAAATCCAAAAACCGATGAACAGACTTCTTTTGATTTACCTCCAGCCGCGATACCTAAATCTTCAAAACCCAAAGTGATAGATGAAGCGATAGAATACCTGTTCTCTATTCTAAGCTGTATTTTGTCTGACATTATGTTTGATTTCAATCGCGCATATGCAAGCGAACGAAACATCGAATCTTCTTCAAGCCATTTTATTACGTGTGACGGAATAAATGGAGCTTTATTGGGCTGTTTGAATTCCCGATAGGCTTTTCTTGATAAATCCGCGTTTGAACTAGAAGAGTACTCTATTCCAATTTTTGCCGCTTCATCTGAAATCTTGAGATCGCCTTTTTTATTTTGTCCTAGAAGTTCTGCGGATACTATTTCCATCTTTTGTGCTCCAAGCGCCGCTGTTAAATCTAAAAATGCCGAGACTTTCTCCTGAGCCAATCTTTCATTTGCTAACGCTGGAATGAGATAGTGATCAGGAAGTACAGGATGCGCAATGTAAACACTACCGTCATTCGGATGATTATAGTCAAATTTAAATCTGTCAACGGCCTCTCGAGGGGATAAGTGAGGAATTGGTATTTCACCTCGTTTAAGGGCAGCACGAAGTTGATCAATATTTATTGGTAGGAATTGCAGTAAAAAGCGATACGGAAAAAAAAGTGCTGGTAAAAGCCATAAGAATTTATGCCAAGGTATTTCATTCACTAATTGGTTGTATTTTGCATCCGAAGCAATTAGAATGAATTGCCTATCAATTGGGGACAAATCATCAAAATTCTGTTTCATCGCTATTCCTCTCTGAGTATGTTGTTACGCCGCCTAACGGACCGTCAGCAGCTGCGGCGACGCGCGCTTAGGGAAGACTCTTTCCTTTTTAAAATGGTTAGGCAGCATACTTGGTGATTATTTAAAATCGTCATGAAATCCATTGATCGCGACGAGCCGCTATTACAAATTGATCTAGGTCGTCTAGATATTTTTGAGCAAGCGAAATGACGTCTTCCGGCCCAGTCCAGCTTATGAATTTGTAATTATAACTTGTTGTGCCAGAACTTAATGGTTGCGTTTCTAGCCTCGATTCATTAGTCGGTCCCAGAGTCTCGGGAGTCTTGTTTTCATCACTGCGCTCTACGATAGGTCTGGATCCGGTAATCGTCAGTTGATGGGTGCCAGGAGTGATAGAGGTATTTTGTTGAGGTATAACTGGCACCTTATGGATATTCTCATTCCTCTCATCTCTAAAAAACTGAAAGTAACGATTGGCTGCAATCTGCGCACTGTACCAGACTTCACCACCAGGTTTTGCTTTAGCTTCATTGAATGCATATTGAAATACCGTACGTGCAGCTGACAGAAATGCGCTTAATTCATAGCGGAAGTTTTCAGTGGGAGATTGCGATTCCTCTCGCATCCGCTTTAGGAAGTGTTTCGCCTCTTCAATCTTAGTTGATTCGTTCATTCGACTGCTATTTTTGCTACCTAAGTACGATTAGATTGCATAGCGCAGGTAAGTGTTGGTTTTTAATGTGATAGACTGTACTCCGCAGGATAATATAATATGAGGGATGGACGGTAGGTTTAAGAGCGCCCCTCTGATGCAAAAATTACTCCTAATCTAATACAAAAGCAACAGCCCAGAGGTGAGTCTGGGCTGATTGAGGATCATAATTTTCTGATACTATTTCAAAAGCACAAATTTTTTGGTTTGCGTAAAAGTCCCAGCTTGTATGCGATAGAAATAGACTCCGCTTGCAAGCCTACTGCCATCAAAGGTCACATCATATATACCTGCGTTCTGTTGCTCGTTTACGAGTGCTGCTACCTCTCTGCCGATAATGTCATATACCTTCAACGTCACCAGAGTCTTCACTGGCAGTTGATAGCTGATCTTTGTAGACGGGTTGAAAGGGTTTGGATAGTTTTGCATCAAAGCATAAACAGTAGGAAGCGATGCCCCATCCATGCCAACCTTGGTTGTAGTACCATTAATACTAAAGCTGTGCGGCGAAGAATATGTAAATGCATACGTGTTCACTGTGGACATGTCGATCGATTGGCCGTTACCGTTATCAACCAGTATGATTTTACTCGTCATTCCTGTGAGCTGCGACTTATCCCATGAAAGCGTGATTGTGCCGTTCTTGCTCGATTCTACGGTGAAATTCCAGGATGCCCCTGTCGAATCTCGGAAGTCTTTCGCATATTTGGTCCCGAGGAATGCCGGGTAATTCCCTCCCGTGTGTATTGTATAGAGTTCAAGGTAATTGGCTCCGGGATTTCTCGGAGGCCGCGGTGCATCGTATTTTGCATCAAATCCATTGGTCGACAAAGGCTCTACGCCGACAGAAAATATCTTGTCCGTGCTTGAACCATTTGCCACTTGGATTGAGAGACTCCAGTACGATGTTGCAGCGACTGATTTGGACTTTGTCAGCTGTGGAACCATCCGATTGTTTGTTGGCGGTGCTATAGTGGTAGACGTTGGTTTTTGAACTAATTGAACACCGTTTTGCAGTGTTGCAATCCAGCTTCCGCTGAACGGTCGTAAAGTGTCCGCATCTGCATAACCTGTTGAAGTATACTGATACAATGCATTCACAATTAAGCCAGCACTTGACGCGTTGATATACGAATACTCTGTTCCAGCATTGATGAGCGACATCGATTCTTTGGTGACCGGTCTGACGTAATTGCTTCCGATGACACTATATCCCATGGTGAGTGGTTGCACTAAGCTGTCGGATTCAGTCGCAGTTCCCTCGACAAACCACGAGGTTGGTGAGAGAAGACCAAGCCAATATCCTTTTCCGAGTGCGAGCGTGGTTGGCTGGACATATCCAGAGTCTTGCCTATAACCATACACATAGGAACCATCTCCAAAGATGGAGCTTGTCGATGAATTATTCGGAGCAAGCGGAAGGCTGAAAAGCGACCACCCGACTGGATTGGTTGTTGAAAGGCTATCTCCAACAACTGTGAATGTTTGACTGCTCCTTACTGCCGCCAAATTGCCGACTGAATCCCGCGCGATGACTTTGATTGCGTAAAGATTGTTCAGGTATTCGTTCGGCACTGTCCAGTTATCGGATTGTACGAACCCGAGAGATGCAACTGGTGTGAATGAACTACCTCCGTTTGAAGACGAGTAGACAAAGATCGAATCAATACCTGTTCGATCCCTTGCAGTCCACTGAATTGTCCTGGTTGTTCCGCTTCTCCAGATTGTACTGGGGTCCGGTTCATTGAGTGCCAGCGATGGGGCAGTACTGTCACCCATCAGCACCATGAACAAGCGGGCCGTTGAATCTGCGCCATGAAAATACTTGTATGTTGTGATGTTCTTCAGATTGATTCTTCGACCTGTGGTGTAGTCTGTCAGGTATCTTCCCAAGCCTGATGGAAAACCGTTGTTTACGAACGAAAGCCTCACCGTATCGTTCATCACGTTGGTTTTAACCTGGAAATACCAACGTTTGACCGTATCGGATAAAGGAGTGTTCGCTCGGATATCCGAAGCGAAGTTATTTCCAAGCGGAGAGTTCCATTCGGGATGCGGAAAATAGAGCTGAATATAATTTCCAGGGGCCGGTGGCGGCTTAGGGATATCGAATGATGAATCGAATCCATCTGTGGCACGGGAGTTCACACCCAGATAGTTGTTGTTATCCACCACAGAGCCCACGGCGGCAGTCAATTGATATTGCCAAGGCGGGTTCCAACCACCCTCACGATAGAGCGAGCCAATCTCTGCTACGTTGAGCGCGCGGCTATAAATTCGAATGTCATCAAGAGCACCACCAAACAACCATTGGGCACGACTGCCAATGAGAAGAGCCGCGCTGCGGTAAGCCAAGCCATTTTGCACATTTGTGGAGGCGCACAATATCGAATTAAGATACAACTTTGCAGTTGAACCATCATATACGGCAACAACATGATTCCATCTTCCAAATAGAGTACTTAAATATGCGTTAGCCGAATACTCAGTTGATCCGGAATTTAAGAACGCAGCTCCGATTGTAGAGTCAGGTAAAATAGCCAAGCTAAATGAACCGGCTGGCCAATTGTGCTCAATGAGTCTACTCCCAACGCTCGCTGCACTATCTGTCTTGAACCACATTGAAATGCTAATACTATCAAAATTGACCGCAAAATTATTCACGATGATATTTGAGGAAAACAAATAGGCACTGTTCGGATTCCCAAATCTATCGGTTGTCAGCGTAGCTCCGTTGTTTGTTCCATTATTTCCGTTCCCGCTTTCATCGTTTGCGTTTCCGTTGAATGGATAGTAGGCGACAAGACCGTTTGTCGGGAGGGGATTTGCCCAACCGCCTTCATGGTAGAGCGTGTCAATCTCTGCTACGTTGAGCGCGCGGCTATAAATTCGAATGTCATCAAGTTTTCCTGACATCCATTGACCCGCTTCATTGTTCCACCCAATAGTTAATCCAATATTTTGGTCTATCATTGGGATGGTGAATACGTCACCCAAGCTAGCTATGAAGCCAATATCCACACCATTTTCGAAGAAGTGAATGGTATCATTTTTGATAGTCACGACAAGATGTGTCCATCTATTAGTATCAATGGCTACGTTAGAAAATTTGTAGTCACCTGTAGGATTGTTGCGGCGTCCAGAAAAAACCTTTTTGTATTCTTGTCCCGTCCCCCCTGCAATAAGCGAGATTGATATATTATAGCTCCAAGAACCACTCAAGTCTTTGGTCAAAACAGTATGATAACCGGCACCATTGTCGCCGTAATCATAGATCCATGCACTAATTGTAATATCGCCTACGATCGAAAGGGAACTTGAGTTTGGCACACTTATATATGCATTTGTTCCATTGAAGCTGTATGCTTTTCCAGGATTTCCGAATCTGTCTGTTGTAAGTGTTGCTCCTGATACCGTTCCATTGTTGCCATTTCCGCTTGAATCATTCGCATTCCCATTGAAAGGATACCACGCGACGAGCCCCATTTGAAGATTAGGAATGTATGGAACAGTTGATGTTAAATAAGTAGGTGATCCGAAACCAAAACCATTAAGCCCATTTAATGAATTGTCGGTATTGTTGCCGTCAAGTCTCCAATATCCAAGAAGTCCGGATTCATTTCCAACAAGAGTAGTATCCATTTTACTTTGGATTTGTGCTTGAGTTCTGGCATAGTTCCACGTTCGAACCTCATCAATATATCCGAAAAACGCTGCCCCCCCACCTGCCACTTGGTCAAATCCGAGGTAAGTAAAAAGTATGGGCCCACTGGCTGAAGATTGTGTACTCGTGTTAGAATTTGCATCAATGAGGTTTCCATTAACATACAATTTTTGACCGGAGGCATTGTCAAGAACCGCAGTAACAAAATACCATTGGTTAGGTGACACCTTGCCTCCATTGTCGTTAGTATAGCCACCAGAAGAATGGTCAATAGAAAACTGTAAAGTTGAATCAGGAGTTATCCAAATTTTATATAGCCCACCATCGCGACAATTTTCCGAATAGATATCCTGACCGTATGATGCAAAGTCTGATGGATTACTTACTCCCCTCCAATAGAACCATAGTTCGACGGAGGCATTAGGTGAGTTTGAGACAATATCTCCACCCTTCAAGTAAACATGACTTGACCCATCCAGGCTTAACATCTGACCGAAGTTTGCTTGTGCAAAAACAGCTGGACAAATTCCGCAGGCTACAAGGACAAAAATAATAGCATATCTTCTCATGATGAACCTCTGAGTAATGTTTGGAAATAAATCAGACCACCGCTTTAGACCAGAATCGTGTTGAGCATATAATACTATCTTAAGAACGCAAAAACCTCCTTCATCACACGAATCCGGAGGTTTCATCTCTAACCGTTTCCACCCCGAATCGGTTATATAATTCGCAAGAATGTAGCAGTTATCGCATGTAGAGTCAAGAATAAA
>Ga0182027_10005095_pt1 | contig 20109 bp, 21 predicted proteins | sample 712E1DmetaG_FD_121300 | JGI IMG/M metagenome (GOLD analysis project Ga0182027, IMG submission 121300) | Permafrost microbial communities from Stordalen Mire, Sweden - 712E1D metaG (Illumina Assembly) | ecosystem: Environmental > Terrestrial > Soil > Wetlands > Permafrost | place: Sweden...
ATCGCCTCGGTCAACGCGCCGCCTTCCTCGTAGCCGACGTAGCCCGGCGGGGCGCCGATCAATCGACTCACGGTGTGCCGCTCCATGAACTCGCTCATGTCCAAGCGGATCATCGCGTCTTCGCTGTCGAACATCGCTCGGCCAGCGCCTTGCACAACTCGGTCTTACCGACGCCGGTCGGTCCAAGGAAAATAAACGAGCCAATCGGCCGGTTCGGGTCCTGTAAGCCTGACCGGTTCCGCCGCACGGCGTTGGACACGGCCTCGACCGCTTCGTCCTGACCGACGAGCCGCTGGTGGATGCGATCTTCGAGCACTAAGAGCTTCGCCCGCTCGGTCTCCATCATCCGCGAGACGGGAATGCCCGTCCAAGCACTGACGACCTCGGCAATTTCCTCTGGACCGACCTCTTTGCGCAAGAGCCGGCGTGTGCCGTAGGTTGGCTTCTTGTCAGCGTCCGATTCGAGCGTGTCCAACTGGCCGGCCAGATTTTTCTGCTGGAGGTCCAACTCGTAAAGCTTCTGGTAATCGGCCTCTGAAACGATGCTGCCCGCCGATTGCTTCTCCTTAATCGATGCAGCTAACTGATTATACTGCAACTGGGCGTCAATCAAGTTTTTACGGATATCCTGCACGTTGCCCAGCCCGCTCTTTTCAAGCTCCCACTGTTTGCGCAGGTCAGCAAGCTTTTTGCGCAGCTCGATGATCTCCTCCTGGATTTCCTTGCGACGTTGCTGCGCGTGCTCCTCGGTCTCGTCGGCCAGTTGGCGGTCGGCCAGCTCAAGCTGCACCAGTCGCCGCTGCACCACATCGATCTCACTGGGTACGCTTTCCAGCTCCATCGCCAGCCGGCTGGTGGCCTCGTCCATAAGGTCGATGGCTTTGTCGGGCAGAAACCGATCGGCGATATAGCGGTACGAAAGGTTGGCTGCTGCCACGAGGGCGGAATCTTTAATCCGCACACCCTTATGATGGGCCTCGTAACGAGGTTTTAGACCTCGCAAAATGGCGATTGTGTCCTCGACGGACGGTTCACCGATCGTGACCGGCTGGAATCGCCGCTCCAACGCGGCGTCCTTTTCAATATACTTGCGATACTCATCCAGCGTCGTGGCGCCGATGCATCGCAGCTCGCCCCGGGCCAGCGCGGGTTTCAACAGGTTCGCGGCGTCGCTGCCACCTTCGGCCCGACCGGCGCCGACCACGGTATGCAACTCATCGATAAACAGAATCACGTTGCCGGCGTCGTTCACTTCGCGCAACACGGCCTTGAGTCGCTCCTCAAACTCGCCCCGGAACTTTGTGCCGGCCACGAGCGTGCCTATGTCGAGTGCGATCAGCCTCCGATTTTTCAAACTCTCGGGCACGTCAGCCTCGGCGATTCGCAGGGCAAGCCCCTCAGCGATGGCCGTCTTGCCCACGCCCGGCTCGCCGATTAAGACGGGATTGTTTTTCGTCCGGCGTGAGAGGACTTGCACGACCCGGCGGATTTCCTGGTCCCGGCCGATCACCGGATCGAGTTTTCCCTGCCGGGCGCGATCCACCAGATCGATGCCATAGCGTTGCAACGCTTGGAACTTGTCTTCCGGTGTCTGGTCGGTCACACGCGCACTGCCGCGGACCGCCTGCAACACCTTTAACAGGTCCTTCTCAGTAACGGCATTGAGTTTCAAAATATCTTTTGCTTTGGAATCTACCCTCGTCAATGCCAGCAAAAGATGTTCGGTCGAGACGAACTCATCTTTCATTCCATCGGCCTCGCGTTGGGCCGCTTCGAGCACTTGATTCAGCTCCTGGCTCCCGAGTGGCGGCGCTCCGCCCGAGACTTGGGCGAAATGTTTTAGTTCCGCCTGTATGATCGAATCGAGTTGTTGCCGATTCACTCCAATCCGCTCGAGGATCGACCCGACGATTCCAAAGTTTTCAGTTACCAGCGCGCCCAATAGATGCAGCGGATCGATCTGCGCATTGCCTCGATCGGTCGCGAGTTCTTGCGCCCTCACCACAGCCTCTTGTGCCTTCAGCGTTAATTTGTCGAATCGAAATGCCATAGTTCTGTCCCCTCTCTCTACATATTTACTCTGCACCACACCCTTATTTCAATCTTGCAATAAAATAGCCATAATGCACACAGGGATTGAAGAGTACCATGTTCCTCCTGCTCCGAACGGTTCGTGGTTCCGTAGTTACCCTTTTCAGGCCCGGTGATTTTTCCACAACAAATCAACTAAGGTTCTAGGGAATACGAAGAAACCCCACTGATTTACATCAGTCACCTCGCCGTCATCTTCTGGGTCGAATACGCAAAATACGTAAACATGTGCTGCTCTCTTCTTTCATTGCTGTAGTCCACGCTCGGTAATCCAGATTCATATGGGCATTTTTTCGAGATATCAAACCTGTTACTTGGCTCTTTGCTTTTTCCCACCGTTGTTTTTGCCGGTTGTCTTTACCTCTATGAATCGTCCATTATACCTAAGGTCGATTTTGTCCCACTCTTTGCGTGTGGCCCCTTCCGTCACTCCAAGCGCCCGCCCTACGAGATGTTCTCCGAAGATTGCCCGTTCTAGGTTTGATAATAAGTCTGAATGTGCACACTGCCAATAATCTAACACCGGGACCCCATCGGCGATTGACGTAGCGGACGATAATCTAGGAACGTCGTTCATTCTTTGCCCTATTTTTTAACCTCCTCTCATTTACACCTTAAAGATCAGGGCGGAAGTCGCGTAAAGGTAAACGACGCGCTCACACCATGATACGTCGCTACTAACGTATGCGTTCCCACAGCTGTATTCGCAGCGCCGTTAGCGTCTATAACCCACGCGCCAAGCGGACTTTGCGGACCAAGCACACCTGCACCTTCTGTCCTCTCCATTCCCGACACTCCGTTGCTATTCCACGTTATTTGCGCCGCCTGCTCTGCGGTCGGTAGCTGCCCGTTGATGTAGACTGCAAAATACATGCCCTGCCCCATCTTCATCGTCGTCGGCCCATTGATGTAAAGTGTGGTCGGCGTAGGTGTAGGTGCAGGTGTTGGCACGACTGTCGGTGTGGATGTAGGTGTTGGTGTAGCTGAAGGTGTAGGTGTAGCCGAAGGTGTAGGTGTAGCCGTTGCTGATGCGGACGCTGAAGCAGAAGTTGATGCTGTCGTTGATACTGCTTGTGATGTGTCGCCTGCCGCTTGGTTGCTGCTAGTTGATGATGTGCAACCAGCTATCGATAACGAGGCAACCGTCAAAAGCACGATAATAGCTAACATCTTTTTTTTCCATACAAACCCCCATTGACGAAAAAATGAATCAAAAGCGTAAGACAGGGCCAATGAAGCTTAAGAATTCCTATCTGTGGTTGCGCAGCGTGATTGCCGCCTTTGTTTACTCCTCCTTTTTTCGACGCCGCCGAAGATACGGCTCCAAAATCCAACCTTTGGCGCTGGCCACCGAAGGGTTACGAGTTCGAGATGCTTCTGGATTGTTTCCTTATCGCGACGTAGCTCCCAGTTCGTTATTTTTTTTTCGATTCTGAGCCCTCTACATCCTTCTTTTTTCGCCATTCACCGTGCAGCACCGTTTTTACCGCAGCCTTTTATCGATTCCCCCAACGCCAGCGATTCCGGTCAATCGAATCGAGCGATTTAGCAGCGAGCCCATTGAGATAACCACAAGAAATGCAGACACCCCTTCACGAGCAGTTCTGTAGACCTTGGTAGCAAGATGCGTGATTTAGCAGGCCCTCATAGATGCTTAGAAGTAATTTAAAGGCAATCAGCTAACATATTCTCGAGATAACCATGACTATTGCGAGGAAAGGCGAGCTTGTTATACAGCGACTCGAGTCGCTATTCGGCAACATTAAGTTCGACGACGATTATTGGCGAGAACAAAACGAGCCTTTTTGGTTAATCGCAGAGACGATTTTATCCCAGAATACCTCTTCAGCGAATTCCCGAGCAGCCTTTCGGAGTCTTTTTTCAAAATATCAAACAGTTGAGGCCGTCTTTTTGGCGGATGTTCAAGACATAGAGCGCGTAATTAAGCAGGCGGGATTGTACGAGACGAAAGCGAGAAGCATACGCGCGGTGGCACGTGAAATACTAGAAAAATACAAAGGCGATACTTGGTCTTTCATCGGTGGCAGCTATCAATCTGCTAAAGAACGGCTCCAGAAAGTCTCGGGCGTTGGGCCAAAGACAGCAGATGTAGTCCTTCTTTTTGCTCGCGATTTTGAAATCATCCCCGTCGACACGCACGTTTTTAGAGTGTCGCGACGTATCGGGCTGACTCCGCAAAAAGGAGGCTATGATGCAGTTAAGATGGCTTTAGAAGACGAAATACCGCCTGTAAAACGAAAGTTCGCCCATATAGCGCTAATTAGATTAGGTAGAGAAATATGCGTCGCGCGGGGGCCGCAGCACTGGAAGTGCCCGCTTACGGATTTGTGTGACTACTACCAAGCGACGTCTTGTGACGCCAATAACACTTCTTGACGCGTTACAGAAATCGGACGGTTTCAAGATTCATAGGGCTTCTGGTTTCAATCTTGAATTTCTTGTATATGGTGCTCGCCAAATCTATGCATTTGTTTTCCTCGCCGTGGCTTGTGACGATCTTTTCCGGCCGGGGGTTTAGCCGCTTAACGTATTCAATTAGTTGTTGTCGGTCTGAGTGCCCAGAGAATCCATCAACCGTCTCGATATTCATGTTCATTTGCATGGTGGCAGTCTTGCCGTTGTTTGACATAGGTATCTCTTTCCACCCTTTCTGTATGCGCCGCCCGAGCGTCCCTTCTCCTTGATACCCTACAAAGACTAAGGTATTTTTCTCCTGTGGTCCAAGCGCTTTCAGATACTCCATTACGGGGCCACTGTTGAGCATGCCTGAGGTGGAAAGAATTACACACGGCTCTCCGCGCACAATGTCGTCGCGCATGTTTTGCTCTACTTGCACGAAACTGTCTGAGAGAAATGGATTCATGCCCTCGTGAAATATCATGTTTCTCAAGTCATTGTTTAGGTACTCGGGATACGTCGTATGAATAGCGGTCGCCTCCCAGATCATGCCGTCGAGGTACACCGGTATTTCGTCAATTATCTTCTTGCGAATCCCTTCCTCGAGAACGATCATGACCTCTTGGCTTCGTCCCACTGCGAATGCCGGTATGAGTACTTTGCCGCCCTTTGACAGCGTTTGGCGTATGATAGAGTACAGCTTGTTTTCAGCCTCTCGTCTCGACGGCGTTTGGTCGTGCGGTCCTCCGTAGGTCGCCTCCATTATCAACGCCTCGAGCCTTGGAAAGCTATTAACTGCTGCGTCAAACAACCTAGTTTGTTCGTACTTGAAGTCTCCAGTGAAAGCGACGTTGTAGAGCCCCTCACCCACGTGAAAATGAGCTATCGACGACCCTAGTATGTGTCCCGCATTGTGGAACGTCAGTCGTACGTCGGGGGCTATATCGGTGACTCCGCCATAGTTCAATGCAATCGAGTGTTTTATGACTTCGCGTATTTTAGCTGAATCGTAGGGGATCCTATGGCCTTCGCGGGCAGCCACGTCAATGTAGTCGAGTTGTAGAAGCGACATGAGGTCACGCGTTGGCGGCGTGCAATATATCGGACCTTCATATCCGTACTTGAACAGGAGCGGAACCAGGCCCGCGTGATCGAGGTGTGCGTGCGTGACTACAACTGCGTCAATCTGGTCGAGGGGGCTCACTTCAGGCGCGTAAAGATAGGGCGTTGCATTATCTTCCGATCCTACGTTAACACCGCAGTCGACTAGTATCCTCGATTCAGGCGTCGAGAGCACAAAAGAGGTTCTACCGACTTCACGACATCCGCCAAGAGTAGTCGCCCGTAACCATTGGTCTTTCGAGGTGATCTCCCTGTGAATCTTTCGGCCCATCGCTTTAAGAAGCTCTTTGCGCTCGTCGCTGAAAGAGCGTAAGTACTGGCGTATCTCCTTCACAGTAACCGATTCGATTGGAGGGGTTCGCACCACTCGTGGCGTCCACCCTATCTGCTTTGTAATCTCTCGGAGTGTGGCGCCATGCCTTCCGATTACAAGTCCCGGTTTTTTCGCCTCAATAACGATCTCACCGGTATCTAAGTCAAAATAGTGGTTTGTGATACCAGCCTCTTCGGGCACGACATCGCTTATTTCTTCTATTGACTTCTCGGGGTCTGCCAGAACGCTGGGATCTGGCCTTACTACTATACGCTTACGCAGTTCTCGGGCGAGTTTTTTAACTATCTCTCCGTTGTCTGCGAACGCCCTAGGATCGTCAGTGTAGATCACGACTTCGGGCCCTGCAAACTCAAGTTCGGTAATCTTGATGTTAGAAGGCAATCGTTCTTTGACACGCTGTGTCAACTCAGTAAGTGCTTCTTCAACTGGCATTGTGTGACTTCCAGAAAAACAAAAAAATACGAAAAATAGAAGATGGCAAGAAACAGATTGTTAGGTTGCTAGAGCGGCTTTTCTTTTGTCTATCTCATCCTTGTTTACTTCGGCATATCCCTTTGCAGTGATCTGCACGATCCGCATGTCGTTTCCAGAAGCCGAATCCCTCTTCATTGCGGACGAAAGCGCTCTAATAGCGAGGTCTACACCCTCGTCGACGGAGATTTTGTCGCTGTATCGATCTTCCATGACGCCAAAAGCTATTGGAGATCCCGATCCCTGCGCAGTAGCCAAGCGCTCTTCAATTTGACCTCCTACGGCGTCCAAAGAATACAGCGACGAGGCGTTCTTATCGAAGCCGCCTATCATAAGCTGCACAAAATACGGGTAGTAACGGTTGCCGTTCAGAATGTTTGACAACAAAGTTGCTATCGCTCCGACGGTCATCGGTTTGCCCTGTCTCATCTTGTATAATTTAGCCTCTACAGTTATGGTGCGCACAAGGCTCTGCGCATCGCCTACGCCTCCAGCGATCGTCATCCCGACGAGATTATCAATCTGATAAATCTTCTTGCCTTCTTTGCTGGATATGAAGTTGCCCATAGTCACGCGGCTTTCCGATGCGAGTACAACACCGTCCTTGCAGACTATACCTATCGTAGTCGTGCCTTTATAGTGATCGACATTAGTCATTTTACGTCCTCAGCAAATAGTAAACAAAAACCAGTAAACACTCTCTAGTTCTTTACGTTTCTATTTAAACCTATCTATATGCTGATAATCGGCAAAGAATCGCAAAATTGCAATGAATCCAAATTGCACGCTCGATTGGTGCTATTCAAAATCAACTTTTACAATTATAATTATGTTCTCAGACTTTTTCAACTTTTCGACAAACCGGCGATCGAGATCCGCTGCTGCCTTGTCTGCACCGATCATAAGCGTGCGCCCTGAGGTGAACCCACTCTTCCTGACAACCATGTCGTTCGCATCGGATTGCGCTAAATGAGCGCTTCCGAAACCCGTGATAACTTCGCTCGCGTGTCCTGCATGTATCTCAAAGCTGACTTTCGCTGCGTTGGTCTTCAAGGCAGCTTTGACTTCGCTGGTCAGATCGCTTAAAGCTTTGTCGGCTAAAACTCCGACAATGCAATCTGCCCTTTTTGAGATATGTGCGTCTTTGGTGATTTGAAGGGTCGTTTTGTGCCTGGCTGTGATATTGCAATGGCCCTTGGCTCGGATGGTGTCGCTTATCATCCTATATTTATACTCCTCTGTGCAAGTATTGGTTGATGGCGATGAGTCAAGAGATCGACCTTGAATGCTACTCGTGCTCGCCAGATAAAAAAGTGCTGCACGAAGTCCTGCACAGCGGTAAGAAACTCGTGGTTCGCTGCACGCTGTGCCAGGCAACGCATCAAGCTGAACCAGCAGATCGCACCCCGATGGCGAGGCTCAAGGTCGTCGTGAGCGACTACGATCAATCATACGTGCGATGGTTTGAGGTGGGAGTGGATGAGCGATTGCGGGTGCGAGACGAGATGATCGTGGAAAATGGGTCAATTGACGCCGTGCGGATCACTGCCATTGAACTTAGCGACGGAGTGCGAGCGACTGAAGCTGTAGCTGAGACGATTAGAGCGGTTTGGGCGCAAAAGATCGATAAGGTAGTCGTTAAGATAGCAGTTCACACAGGCGGTATCACAAGATCGCATAAAGTGCCGTTTGACGGCGAAAAGGAATTCGTCGTTGGGCACGAAGAACAACTCGGAAAAATTGTGCGGGTTAAGGTCAGGGGGGGCCCTGTTCTTGACCGCGCAGGACAAAGCGCAAAGGCGAAAGACGTTGGGAGGGTCTATGTCAAAGGGTCGAGGGGAAATGAGCGATACAGGTCAGCCCACCCGAGAGCTCGCAAGTCGGAGTTTAGGCGGTAAGCAAACAGGGTCCCTGGAGTCTGAACGAATTTCGCTGCTGCAGAGCTTAAAGCGCCGAGGTATAAGTGAGCGAGTAGTAAGCGCAATGAGCAAGGTCAAGCGCGAAGATTATATCCTTCACAACTCGCACGATTATGCATACCACGATGAGCCGCTGCCAATTGGAAACGGGCAGACGATTTCTGCTCCCCATATGGTTGCTATAATGTGTGACCTCCTAAGCGTTGAGCCGTCGTCAAATGTACTTGAGGTAGGAACCGGTTCGGGTTATCACGCTGCTGTGCTAGCGCAGCTTGTGGGGGACGGAATTGTTTACACGATCGAAAGATTTGAGCAGTTAGCGCTAGAAGCTAGGAAGCGTGTGCCTTCGAATGTGGTCGTTAACACTGGCGACGGGTCTTTGGGGTTCGCGGAAAAAGCTCCGTTCGACAGGATTCTTGTGACTTGTTCGGCTCCTGACATTCCGCCCCCGTTGCTTGCACAGTTGAAAGCTGGAGGTCGGATGGTAATACCGTTGGGAAGAGAGCTTCAAGAATTATACTTAGTTTGCAAAAACCACGAGATAACTAAGGAAGCGCACGGTGGCGTTGCTTTCGTCTTGCTTGTCGGCGAATATGGGTTTGGTGAAGCGCGTGACAGTGGCCGAGCGAATCGTTTCCGTTTCTAAGCGCACGGGCTACCTTCACAGCCACTGGGCGAGTGACCTCTGATCTGCACCCTGTTGAGCGGTAGTGATCCTCTTTAACGTGTTTTCAACCCTATCTCGCGAAAAACCGTGCTCGTCGCAAAGGAAACTGAAAAGTTCTTGCTCTTTTGGCGGGGTCCACGCTAAACTATATTCGTCAGTAACGTCAGGCTCGAGGAAGAATTGTTTAATAGGACCATAGTCAATGCTCGCTCCGAGATTATCCAGCGCTTCTGCAATGCCAACGCTTTTAATCATTCTGAGGGCTTTTTTTGGTCCGATCCCTTTTACGCCTTTGTTGTAATCGGTGCCGACAAGGATGCCGACCTCAATGAGCTGCTCCCGAGTAAGTTCCAAAGAGGAGAGAATGAAGTCGAGCTCGAATAATTCAGGACTGATACTCACGTAAACATTCTTTCCCGGCAGTTTGCGCCGTCCGGTTATGGTGAGGTTTCTGACTAGCCGAGGTGTGCCAAAAAGCAGCGCGTCCGCGTCTTGAGATCCGGTGTACGAGACGTCTCCTTTGATTGTCATATACGCGGCTTGTGCTTCTCCTTCGCTCGGAGCAAGAACTACCGGGATTCCTAGGTAACGTAGCAAGGCAATAGAGCTCTCAAGCACTTGGTTATCAATTCGAGCCGACGCTTGAGCGTATTTAAAAGCGTCAGCTCTTCCCTCTGCTCGAGCCTGTACCCATTCTTGCGTCGCGCGCTCGCGCGTTTCCCTGCGCCTGATCACGGTATCCTTTTTCATTTCTGGCGGTTTGCCGTCAAAAACGTAGACTGGGCGGACTCCGGCTTCTATGATGTTGGCGGTTCGATAAAACAGCCCCGAGAGGTGAGAGGTAACTCCCCCAGTACTATCCATCAAGGGCGTCCCGTCCCTCTGCCGAATGATGCTTAAAAACTGGTATATCGCATTGTACGCGTCAATGGCGACAGTGTCGATATGTTCAAGGTCTATCTTGGTCCGCGGAAGAAGATCTCCGAAGGGAACCCCCATGCTATCAACTCAGTGCATTTTTATTGCTATGCGAACTGCCACATTAAACCTACGTAAGGATAAACTTTGCCGAACCCGACTAATGAAAGATAACGCCTCACATTAAGCAGCAGTCGTCTCTATCCGCCGTTTATTAGTTTCCTCCTCGCGCTTCACGGATCCTTCTATCGCGTCCTCAAGTTCCAAAACCAAGAGGGCGCCTTGTGCGCGCAACTCTATATATCAGAAGCGCATACGGCCACGGTAGAAGTGGGGCCACATTTTGCTGATTTTGGGGAACAAGTTTTTAGCAGTCGGTGCTCGGGAGGGCTCTTTTCGTGAATGAGATACTGAAGCGCATTTCGCCGTTTGCCATGGTGCTCTTCATCATCGCAATCCAGGTTATCGCGCTTCTATTGGCTAACCCGTTTCAAGCATCGGACATCAAAGCGTTCAACAATCCACAATCCGTGTTCAATCCGCTCTATTATCTTGTGCTTATTTTGGTGTTCACAGGATTTTTGCTCCTCATCATCAGGCTCGGCAAACGGTGGGTGCTACAAGTTATCATTGGCCTCGTAATCATCTCAACACTCTACTTCGTTTATTCGTCAGTCCTACTTAATCTTGACAGTGGGTGGCTCATCGCGATCGCGGCAACGGCCGTGACCGCTTTTTTCCTATTCTATTATCCAGAATGGTACGTGATCGATCTCGTTGGGATCCTGATCGGTGCTGGCGCGGCTGCAATATTTGGAATCTCTTTCGCGGTCCTGCCTGCGCTGGTACTTCTAATAGCACTCGCCATCTACGACTTTATCTCCGTATACGAGACTAAACATATGGTTAGCCTCGCCGAGGGTGTCGTCGATTTAAACCTGCCGGTCTTGTTTGTTCTCCCCCGTAATAGAGGGTATTCTCACGTGAAATGGTCACAGGAAGCTTCTGAAGCGACCGGCGAAGAAAAACTAGAGAAGCGCGAAGCGTTTTTTATGGGGCTGGGCGATGCAGTAATCCCGACCGTTTTGGTAATATCTGCAAATACGTTCTTGAGTGCCCCAATGTTTGGGCTCATTAATGTTCCTGCCTTAGGCGCGGCTATTGGCACACTCGTGGGGTATGTGGGACTGATGTTGCTTGTCCTTAAGGGAAAGCCGCAAGCGGGCTTGCCGTTCTTAAACTCAGGCGCAATCGCTGGATTGCTGGTAGCAAGCTATCTTGTGGGAGTCAAGCCATTCTAGCGTCACGCAGTTTCGTCGACCTGCTTTGTCAAGGGGGCGTGGTGTGCGCTACTCGCTAGATCAATTGAAGCTTTAAGCACCGCCGCAATTCCTTCGCCAGATATTGTTGAGACCCCGAAAGCTTCGTTCACTGGTTCTGTCGGCTCGAGGTCCATCTTATTTGCTACGACTATGACGGGAAGGCCGACTAGAGATTTCAGCTCGCGCAGAAGGTTTAGTTGGTCAGACACTTCATATCCAGAGGTGCCCGAAGGATCAACAATGAACAATACCGCGTCCCCGAGGTTTTTTAGAGCTGAAATCGCCTGAAGTTCTATGGCGTTTCTTTTTGAAACGGGGCGGTCGAGCAGTCCGGGCAAATCGACAATCTGATAACGTCGATCGCAGTACTGTATGTGTCCGACGATGATGCCCTTCGTGGTAAATGGGTAACGTGCGATCTCGGGTTTGGCGCTAGTCACAAAAGCGACGAAACTCGACTTACCAACATTTGGATATCCCGCGACTAGTATAGTTGGCGCATCTTCCAGTGCGGGAAGCGCGTTAATCGTGTTTCGGGCGCGATTCAAAAAATCGAGATCTGGCGCTATCTCTCTCATGATAGAAGCGGTTCGCCCAAACGTCTGCTTCCTAACCGCTTTTGCGTCTGACACGCGAGCCATTTTCCCGATTGCGGCCCTAGAGAGTTGATGGATTTTTGTCGATGCCCAGGTGACTGAAGCCAGTGATATTCTAAGTTGATCCAGTCCAACGACGATGTCGATTGTCTCGGCGTAGAACGCGCTGATCTCGTTGAAGTTCGGAAATCGTCTCACGACTGCTCTAAGATTGTCCGCAAGGATATTTGACGCTGTCAAAATCATCGTCTTTTCTGCCGTTCGCCCTGGCGATTTTCCTGCTCTTGCTCTGACACTCTTTCTGAATGCTTTTCCCAGTAGCTCGTCTGCAGTGGGGACAGTCGGAATATTGAACATTTCTTACTCCTAGACATCGCGAGCTAATAAACCTTATATCTCATAATTAATCATACTAATTGCAGATATGGAACTCACGTCCGTGCAAAAAGAGATATTGAGCACTCTTATCAGCTTATATCGTCGCAAGCCGCGCTCAATTAGAGGAGAAGAGATAGCCGAGATTCTTGGCCGAAATCCAGGCACAATACGAAATCAAATGCAATCGCTCAAAGCCCTTCAGCTTGTTGAAGGTGTTCCAGGGCCTAAAGGCGGATACAAGGCCACGAGCGCCGCATACCGGGAATTGGAACTGGACACGATGGCGGAAGAAGCTCACGTTGTTTTGATTAAAAATGGCGTCGAAGTAAGCGATGTCCTCATTGAGGAAATCGACTTTATGACAGTTGCACATCCAGACGTATGCAGCGCAGCGATCAAGGTAATTGGAAACATGCGCGAGTTCGCCATTGGCGACACTCTTAAGCTCGGTCCGACTTCCGTGAATCACCTGACCATAAAAGGCACGGTTTGCGGCAGAAACGACGCGGAGAACAAACTCATCGTTTTGGTCTCTGAGATGATATCTCTCCCGAAAGCGCCGGTGAGTGAGTATGCTTCGAATGTTTTAGTCACGATCGATGTCGACGCGCCGCTTCAGGAAGTTGCCAGGACCCTAATCGACCACAATATTCAAGGGGCTCCGGTAAAGCAGGGCGAAAAACTGGTAGGAGTGGTCACGCTAAAGGATCTGGGGAAAGCCGTTGCATTCGGAAACCGCGGCTCCGCAGGAGATATCATGAGCCGAAACTTACTGTCGGTGGAAGATAATAGGCCCGTTTATGAGGCCATACGTCTCCTCCAGAAACATCACGTCGGCAGACTGCTGGTAACGAACAACGGCTCGCCGACGGGAGTCATCACGCGAGCCGACGTGCTGCGCGAGATCTTCGACTCTGTGATGCTTACGTGAAGCTCACACATTTCGCGAGCCGCTTCGTTTCGTAATTTCGATGAGAGGGTGACTGCCGCTCTCCAGGATCTGGATATCTGCCAGCGATTTTAGTCCAACGTTCTCGGCCGTTCGCTCCATCCCCAAAAAAACATCTCGATCTATCGTAATGACGTAAGCGTCGACCTCTTTCAGCTTTAAGCGCTTAGCTGCTACTGCCCTGTGATGGCCATCTACCAGCAAGATCTTGTTGCGCTTCTGGATAACGATTAATGGTTCAGCTAGACCTTTCTCAAGCTCATATTTTCTGCCTTCAAGCTCATCCGCATATATCTTTGACTGCGTTGGGACTAGGTCGACAATCCTCACTCGGCCAAAGTGCTCTTCGACTTGGACTTTGTGAATCGTTCGTAGTGTGCGCATAAGCATCCACACCTTGTCAGGTGTGGCCCGTTCAATCTGCGACCTAATGACATCCGTGTTTGATATTATGCCAATTACATTGCTCTCATCATCAATTACGGGCAGTTTCTTGCTGTCTGATCTAAACAACACCCGCGCGGCATCAAACAAATCCATGTCACGACGGGCAACGACTAAATCTACTGACATGATATCGGAAACTTTGACCGAAGGATCACAAAGCAAGATGTCGAGTGATGAGACGTAGCCAAGTATCTTGTGGTCTTTAACCACCGGAAACCCGTCGTGTTTTGTCTTTTTTATAAGACTTATGACGTCTTTGACCGTGTCCGAGACTGAAACGGTTACCACCTCGCGCGTCATGTAGTCTTCGACTTTGAGAGAACTCATTTTCTACTCATTATTGCGGTGTACAAGTAAATGAACCTAACTGCAGACCGGTAACGGGCATCGCAGCTTCTGCGACAGTCGTTAGATAACGTTAATAATCTTACGAAGCCCTTTCATCATTATGCCAGCAGGCGCGATCGTTTACGATCCTGCGTACAGAGACCACGAAACGGGGGATCATATCGAATCCAAAAGCCGAATAGAAGCAATTATGGAACGTATACGAGAAGATGCAAGGGCGAGACGTGTTCAGATACTTAAACCGTTTAGAGCGGCTCTCGACCAAGTAGGAGCCAATCATGACGTCCAATATATCGCGAGCGTGCGCCGACTTGCTGAAGCAGGGGGCGGGTGGCTCGACTCGGATACGTATTGTTCCCCGAAAAGCTATGAAGTAGCGCTCCTGGCCGTCGGAGGGGTCATTTGTGCTGTTGATGCCGTTATGGCGGACGTGCACAACGTGATGGCGATTGTCAGGCCCCCTGGCCATCACGCAGTCTGGAACAAGGCAATGGGGTTTTGCATCTTTAATAATGTTGCTTGCGCGGCGAAGTACGCCATCTCAAGTAAAGATATCGAACGCGTCCTAATCGTCGATTGGGATGTGCATCACGGCAACGGAACGCAAGCATCCTTCTATGGCGATTCGCGCGTGTTGTATATGTCAACGCACCAACGACCTTTTTATCCAGGAACTGGCGATTTTGAGGAAGTAGGATCGGGAGAAGGCGAGGGGTTCACCGTGAATCTGCCACTTCCGCCAGGCGTGAATGATGATGGCTTCTTCTACGCGTATGACCGCCTCTTCATTCCAATTGCACAACAGTTCGACCCTGAACTCACGTTCGTGTCGGCTGGACAGGATATACACTACGCAGACCCAATCGGCGGCATGCTTGCCACCTCGAATGCATTTAGAGGATTGACTGAACGGGTGAAATCTGTGACCCCGCAGGGACAGGTCATCGCCTGCCTGGAAGGAGGACATGATCTCCAAGCCCTAGCTGATTCTACGCTCACGATATGCGGATCGTTATTCGATTTTCCGACTCAAGTGGACGAAGGCCCCGTCAACAGCGGCATATCGAAGCACGTCAGCGATCGGGTTGAGAGGGCGATCAAGGTGCAATCAAAGTACTGGGAAGTGTGATTCTAGTCGCAATTGCTGAGCGTCTTGTCAAAGTAACGCGCTAGAAAAAGTCGCATGCTGTCGCAATATAAAAGCTCTTCGTTTTTGAGGATCTGAAACTCCTTTTCCATTGCGCTTAAGATTGCTTTGCTCGAACGCACGTTCTTGAACTCGGCTTCAACGTATTCGGGGAGTGTGAGATACTTGCGTCGAAGCTCAACGACGTAGCGGCCATTGCCTATATATGGTCCTGACAACACCGCAGGGTTGCTGACGTATTTCTTCTTGAACTTGTTGGCGTGCCGTTTTGAGTCGACAGGCGGGCCCTCGTGTCTTTTCACTGCAGGGAGTTGCGAAACTAGCATTTCAAAGAGCAAAACAGCCTCCCCTTGATCATAATAAATGTCGCCTCGCAGCGCCGAAAAGCCGTGCCGCTGCAGCGCGATTAGCATTCCCTTGTGAGCTCGCTCGAGCTGCGGATAAGCGATATCGTCAACGAGATCTGGCAAGTCAAACTTCACGCCAAATACGGTCGTTTTTCGTTTCTTGACAATGGCGCTGAAGGCGCTAACGTCGAGTGGCGGGATCGGCTGGGGAAAAAAACACTTAATACACGGGCTTTCTAGGAAGCTCCTTGCAGAGTCAAGGAAAATAGAAAAACTATCCAGCGAGACCGCAGCGGCTACGTTTCGATTTGTGTCTACTGGGTCGATGACCACCAATGGGCTGGCGAAACTGTTGCGGGCGTGTGCGCTAGTCAAGCTGATGCAGGTCCCCACTTTCCAATCCTGAATGCTTTCCAACACGTTTACAAAGGAGCCAAATTTAATGACGAGGAGCTCACAGAGGTATCCAGAGAATCCTTTGGTTCGTAACTCTGCGCCGTATATGCCCGCTCCCTTTAAGAACTGTTTTAGCAACCTGACCTCATCATGTCTCGCGTCGAGGTGCTCGGCCACGAATTGCTGATGAAATGGGGTCCTATCGACCGCTGACAATATTTGGTGCGTATTTTTGATTCGGTAATGTGGGACTACATCAATAGCGAAGCCGCCGCAACGAGCTTTTACATAAGGATGCTCGGCAAAGCCTATGGTATAGCCTTCGATCCCAATTTCTTTTCCTATTTCCAATCCGTAGCGTTCCAGGTCTTCGCGCGAAGTGCTGGTGTCAAATCCGATGAATATGTCGATATCTTGATTGCCATCTTGATCGCCCGAAATCCAGGTATCTCGTGCAGCAGAGCCAATTACTTCTACAGTCGCTCTCAGATTTCTGCTTGCGAGCGCGCTTTGTGCTGCTGCAATCACCTGCTGGGTAACTGCGTGCAGACGCTCACGTTCGCCTCGTGAGGGCCGTATTCTTTCTAGCACGTCTATTTGCACTCGCGTTAGCTCGTTTCTCATAGTTTGAACTCCTCGAGCGTATCATATACGGGGCCGTTAGGAGTCAAGGTGCTTTGTTTTAGTAGAAAAGAGGAAACGTTGAGCCGACCAACGAAGAGCGATGAGAGTGGGGCCATAAGGTTGGCCAAGTCCTTCATTTCTGAAGGAATAGCCCGTTTGACTCTACCGAGGGTGATGTGCGGATCGAATTCTTTCTCCGATGCGTGTGCTCCTCCCAGTGATTCAACGATAAGCTTGTGTAATCTTTTTAGATCTGCAGAATCGCTCAGCCCAACATGTATTACTCTCATTCTTCTTGTGTTCGGAAAGGCGCCGATACCGTTGAGCGTTACACAAAACGGGTGAAACGAAACTGACCTCAATGCATCGCGGATAGCTAAGAGTTCGGGAGGCGCGATATTTCCGAGGAAGCTTAAAGTTACATGCATCGCGAATGGGTCGACTACTTTCACTGATGAGAACTCGCGCATCTTTAGGCTCTCGCGTTGAATAGTGAGAAGTCTTTGTCGCGTCTCGTTATCGGGGTCAATCGCAATAAATACTCTAACGCTCTGCATGCACATCATAAGTGATTTAATCTTTGACTTTTATAATAATTCACTCAAGAGAGAAAAAATGAACGCTTCGCCAATTAAGAACCCCACGACCGCCGCTAAGTTCATCGTGCTAAAGCCCGCTGGCTATCCAATGAAGAGCGAATTTGAATATCCAGAGGTAAGTGAACCCAGAGTATTCGATCATTACGCTAAAGAGCAATGGTTTGGCGCTTCGGTAAAGAAGGGCGACTTCTTGTTTGATCGTCGGATGTATCCGGATTTTGCGTTTGAAATCATCAACGTCGAACCTAAGCACGCGACGATCGGAAAATCAACCGTCGTTGTCGTAGAAGAGACAGAGAACAGCATCCCCCAGGTGGCTGCAGGCATCTTGTTTGACGACATCGTGGGACAGCCCGGGGCAAAAAAGAAATGCAAGCTGATTGAAAAGTACTTGAAAGACCCGGAAAGCTTCGGCAGGTGGGCCCCTAAGAACATTTTGTTCTTTGGGCCGTCTGGAACTGGAAAAACAATGATGGCGAAGGCGTTATCTGGTCTAACAGATGCGCCGATGCTTACCGTTAAATCGACTCAGCTGATAGGCGAGCACGTAGGTGAGGGAGCCGCGAGGATACATCTCCTTTATGCGCGAGCAAAAGATCTCGCACCGTGTATCTTGTTTTTCGACGAGCTTGATGCAATAGCGCTGGACCGAAGCTACCAAGAACTCCGTGGCGACGTCCTAGAAATAGTGAATGCCCTTCTGACAGAGATGGACGGAATTGAGGATAGGTCAGGGATCTGCACCATAGGAGCTACTAACCGGTACAGTGCGCTTGACTCTTCTGTGAGAAGTAGATTTGAAGAAGAGATTCAGTTCACTCTCCCTAACATAGATGAGCGACTGCAGATTCTCGTAAACTCCGCTAAGACGTTCCCAATTAGACTGCACGCAACGGTTGATCTTGCAAAAATAGCAAGCAAGACACAGGGCTTTTCAGGCAGGGATCTAGTCGAGAAGGTTCTAAAGATTGCGCTGCACCAAGCGATAATTGATGAAACTGTAGTAGGGCCGAACCATTTCGATTATGCTCTAAGTAAGATTCGAGTAGAATCTCCTCCAAGCATACTATTTGGCTGACATTGAGCAAAGTACATTACGTATATTTTGGTTGAAGTTGGTGTTCTGTGCAACTGAACCTGGATAATTTCGATAAGTCCATAGTAGTGCCGTTCTCGACTATTGATTGGCCTGGAAAAGCCTCAATGGTAGTATTTCTTTGTGGCTGCAACTTCAAATGTTGTTACTGCCAAAACTACAAGATCTGGGGCGCCGTGCTGCCAATTAATGTAGACGGGTTGCTACGTGAAATTCAGCGAAATAAAGATTATATAAGCGCACTAGTTTTTTCTGGCGGCGAACCGACGCTGCGTCCGAACTTACTTCAGTTGTTAGCTGAAGGGGCAAAAAAAGAAGGTCTTTTAATAGGAATCGAGACAAATGGTGCATTTCCCGAGGTCTTGGATGCGCTGATCGACGCTCAGTTGCTCGACGGGCTCTTTATCGATCTCAAGGCGCCTCTCTCCGATCCAGAGAAATACGCACGAATCATCGGTATAGGACAGGCGAGTGCATATGTCGAGAAGATAAAGCGGTCAATTGGCATAGGCTGTGCAGCCTTAGCTGCACACAAAATTCTGGATTTTGAAGTGAGAACTACGCTTTTCAAAGGGTTGCTTAGCCAAAATGAAATCACTGAAATGGTCAACCAGTTTGGGGTCCGTTACGCACTTCAGCAGGGCAGAGCTGAAATGTGCTTTCGAAGAGATCTGACCACCTTGACGCGCGACGAGATCGTTGAACTAGCAACTCAATGTCGGCGTCCGCTTCGAATTCGAACGCGTGAGAAAGGCGACGAGGACATATGTTGAGCTACCGCGGCTCCTCGAGGGGGCGATTTGTTAATCATCGGGTTTGTAGGATTTCCTGGGTCGGGTAAATCCGAAGCAACAGCTGTAGCGCAGGCCCAAGGGTTTATCGTGGTCGCTATGGGTGATGCGGTACGATCTTATATGCGCGAGCGGGGAATCGAGTTAAGTGAACAAAATGTCGGCGCAATTGCAAACGAACTGCGTGCTCGATATGGCATGGACGCAATCGCCCAAATGTGCATTCCGGCAGTCCGCGCGCTCCCATCACAGAAGGTCGTGATAGATGGTCTTAGAGGAGTCGCAGAGGTGGATGCTTACAGAAAAGAATTCAACACGAATTTTAAACTCATCGCCGTAGCTGCGAGCCCAGAAGTTAGATTTGAACGGGTTAAGAGCAGAAGCCGCCCCGATGACCCCCTCGATTTTCAAGGCTTTGAAGAAAAAGATCAACGCGAGTTAGCTTGGGGCCTCGAAGAAGCACTAAGCGCGGCTGACTGTCGTGTATCAAATGAGGGGGGCCTTGAACAGTTTAAGTCTGCTGTGTCTGACGTGATTGAACGACTCTCGTCGCTTATCCCAGCGTCTGGTATCGAGATAAGCGTGCAAACGCTAATCCACGAAACAGAGGCCCAGGATAAAGTCGAATACGCCATCCGGAACATATTTCCAGATGCAGCATTGGAGTGCTCCAACAACTTGATAAGGGGAACCAGTCACACGCTGGAGACATTTGCCAGCCTTCTGCGAGTCCAGCGAATTCGATCCGCGGCAAACGTGGAGCTTATGAAACGCGTGTCATCCAACTCTTTTGAGTTCACGTTAAACAAGCAAGCGGCGCTGGTTGGAAAGGTAAACTTTTCGCAGGATCCGCTTGGCCCGATCTTCGTCCGCGTCGTAGCGCCTTCGCCTGACAAAGTGATAGAAGCGATCACAGACGAGCGCAATAAATGAAGATCTATTTTTCGTCCGCCCAAGTCGATCTTGAGCAGCTCGAAGATCTTAAGGATCTCGGCTTCCAAGGCTGGGAAGTAATCGCGGAGGGGCCGCAGAAGTTGGATGACGACACGATCTCTCTGATTGATTATCTCAGGTTCTCGTATGACCTTGAGATTAGCGTTCATGCTCCATTTTCTGACTTGAACATAGC
>Ga0182027_10005097_pt1 | contig 20103 bp, 15 predicted proteins | sample 712E1DmetaG_FD_121300 | JGI IMG/M metagenome (GOLD analysis project Ga0182027, IMG submission 121300) | Permafrost microbial communities from Stordalen Mire, Sweden - 712E1D metaG (Illumina Assembly) | ecosystem: Environmental > Terrestrial > Soil > Wetlands > Permafrost | place: Sweden...
CAACTCATGGCGCTTGGCGCGCCCCACCCGAGGGTCAAGGAGTTGGCCGAAGTGGTCTTTGAGGCTTCGAGAAGAAGAAGGCATGTTTTGCATCCCCATCTTCAACCACAAATCCGACAAAACCGGAATCAAAAAATTATCGTCGTAACCCGGCTCCACCGGCCCACTTACAAAGAATTTCTTCCGTACCCCCCTCAAAAATCAAAATGCAATCGCCCTGGGAAAAAGCCCGCCGGTTCCCGAATCTTGGCGATCCCGCTTATGGTGATCGCCTTCCTGATGAGATTTGTAGGGCAAGCGCTCCGCTTGCCGTCGTTCGAATCGGCAACCGGAGCGCCTGCCCTGCAATTCATCGTAAAGATTTGGGCACCGGATTTGGGTTGCAGGAAACCATGAAGCGCGGATTCGCGCACCCGGCTGGTTCTGTTGTAGGCCGACTCTGCGAGTCGGCGGCTTTGTTCGACGCTCTACCGCAATCGCCGACGTAGCAGCCGCAGGCAACCGCCGCCAAGAATCAGCAAGACAAACGTCGACGGCTCTGGGATCACCTGAAAATCGCTCAGCACGAGATTGTTGTCGTTGTAGCTGACCAGAAAACTCCCGTCGCCATCGGCGGTCGTCAGCCGTTCGCCGCTGAGCACGTTGGTAAACGAGCCGCTCAGCGTGCTGTCGGCGGTCAGCAGCGTAAACGCATCGGAGTTGAGGACGTTGGTTTCAAAACCGTTGGCGAAGCTGACCTGCAGCATGCCATCCAGAATTACCACGCCGTTGGTGACGCGGAGGAACCCGTAATCGGTGCCCTGTCCGGTCCCGCCCAGTTTGTAGTCCAGCACCGCGCTCGATTGCAGGGTCAGGCTGCCGAAGTTGGTCAATCCCCCGGGCGAGTTGCCAGGCGCAAGCGTTCCCGCCAAAGTCAGGTTCGCGTAGATTGTGCCGCTGCCTTTGAGGATCGCGCCGTTTGTGACCACCAGCCCAGCGCCCACAGCCAAGTTGCCATGATTCAGCACGACTGAGTTGCCAGAGGCCACGATCATATTGGACGCGACGACCACCATGCCGCCATTGCTAATCACGAGAGAATTGCCGCGGCCGGCAGGAGTTTGCTTGTATCCGTCCGATCTGCCGACGAAAAGGTTGACCTGATTGCTCCACACCGAACCGGCATCGCTGACCAGAACGGTGTTGCTGTCTGCGGAGACACCGAGCGTGGCAAAACCGATCACACCAGAACTACTGAGCACCTTCCCGCCGCCACTGATGACCAGAGAATCGCCCGCGCTTTGCGTACCTATGGTCAGGGAACCAGAATTGTTCCATACCGACCCGGCACCGGTAACCAAGACGCTGCTGTTGGTACCATAGTACGTGCCGAGCAAACCCTGTTGGTTGAATACTTGGCCGCCGCCCCTGATAACCAGCGAGTTGCCGCGACTTTCATATCCAGTATAAACTGCACTACCAAGATAAAGATCAGCGGTGTTGCTCCACACCGACCCGGTGCCAGTGACCAGTACGCTGTTGCTACTGCCGCAGAAACCGATCTGGCCGCCGAAGGAGGCCACCTGACCGCCATTGCTGATGACCAGCGAGTTGCCGCGACTGAAGACGCCGACGTAAGTGGCGTTGAAGCTCTTCCATATGGACCCAGTGTCGCTGACCAAAACCGAGTTATTACTGGCAGATACCCCGTAACTTACCACATTCTGGTATGCGCCGGTTAGCACGCCAGCCTTGACGATCTGGAGGTCGTCAAACACGGTGTTGCTGCCGACATAGTAAACGCCCGACCAACTGCTGACGACAGCGCTGATGATGTTGGTCTGATAATTGTCGGTGAACTGTGCGCGGGAAGTTTGCGGCGTCAAGAGCAGTGCGAACACCGCAACGAGCCCAGGTGACAGTCGGCGAAACGTCTTGTTCATGTCGCTCCTTCTCCTCGCTTCACCAGTGCAATGAAGCGTGAAGAATAACCTCTCCCAATTGAGGTTATATTTTGCCGCCCAGCCCGGCAAAGTCAAGCAATTAGGGTCATCTTGAATCTGATTCCCACCGGCGACGCCTCGAAGTTGTGCTGTGCGAATTCGCGCGGCGAGACTCGGCATGAACGCCAACCGATGACCGGCAGAGCAAGAAGCCAGAGCTGGTGCTTGACCCGGCTCTCTCTTTTCTGATTGACGAATCGGTCAAATTTCCTTACATGCAGTTCAAGCACCGACACCAAACTCAAACCAACTTAAGGAGGACTTCTATGAGTAAGTATCTGCTGCGTGCCGTAGCTGTATCGAGTCTCGTTGCCGTGGCTCTCGCTTTCTCGCTTCCCGTGCAGGCCCAGGAGAGCACCGGGGCGGCCAAGCCCAAGAGACAGTCGTTCACCGGCGTCATCGGTTCCATCGATGCCAAGGCGAACACCGTTACGGTGAAGCTGAACGAGGAGAGCAAGACCTTCAAGGTGAGTGACAAAACCAAGTTCAGCACCGCTGACAAAAAGACAGCGGCGCTGGGCGATCTCAAAACCGGTGACAAGGTGACCGTCGGTTACATCGATGACGCCGGAACACTGGTCGCGCAGAGGATTGCACCGCCTGCCGAGAAGAAGCCGAAGGCAACGACAAACTAGTCGACTGCAACAGTCGTTTTTGATCAACCAACGGGGCAGGGAGTTCGTGGAGAATTCCCTGCCCTTCTTCTTTGATTAAAAGCGCCTGCCAACAAAACCGACTTCCCTGTAGCCGCACCCTTCACGGGTGCGCCTTTCCCGCGCAGGCTAAAGCCTGCGGCTACAGTTTTGCTAGGCGGGCTTAGCCAAGCCCGGGCATCAGATAACGGGCAATCCCGGTCTCAAAGCTCTCCTGCTTCAGGAGGAAATCCCGCTCGGCCGGCTTCGGATCGCCGGTGTTGTCTTCCCGGGTCATGATGAGTTGGTCCCGGTTGAACGGAGGATTCGACAGCACCGCCTCGAAAATGGCCGCCTGCACCCGGGCAATCGGCAGGGGCAAATGTAGCTTGGGCTTGCGAATCCCCTGAAGCCTCATCAGCGTGTCGTAGAGTTCGTTCCACCGGAACGCCTCAGGTCCGCACAGATCATAGGTCTTGCCGATCGTTTCGTCGTTCCTGACGGCTTCGACGAAGCATCTGGCCACGTTCTCGACCGAAATGGGTTGAATCTTCGAGTTCCCGTCGCCGAGCACGGGCACGAACGGCAGGGTCCGGACCAGTTTGGCCAGGACGTTGACCGATTTGTCTTTCGGTCCGTAGATCACCGACGGACGGAAGATCGTCCAAGCCAGTCCGCTTTTGCGAACGTGCTCTTCGCCGGTCCACTTGGTCTGGTGATAGCGGCTGTTGGCATTGGGACGGGTGCCCAGCGCGCTCATGTGGAGAAACCGTTTCACACCGGCTTTCTTGGCCTCAGCCAGCACGTTTGCGGTCGCCTCGGCATGAACCCGCTGGAAGGTGTTCTCCCGCCATTCGTGAATGATTCCCACCAGATGGATGACGCAGTTCACATCCCGCATCGCTCCGTCCAGGGACGGCGCGAACAGGACGTTGCCGTGAAACAGTTCGACGCCGTACTTCGCGGTCAGCCACTGAGCTTCCTTCGGATCGCGCACGATCACCCGCACGTCGTGTCCCTCGGCACGAGCCTGCTTGACGATCTCTTCTCCCACAAATCCCGTCGCGCCAGTAATCGCAATCATCCGTTTCCCAGTCCTCAATGTCCTGATTCAATCTCGATCTGTCCGCCTACCAACGTTTTTTTTACCTCAAACGTGGGGGAAAATATCACAAGATCGGCATCCTTGCGCGGTTCCAGGCTTCCTTTGCGTCCGCTCAACCCGAGGGCGCGCGCCGGATTCAGGCTGGCCATCCGCACCGCATCGACCAACGGCACGCCGGCCAGGTCCACCATGTTGCGGACCATGGTGATCATCGTCGAAACGCTGCCCGCGATGGCCGAACCATCCGGCAGCATGCCGACGCCGTCGCGGACAACCGCCCGGGTCTCGCCGATTCGGAATTCTGTTCCGTCGGCCAGCCCGGCTCCCGCGGTCGCGTCGGTGACCAGGCAAACCCTGTCGATTCCCTTGGCGCGCACCGCAAGTTTCATCAGTTCAGGGTGCACGTGTTTCCCGTCGGCAATCAACTCCACCATCACCCGGTCGTCCGCCAGAAAAGTTTCCAACGCACCCGGCATTCGCAACGCGCCAGTCTTGGTGGCCGTCGACATGCAGTTGAAAAGATGCGTCGCCTGACAGAGCCCGCGGTCAATCGCCGCGCGGACCTGCATGTACCCGGCAGCCGTGTGACCGCCGCTGGGCAGAATCTCATGCTCCAGCAAGGCATCGATCAATTCCAACGCTCCCGGCCTCTCGGGCGCCAGAGTCATTTGAGTGACGAGCCCATCGCGGTCCAACCAGGCGCCATACTCGGCCGGGTCGGGATTGCGAATAAAACCTGCCGGCTGCGCGCCGCACTTGTCCGGTGAGAGGTACGGACCTTCCAGATGCGCGCCGAGAATCTGGGCGCCGCCAAAATCGTGATGCATCGCCGCTGCGATCGCGTCCAACGCGGCCGTGGTCCGTTCCCCCGAATCGGTCGCCGTGGTCGGAGTCATGGCCGTGGTGCCTCCGCGGGCGTGAAACTTGGCGATTTGCGCCAGCGCTTCCACGCTGGCTTCCATCGTGTCGTGCCCGACCGCGCCGTGGACGTGAAGATCGACAAAGCCGGGCGCAACGAAATCGCCGTGCGCATCGATCACCATGGCCTCCGGCGGCCGGAGCATCTGCGCGGTCGGGGTAATGTGTTGAATGGTGCTGCCCTCGATCACCACACAATGATGATCGAGGATGGCGCGCGGTCCGATGACCCTCCCGTTGGTGATGACCAGCATGGCTGAAGTATCGCCGCCGGAGAAGAACGACACAAGCCGGAATCAGACGCCATTGTAGCGCGGGCGTCTCGCCCGTGTCGTGAGGCCCCCCAAAAACAGCAACGGGCGAGACGCCCGCGCTACTGTGTCAGTCTCGATATCTTCCTGCCTCACTTCACCCACGTCTCCACCGTATAACCTTTGGATGTCAGGCGGATCGTGACGGCGCCGGTCTCGTCGGTCCGATACAGCTTCACATTCCGCTGCTGCAACCGGTCGCGCAAATCCGGTTCCAAATAACGATCGCTGGGCCGCGCACTCACGGATTGGACGACGATTTCGGGTCGCACCGCGTCGAGAAAGGCGTCCGTGCAGGAGGGCTCCTTTCCATGGCGACCTTTGAGGATGATCTTCGCGTGCAACGCTTCGCCGGACCGGAGCAAACGATTCTCCACTGTCTCTCCCGCATCCGACATCAGCAATAGACGGGTCGATCCGGACTCCAACATCAACACCAGCGAATTGTCGTCGGTGCGGCTCCCGCTGACAACCGAAGACGGATTCAGGGCACGGACCTTGAGCTTGTTGGCGACGGTCATCTCGTCGCCAGCACGCAAGTAGCGCATCGTTTTTCCCTGGTGCTTCACCGCTTGCTGCCACGAACCATAAAACTTCGACCGGGCCGGTACCCCGCTCTCGATCATACGCGCACACGGGATTTCGTTGGCGACGGTGGTCAGTCCGGCCGCGTGCGCTCCATCGCCGCAGGTCAATACCAAGGCGTCCAATTTGTCTACGCCCTGCGCCCGCAGAAAGGGCACCACGGTGCGTTCGCCGCCCCAGTTGCCGCCGCCATCGATCAGCCAGTCGTCGCGTTCGCCGGGCAGATTGACAAAGATCGACGAGCCATCGTTCAGGTCCAGCACGGTGATTTCAGCAACCTCTCCCGGCCACGCCATGAAGACCGCTGCCACACAAGCCGTCGGTACCGCAATCGCCGCCATCCACCGCCGCCAGGACCACGGTATCCCGCGGCTCAATAGCAGAATCGCGAGGACATAATAACCCACGATCAACCACAAGGGGGGAGTCTGGACGAATTGATGGCCCCCGGGCACTTTCCCAAGCCATTCGACGCCGCGCGTCATCACGGCCAGGAGAACAAGAGCAGCGTTGTTGAAGGTCGCCGTCAGCCACGGCCAGATGGCAGACGCAAGCGTGGCCGTCAATCCCAGCGCGATCACGCCGGTCAGCAAAGGGATCACGAGCAGATTCGCGATCACGCTGATCGGTGTAAACAAATGGAAATAAAACGCCAGCAGCGGGACCAATCCGATCCACGCCGCCAGCGAACAACTCAGGAGCTGCACGATTCGTTTCACCGGCCGTTCGATCCGCAATTGCCAGCGCGGTGTCAGCTTGCGCGGCCGCAATGGGTCGGGACTGACGAGCGGCAGCAACCGGCTCTGAATCAGCGGTGTCAGCACCACCATCGCCGTGACGACCTGAAACGAAAGCAGGAACCCGCCATCGAACAACTGTTCCGGGTTCCAAAGCAGCAGGACCAGCGCGGCGGCGGCCAGATCGTTCAGCAAATCCGCCGGTCGCACCAACATCCAACCGATCAGCCACACGGTGGCCATCACCAGAGCCCGTACCGCACCGGCATGAGCGCCCGTCGCGAACACGTACAGCACCAGCAACGGAATCGCCACCAGTCCGCACCAACGCCGCGGAATCCGCAACGTCCGCAGAAAAACCAGGACGACAGTGGTGACCAACCCCACGTGCAGTCCGTTGATGGCAAACACGTGGAACACCCCTGTCCGCTGAAAATCCTCGTACGTGTCGGATGGCACCTCCGAGCGTTGACCGATCATCATTCCTGCCAGCACGCCGGCCAATCGCGGTTCGTCCTCCAAACCGAGTCGGAGCGCCCGCTCGAATCGCTCCTGCAACCGCAGCGACAGCGCGGTGACGGGGTTGCCGCGCGCCCGGTCGAGAACGCGACAGGAATCCCTGTCCCGAATCGTTGCCGTGAACGGGATATGCCGTCTCGCCAGCCAGTCCTGCCAATCGAATGTCCCGGGATTTCGCGCCGGAGGAGGGACCCGCAGAAGAGCCGAACACTCGATCGCATCGCCGTAACGCAGCGGAGGTTCCTGCTGACGCAGTTCGCTGACAAACACGAGGAGCTTCCCGCTGGCCTTGCGCCATCCTTCGTATTGCTCCACCGCCTCCAACCGGAGTTCGAAACTGTGGCGATTGGTGTCCGTCTGGCTGATGCCGGCAACGCCCTTGGAAGCGGCGTTCGTCGCGAGATTGCTGCGATAGCCGGGATCGCTTACGATGATGCCTCGAATCACGGTGTTCTGGTCGCGAAGTTCGAGAATCCGGCCGATGTCATCCGGTGAGGAAATCGTGGCTGCGTGACGATAGGCGAGTGCTCCGCCGGAAAACACGAGCGTCAGCAAGACCGCCAGGGACCACCGGCTACGGCGCAGCAGGACAAACGCCGCAAGCAGAGCGAGGGCGCAACTGGAGAGCACCCACGGTGGAAATGGAAACCGCGAGCCGGTCCAGATTCCGGCGGCATAGACAAGCACCAGCCCGGTCAGCGGGCGTTTCATGGTCTTCTCCTGCCGTTTGTCTACCAAGAACGCAGAGCCAGGGCAAGCTTCTGAGCAGGAAAAGAGAACTACCGGAGGGCTGGGAAGATTCCTACTGGTGTAAACTGCAAAGAGGTTGTTGGAAAGGAGGCGTGATCCCTGGCTCCGGTTGCAGGCCGACTCCCTGCCCCGAAAACTTTCGGGGTAAATGAGTCGGCAATTTCTCAACAGATTCCGTCGCTTCGCAGAAGCGGCCTACATCAACACGCCTGAGGGGTCGGTTTCTCAACATCTGCTCAAGGGCTGACCCTGATGACCGGTAAATTTGTCCGTGCATTTTTGAGTGCGAACTCCTATCAGCAGGGGTGTGAGAATCTGCAGGAAGAGGATTCTGCTGAGCAAGATCAAGCAGCACCAAGACTGGGCGAGGTTTGCTGAATTGGCCGGAGGTAAAGGGGAACGAGCAGATGAAAACGTCGCCGAACTTAACGGGCGTACTTGTCATACACCGCGTCCTCAGGCGAGTCCTCGCTCATGAAACGCTCGTAAGCGGCCTGTCGCCACTGGGCATCCTCGCCGTCCTCTTCCACGAGCACAATCACCCGCGCCCTGCCAGCTTCCGGCAACTGTGCCGCCGCTTCGCGGGGGATGTGTAACTCCCGCTTGCCGTGCAGTTCCGTCTCGAATTCGACCGCCTTCATAGCGGCAGCATAGGCTGCGCGGCAGCGAGAGTCAACGGTGACGGCGGCAGATGGGGATGGCAGAAAAGAAGGTCGCGATTGGAAACCGCTCCTACGGGAGGACGGAAACGACACGGGCGAGACGCCCGTGCCACTATTGCTTCTTCTCGATCTTGGCCCAAGTGTCTTTGAGGGTGATGGTGCGGTTGAGGATCAGTTTACAGTTATCAGTCGTCAGTTGACAGTCAGCGTCCAGACAGAAATAGCCGAGGCGCTCGAACTGGTATCGTAATTCCGGCTTTGCGTCCTTTAGGCTCGGCTCGCACTTGGCGATGACCACTTCCAAGGAGTGTGGGTTGATGTTCGCGATGAAATCACTGCGGACGGCTGGGCCAGCCGTCCCTACCGAGGATCCGCCCGGTGAGGTCACCGGGCCTACATCTTCCGGGTTTTCTTTGGTGAATAGGCGGTCGTAGAGACGGACTTCGGCGTCGACGGCGTGTTTGGCGCTGACCCAATGGATGGTGCCTTTGATTTTCCGAGAAGAAGTCGCGCCGCCGGTCTTGCTGTCGAGGTCGGCGGTGCAGCGGAGTTCAGTGACCTTGCCGCTCGCGTCTTTCACCACTTCGTCGCACTTGACGATGTAGGCGTATTTCAGGCGGACTTCACCGCCGGGTTTTAAGCGGAAGAACTTCGGCGGCGGGGTTTCCATGAAGTCGTCCTGCTCGATCCAGAGTTCCCGGCTGAAGGGGACCTTGCGCTTGCCGGCGGTCTCGTCCTCGGGATTGTTGACGGCGTCGAGTTCTTCGGAGTGGTTCTCCGGCAAATTGGTGATGACGAGCTTGAGCGGACGCAACACGGCGAGCCGACGCAGGGCGCGCTTGTTCAGGTCCTCGCGGATGGCGTGTTCGAGGACGGCGACGTCGGTGAGCGCGTTGTATTTGGTAATACCGATATTGTAGGCGAACTCGCGCAACGCCTCCGGGGTGACGCCGCGCCGGCGCAGGCCGCTGATGGTCGGCATCCGTGGATCGTCCCAGCCGGAAACGAGTTTTTCGTTCACGAGCTGCATGAGCTTGCGTTTGCTCATGATGGTGTAGCCGACGCTGAGCCGGGCGAACTCGTACTGGTGCGGCAACGGACGCGGCAGATCGAGGTTTTCCAGGATCCAGTCGTACAACGGCCGGTGGACTTCGAATTCGAGCGTGCAGATGCTGTGGGTGATCCCTTCGATGTAATCGCTCAGGCAATGGGCGAAATCGTACATCGGATAGATGCACCACTTGTTGCCGGTGTGATGATGTTCCGAGTGGCGGATTCGGTAGAGCACGGGGTCGCGCATCCAGATGTTGGGCGACGTCATGTCGATCTTCGCCTTCAACGTCCGCGTGCCGTCGGGGAACTCGCCGTTCTTCATGCGGACGAACAAGTCGAGGCTCTCCTCGACGGAACGATTCCGGAACGGGCTTTCCTTGCCCGGTTTGTCCGGTGATCCGCGATACCCATCGGTGTCCTCGGGCGACAAATCGCAGACGTAGGCTTTGCCTTTCCGGATCAGTTCGATGGCGAACACGTAAATCTGGTCGAAATAGTCGCTGGCGTAAAACGGTTCAAGGTTCACCGTTCCCGGTTCACGATTGGCGGTTGTAGCCGCACCCTTTACGGGTGCGCCGCCCTCAGTCCCCGCAGGCGTAAAGCCTGCGGCTACATTACCGATCACTGCGGGGAGGTAAAAATCTGGTTTGCCATTCGTCGAGATGGCATCGGGGTTTTTGCCGACGGGTTTGAGTCCAAGACAATGGTCGGCCCAGCCACCGATCAACCATTTCACGTCCGTCGTGATGGAATCCACATACTCGACGTCTTCCTTGGTCGGGTTGGTGTCGTCCATGCGCAGGTTGCACTGGCCGTTGAACTCGCGCGCGATGCCGAAGTTCAGGCAGATGGACTTGGCGTGACCGATGTGGAGATAGCCGTTCGGCTCCGGCGGAAAGCGGGTGACGATTTTCTGGTACTTGCCTTCCGCGAGGTGGCGTTTGACGATCTCGCGGATGAAATCGGTCGGTTGCACGGTTGAATTTTCGTTGGGCATGGGACTAGGAAATAGCATTCGTTGCCATTTGTCCATCCTGCAGTCGTTGGTGTAGTGGCGCAAATGACAAAAGCGCCAGAGCCTTCGGGCCATGGCGCTTTCCCGGTCGCCCCGACTGCATTGTCGGGGCTCCCACAGGGAACAGGCTGAGCGACCGGCTAGGCCGCTGTCAGTTCCTTCACAAACTTCTCGCGGATCGGGTCGTCGGCGAAACGGTTCGGATCGGCGAGGCCGGTGTCGAACCGGGATTTGCGCGTGGCGTAGTTGCCGCGTTCGTCGGTCAGTATCTGCCACGGATCGCCGGCGTCCTGTTTGGCGGCGGCGATCTTCTCGTTCAATTCCGCGTTGATCATGCTGGCGTGCGAACCGAAATCGCTCGGAAAAACCGGCGCTTTGGTTTTGCCGTCCTTCGCCTTCGGTCGCGCCTGGGTAACACCTGCTTTGGGTGCTGCTGTTGCCATAAGTCAAATCTCCTGCTGCTTGCTGTTCTGGAAGCGGCGAACTCTACCCGTCCCACCCGTCGCCGTCAAGTCCGGCAACCGGGCCACGATGCCCTGAGAAACGCGGGCGGCAACGAAACTCCTGAAGGAGTCAGGTGCTACTACGGAGAAGAATGAAAACGAGTAATGCCAGCAATCCGACTGCAAACACGACGAATTTCACGATGACCGGCGCGGCGAAGGTATTCCCGCATCTCGGACAAGACGTGGCCATGCCACTCAATTGGTTCCCACACGCGCATCGCATATCTCAATCTCGCAATGCAACGAGATATACCCAGAGCAGGGCCAGGAGTCAATGACCGGCTCATGTCGAAAAACGTGCGCATCTGGACACTACCGCTGTGATTGAGGAGTCGTTGGTAGGGACGGACCGCCGGGCCGTCCGAACCTCTGGATGGACGCGGCGCGCCCGGCGGTCGCGCCCTACCGCTCGGCGAGGTTGGTGGTAATGCCCCCAGGTGCGCCCTGTCGAAACCGGGCTGGCGTCCCCGCCAAACGAGAAGCCCCGAGGAAGTCCCCGGGGCGTTCTGTGTCGTGGGCTGCTTCCCGGCTCAGGAGCATCCCATGGAATTACCGCAATTCAGGCATTTGTAGCAGGCGCCGTTGCGCACGGTAATCGCGCCGCAGGTGTCGCACACGGGCGCGTCCTGCATGAAATGCTTGATCGTCCTGCTGAGTTGCTGCACGGCAGACATTCCGTTGCCGCTCTTGGGCGCCGGCCGCGCGGGAGCCTCCTGCGTCTGGGCCAATTCCTGCACCGGACGGTTCACCAATTGTTTCTCCTGTTCGGCGACCTCTTTGAGCGGAAGTTCGGTCTGGCCCGCGTTGGGTCGATTGGCCTGCCGATAGCCGGGAATGAACTCGTATCCCAGCCAGCGGAACAGATAATCGGCAATCGACTTCGCCATCGGGATATCGGGGTTCTTGGTGAACCCGCTCGGCTCGAACCGCTGATGCGTGAACTTGTTGACGAGGGTTTCCAACGGCACTCCGTATTGCAGGGCGAGGCTGACCAACGTGCCGATGGTATCCATCAGACCGCCGATGGTGGAACCTTCCTTGGCCATCGTGATGAAGAGTTCGCCCGGCGAACCGTCTTCGAACAATCCGACGGTGATGTAGCCTTCGTGACCGGCGATGTCGAACTTGTGGGTGATGGCGCGGCGCGTATCCGGCAGGCGATGCCGCGCGGGGGCGGACGAGCGCTCGCGCACCTCTTTGATCTCGGCTTCCAGTTCGAGGATGCGCTTCTTGAATTCGTCGTTGTCTTTGCGGAGCGATTCGGCCTCGGCGCCGGCTTGCGCGCCGCTGTTTTTCGAAGTGTTGAGCGGCTGTGACCGTTTTGAGCCGTCGCGGTAGATGGCCACGGCTTTGAGACCGAGTTTCCAGCCTTCGATGTACGTATTCACGATGTCTTCAACGGTCGATTCCTGCGGCATGTTCACCGTCTTGGAGATCGCGCCGCTGAGGAACGGCTGGGTGGCGGCCATCATCTTCAGGTGGGCCATGTACTGGATGCTGCGTTTGCCTTTGGCAGGCTTGAACGCGCAGTCGAACACGGACAGATGCTGTTCTTTCAGGTGCGGCGCGCCCTCAATCATGTCGTTCTCGTCGATGTACTTGACGATCTCGGCAATCTGCTGGTCGTTGTAGCCGAGCTTGCGCAACGCCATCGGCACCGTGCGGTTGACGATCTTGAGCATGCCGCCACCCGCGAGCAACTTGTATTTCACCAGCGCGATGTCGGGTTCGACGCCCGTCGTGTCGCAGTCCATCATGAACGCGATCGTTCCCGTCGGCGCCAGCACGGTGACCTGGGAGTTGCGGTACCCGTAGCGGCGACCGAGTTCGACGGCTTCGTCGCCGCAGCGTTGGGCCGCGCTGCGAAGATAGTCCGGGCAACTCGGATGAATTCGTTTGACGGCGTCGCGGTGCATTTCCATCACCTGCAGCATCGGCTCCCGGTTCCTGGCAAACCCTTCAAACGTCCCCAGCCGCTCGGCGATACGGGCGGACTGTGTGTACGCATGGAGATGCAGGATCGCCGTGAGCGCTCCAGCCATGGCGCGTCCTTCGTCGCTGTCGTACGCCAAACCGAGCGACATGATCAGCGAACCGAGGTTCGCGTACCCCAGCCCGAGCGGGCGGAACAGATGACTGTTGAGGGCGATCTTTTCGGTCGGATAGCTGGCGTGATCGACAATGATTTCCTGCGCGGTGATGTAGATTTCGACCGCCGCCTTGAACCGTTCGACGTTAAACGTCCCATCGTCCCGGAGGAATCTCATCAGGTTCAGTGACGCCAGATTACAGGCGCTGTCGTCGAGGAACATGTATTCGCTGCACGGATTGCTGGAGTTGATCGGCGCGGTGTTCTTGGAGGTGTGCCAGCGCTGGATCGTGTCCTCGTACTGCACGCCGGGATCGCCGCAGGTCCAGGTCCCTTCCGCGATGCCGAGCATCAACTCGCGCGCCTTGTACGTCGGGCCGGGTTTGCTCGGATCGGTTACCCAATGGGTCGTCCAGTCCTTGTCCTCGATGACCGCGCGCATAAAATCGTCCGTCAAGCGCACGCTGAGGTTCTCGTTCTGGAACATCACCGAACCGTACGCTTCGCCGTTGAAATCGCCGGCGTATCCCTTCTCGATGAGCGCCCAGGCTTTCCGTTCTTCGTTGGGCTTGGCATCGATGAATTCCTTGATGTCGGGATGCCAGACTTTCAGGGTGTTCATCTTGGCGGCTCGACGGGTCTTGCCGCCGGATTTCACGACGCTGGCAATCGAATCGTACACCTTCAGGAACGACATCGGTCCGCTGGGCCGTCCGCCGCCGGATAGTTTTTCCCGTTTGCTCCGCAACGTGGACAGATCGGTGCCCGTGCCGCTGCCGTACTTGAACAGCATCGCCTCGCTGCGGGCCAGCTCCATGATGTCTTCCATCTTGTCGCCAACGGCCTGGATGAAACAGGCGGAGCATTGCGGGTATTCATACTGCGTCGCGGCGCGTTTGATGGCCTTGGTTTCGCGGTCGAAGTAGAAATTGCCCGCGCTGCTGCCTTTGCCGACACCGTACTGGTGATACAGGCCGCAGTTGAACCAGACCGGCGAATTAAACGAACCGTACTGGTTGATGCAGAGCCAGGTCAGTTCCTCGTAAAACACCTCGGCGTCCTTGTCGCTCGCGAAATAACCGTCCGCCTTCCCCCAATCGGCAATCGTGCGCGCGACACGGTGAACGAGTTGACGGGCGCTCTGTTCCCGTTCGGAGGTGCCGACCTCGCCGTAGAAATATTTCGAGACAACCACCTTCGTGGCGAGGACCGACCAGCTTTTCGGGACTTCGACATTCTCCTGTTTGAAAATCACCTTGCCCGCGTCATCGGTGATTTCGGCGTTGCGCCGTTCCCATTCGAGTTGATCGAACGGTTTCACGTCCGCCCGGCTGAACACGCGCGCTACACTCAGGCCGCTTCTCCTTGGCGAGGCGGTCTGAACGGCTCGCGGTGTTTGCCCGCTCTTCTTGCCGCGTTTGCTGGTCTGATTCTGGGTCGGCATTGACATACCGACTATAACCTCTTTTTCAGCCAATTTGGTCTTTCCGGCGAAATGTCCCCCTACTCCCTGCTTCAAATGGATCACTGCAGCCCCCCCTTTTTCTGACGCTTTTCGACTGTGAAGATGGGAAACGACCTGGTTTCGAACCACCTCTTATTGTGATGGGCTGGAGTCTATGACCCTATATATTGTGTTTCAAGCAAAAAATTCGTCCATCTCCGCTTTCCCGCAAATCTATTGCCTTCCGGGCTTGCGACCGGATCGGCTCCTGGAAAAACGTCCGGAACGCTTTCCGTCGAAATTTTCAGATTCCGGCCGTTTCCCCACGAATTTCCGGCGCTCGCGCTGCCGCAATTGCAGGCACACCGGACAGCCGGTAAACCCCCAGGCGCTGCGGATTTTGTCGATCAGAAACCGCTTGTAATGCGGCGTCAGACAATGCGTGTCGTTGACGAACAACGTAAGAGTCGGCGGACGCGATGGTTTCTGAAACGCGTAGAAAATCTTGAAACGTTTTCCGTGAACGAAGGACGGCGGATACGACTCGAGAGCACGCATCAGCAATCGATTCAACTGCGGGGTGTCGACGTGTTTGGCCATCTCGCGATCGATCGTTTCGATCTCCTGGAACAGATCGCCCACACCCTTTCCCGTTTTCGCCGAAACGAACAGCACCGCCGCCCAGTCCAGAAAAAACAATTCCTTCCGCAACGCCTCCAGGTATTGCTCCTGAAAACTTTTTTTTGCCGATCGACGGTATTTCTCTCCGGGCGGTTCGCCCCTCACCCGTTGTTCTTCTTCCGCCGCCAGGTCCCATTTATTCACCAGCACCACGCACCCGCGCGAGGCTTCGGCAATCTGCCCGGCGATGCTCTTGTCCTGTTTCGTAACGCCATCGAGAGCATCCAACACGAGCACGGCCACGTCGCAATCGCGAATACTGCGTTCCGCCCGCATCAGGCCGAACTGATCCACCGACGTCCTGATCTTTCGCTTGTGCCGCAGCCCGGCGGTGTCCACGAGCACGTAGGACTTGTCATTGAATGCAAAAGGCACATCGATGGAATCGCGCGTCGTGCCGGGAATCTCGCTGACGATGGTGCGGTCGCCTTTCAAAATGGAATTGATCAGCGAAGATTTGCCCACGTTGGGACGGCCCACAATGGCGATGCGGGTGGGTGCTGCCGTTTCTGTGACGGAGGCCGATGCAAACGGTTCGGTGGCGGCATCGAGCAACGCCGAGACCCCCAGACCATGGATGGCGGCGATCGGGAACAGCCTCTCGAAACCCAGTTCGGTGAACTCGGTCACGCCGGTCTCGCGTTTCTGGTTGTCCACCTTGTTCACCGCCAGGAACACGGTTTTCCCACAGCGACGAAGTTTGCGGGCTATCTCAAGGTCCAATGGGGTAACGCCGGCCGTGACATCCACGACCATGATCAGCGTGTCGGCCAGCTCGATCGCGATCTCGGCCTGGTGTCGGGTGGCTGCCGCGAGCAGATCGGACGTCTTCTCCTCGTCCAGGAACGCGATGCCGCCCGTGTCCACGACCTCGAAGGTTTTGCCGTGCCAGTTCGCCGTGGCGCTGACGCGGTCCCGTGTGACGCCCGACTCCTCGTGCACGATGGCGATGCGCCGGCCGGCAATCCGGTTGAACAACGCGCTTTTGCCGACGTTCGGCCGGCCCACGATGGCCAGAATCGGAATGGAATGATGGAGTAATGGAGTCATGAAATCGTGGGCAGTCTAAACAAATTTCCAGCGCTCCACCACTCCAATCTCCCGAACCGTTACCCGCCAGAATCTTTACGATCCTGCTCTGAACCGTCCGCGTCTGGTGCGATTTGTAGGGCAAGCGCTCCGCTTGCCGTCGTTATGGGATCGGCAGCCTGGCCGGCTGCCCTACAATTCATCGTAAAGATTCGGGTACCCGTTCTAGCCGTTCTCCCCTGGCCGGGGCCCTCCGACCCAATTCAAGCGGGTTTATGCTCGCGTCGAATTCCCTTCGCGGCTAGCCTCGCCGCGTGAATGCGCGGGAAATGGCGTTTGATTTGCTTGTCCGCTGGCGTCGGTCACGGGTGCTGGCCGACGAACTGCTCGACGAACGATTGGAGAAGGCCACGCTTTCGATTGCCGACCGCGCCCTGGCGACGGAGTTGTTTTACGGTTGCCTCCGCAACAGGCTGGCGCTGGAGCATCTGCTGTCACAGGTCTCCGTCCACAAGCCCCGGACGCCGGTCGCCACCATCCTCCAGCTCGGCCTCTATCAGATTTTCTTCCTGAACAGAATCCCGGCCCACGCCGCCGTTCACGAAAGTGTGGAGCTGGCCAAGCGCCACGCCAGCACCGCCGAAGCGAAATTCGTCAACGCCGCCCTGCGGCGCGCGTCGAGCGAACGCGACGGCCTGGCTGCCAAGCTGCGGGCCACGCTTGACAGCGAACCGTGGATCTATCATTCGCATCCGCGCTGGCTGTGGGAACGTTGGCAATCGCGCCTGGGCAGGCAGGAAGCGCTCGCGCTCTGCGAGTGGAACAACACGGTGCCGCCGGTTTATGTGAGGCTGAACACACTGAAGGTTACGTCGCCGTTGGGAGCGGATTTCATCCGCGACTACTCCCGGTCGCGATTTGGAATCGCTCCTGCGAACCACGATCTTTGTTTCCGGGTCAACGATCCCGCCGGCCTGTTCGATTCGCCGGCGTGGAAGGGCGGCGAGTTCTACGTTCAGGATCCCTCCACGTTGCTCGCCGTCGACGTGCTCGACCCCCGGCCGGGAGAAACTGTGTTGGACCTGTGCGCCGCGCCGGGCGGCAAAACGACCTACATCGCCCAGAAAATGGAGAACCGGGGCGAAATCGTAGCCGCCGACTCGTCGAGTTCGCGCCTCGGACTGGTGGGAGAGAATTGCCGGCGGTTGGGCGTGAAGATCGTGTCAACGATCGCTTGCGAAGGCACCCGCTTGGATCGTTGCCTGCGAAGAACCGGCTTCGACCGGGTTCTCGTGGACGCGCCGTGTTCGAACACCGGTGTGCTTCGGCGTCGAGCCGACCTGCGCTGGCGGCTGGATGAAAAGGAGATCGAGCGGTTGGCCGCGCTGCAATTCAATCTCCTGGGCGCGGCCAGCCATTTCACGGGAACGGGCGGCACCGTCGTGTACAGCACCTGCAGTCTCGAGCCGGAAGAAAACGAACGCGTCGTCGAGCGGTTCTGCGAAGCACATCCACAGTTTACGCTCGAAACGACGCGTTCGACGTTCCCACCGCGCGACGGCGTCGATGGCGCCTTTGTCGCTCGGTTTCGCTGTCGTTAGATCGACTCTCAGTTGCCGCCGCCGCCGGCCGGAGGAGGACCACCAGCGCCGCCGGCACGACGACCGCCGCGGCGTTGCGCCTGCTGCGCCAGGGCGTCGGTGAGCTTCGTCTTTTGCTCATCGGTCAGGCTTGTGCGGAATTGATCCTGGTACTTCTTTTGGAGATCCAACTGCGGCTGCCGCAATTCCGTCAGCTTCGTGCGCAGTTCCTGGGCTTTGGCTGTGTCCCCAGCGGCGCGGGCCGCCTGCATATCCTGGGAAACCTGGGCGACGTCGTTGCTGGCTGCTTTTTGTTTGGCCAGCAAGGCATCGCGTTCCTTGAGGAACTTCGCGTCCAAATCCTTGAGTTTGGCCTGCTGATCCGCTGTCAGCGCCAGTTGATCCACCACCGCCGGGGGTAGGACCGACGCGATATTGCCCATGGCCCCGCCTCTGCCTCTGCCGCCCCCTTGATTCTGCGCCTGGACTCCTGTTACGGCGACCAGCGCCGTCACTGCCACGATCGATAACCACTTTCTCATCTTACTTTCCTTTCGGTTTACTGGTGTTGGCTTGAAACCGCCTTCATCCTGTTTTCGGGGTGATCCAAAAATCAGTTGCCAGGCGGAAGCGACGATGGCGCGTTTGTGTGCGGGCCATTTTGGTTGAGGAACGGCGGCGGTTCCTGGCCGGGATGCTCCTGGCGCCATTTCTCCTCAAAGGCCTTCCGTCGTTTGCGAAATTCGTCCCGCGCGTGCTGCCGTTCTTCGGGAGTCATGCTTTGCCAGCGCTGCAAATTCTGCTGCAGTTGCTGACGTTCCTGCTGCGACATGTTCAGGAAATGGTCGATGCGATCGTTGATCTGTTTGCGTTCGTTGGGCGGCAACGCGCGCAATCCCCGGTGGAGCCGCATCACGCGCATCTTTTCTTCCAGCGACATGGCGTTCCAGGCGCCATTGGCCTTTTCCTCCTGTGCCGCCCGCTCTTGCGGGGTCATCGGCGCTGCCCCACGCTTCGGAACGGGCGGAGAAGCGGGAGGCTGGTCCTGGGCTCGAGCGGAAAGAAAGCAGGCAAGGAAGAGTGCCAGGGCAAAACCGGCTGCCGAGACAACCCGCCGATTCATAAACTGTTCCCCTTGTCCAGTTGATCCAGGGAAGCGATCACGTCGAAATCATCGCCGAGAAAATTGACTTCCTGCGCCGAGGCGTAAATCTGCGCTTGTTTCGTCGCCTGGTGGTGCTGCCACCCCGTCCAACTCGCCAACCCGATCGCCATCACCATGGCCATCGTCGTCGCCCACCGAAGAGCGAAAGGCCGCCGCCACCACCTTGCCGGGACCCGATCCGATTCCGGCTGGTGAAGCCGGCGAAGGGTGCGCTCGACGAACCCAAAAGACGGTTCGATCGATTCGTGCCGAGCCAAGGCTCGCCACGCGGCTTCATAGATCTCCCACTCCGCGCGACACCCGGCGCAAATGCCGAGATGAGAATCAAATCGCTGTTGTTCCGCCGCATCGAGTCGACCGTCGAGTCGCTCGTCAAAGCTGGCTTGGATCCGTCTGCAGTTCACTTGGAGCCTCACCATGGGTTGAACACCGTTTTCGGGAAAACGTTGCGGGTTAGTCATATCCCTTCAGTTCGTTTTTCAGAGCCTCGCGTGCCCGATGCAACAGGGATTTCACCGCAGACACCGAGCAGCGAAGCACTTGCGCAATTTCCTCGTAGGAAAGTCCTTCATATCGGCACAAAATGACGGCCGTCCGTTGCTGATCGGGCAGGCGGCCAATCGCCTCCTGAATTCGCTCCTGCAATTCCCGGTGGGCCACCTCGCTGGCGGGATCGCGCGCACTCGGATCCGCCAATTGCTGTCCCGGTTCGTCGGGATCGTCGGGCTGGCTCAGTGCTTCCAAAGACTGGGCGGCGTGGCGGTTGCGGCGACGGTGCTCGTTCAGGACTGTGTTGTGCACAATCGTAAACAGCCACGTTGTGAATTTGGCTGTCGGTTTGTAGCGCGCGGCCGAGCGGTACACCTGCAGGAACACACGCTGCGCCAGGTCTTCCGACTCCCACGAGTCGCCGATGCTGCGATAAATCATGCTGATCACGGCGCGCTGATGACGCTCCACCAATTCCCGAAACGCGTCTTCCTCGCCGTCCCTGATGCGCTCCATGAGCGCGACATCGGATTCATTGGAAGCCATCAAGCGCCATCGTATCGCACCCCCTTCCCCGCCGCAATCGCAACGTGGCGACTGAAACAGACAACGGGTGCTTGATACTGCCAGCAACGAACAATGGCTCTTGTAGCCGCGAGCCTGCTCGCGGCTATCACGATCCTGTTGAGATTTGTAGGGCAAGCGCCCCCGCTTGCCGCCGTTATGGAATCGGCAACCGGAGCGGTTGCCCTGCTATGGGGATTGTCAAGTGCGTTCGAGAGGCTGCTGTCTGGCTCCTTTCTGTTTTCCTTTCTTCTAAGCGCCTTTGTTGTTTTCTTTCTCTTGCTTCC
>Ga0182027_10005098_pt1 | contig 20100 bp, 19 predicted proteins | sample 712E1DmetaG_FD_121300 | JGI IMG/M metagenome (GOLD analysis project Ga0182027, IMG submission 121300) | Permafrost microbial communities from Stordalen Mire, Sweden - 712E1D metaG (Illumina Assembly) | ecosystem: Environmental > Terrestrial > Soil > Wetlands > Permafrost | place: Sweden...
CATCGCGTTAATGGTTGTTTCCATATCATGAAAAGCGGTGATCATGATGACTTTAACGTTTTCGTTTTCTTCTTTAAGATCTTCAAGGACAGTGAATCCGTCAATATCAGGCAAACGAATATCCAGAATGACAACATCCGATGGCGCCTGCACATACTTATTCAAACCTTCCGTGCCGGTCAACGCGGTGCGAACTTTGTACCCTTCTTCAGTTAAATACAGATCCAGCGTTTCCGCAATCGAAGCATCATCATCAATAACAAGAATACTCGGCATCATATATTACCTTCTTCGTTTGTAACGAATGAACGGGCCAGTTCTGTTCCCAGCGGCAAAACAATAAGCACCGTCGTTCCCTCATTCATCTTACTGGAAATATCAATCGTACCCTGGTGAATATCGACTATTTTCTTTACCAGAGAAAGTCCCAAACCAGTACCATAATTTTTACGCGTAAAGAAAGGATTAAATATATGCGGCATATCCTCGTCATTAATGCCGCTGCCATTATCTTTAATCTCCACAGCCACTGACTGACAGGTTTCATCAAAATAGCGCAGCGAAACTATTATTTTGCCATACTCCGTCACTGCTTCCAGAGCGTTGCGGATAACATTCAAAAAAGCGTCGGCCATCATCGCCGCGTCAACTGTCACGGGAAGAACCTCGTTGAATTCAGTTTGTATTTCAATTTTTTTATCGGCTATTCCTTTTTCCGCCATATCAATAGCCTGCTCCAGAACTTTGGATAAATCCACAGGGCTTTTCTTTGGTTCCACCGGTTTGGCAAAAGCTAAAATATTATTGACCAACATCTCCAGATGGTCCACTTCTCTTTCCGCAATCTTAAATCTCTTTAAATCGTTCCCTTCAGGATTCATGCGTTTTGCCAATATTTGCAAACTCATTTTGATTGAAGAAAGAGGATTGCGTATTTCATGAGCTATCCCTGCCGACAACTGTCCGAGGGCTGCCAGCTTCTGACTGTCGTAAAGTTTCTTCTCCAGATTTTTAAATTCGGTAATATCACGTTGAACCAGGAGATAATGATTGGTTCCTATAACGGGAGAGGTGGTAATCAAAAGATTATGTTTACGGCCTTCCCTATTCTTTGCTTCAATCTCGTAAGGCTTATAGATACCTTTTTTCGCGTCTTCCCACTTAGACAATACGAATTCTTCATATCCGGAGGCCACAAATTCTAAAAAATGTTTGTTTTTAAATTGACGGGAATATTGCTCTCCTTTGTTCTTTAAACCACAGCTCATGAAATTGATAATGCCGTTTTCATCTATTTCATAAATCTGATCCGGCAAACTATTTACTATCGATTGCAAATAGTTGTACAGGTCTTCAATCTGCCGCCGCAATTCAATATTCTCAATCAATTCATTTTGCAATGTCTCGGCGTATTCGCTTAAACTTTTTGTCATTTCCCTTTCACGTGAAATATCCTGCAGTGTTTCAATTGCCGCTATAATTTCACCTTTTTCATCATAAATAGGAGCCGCCAGAAAATATAAAACACGGCTGCGGCCGCCAAGATTCTCAAAATAATCAGTTACTTCATGGGCGCCTAACAACTTTTCAGCTTTTCTTACTTTCTTGTTACCATAATATTTACTCAAAGCTTCCGTCTCGTTATCAATGATTAAATCCGCGACAATCGGCCTTTTGACCGAATAAAAAGGTTTGTAGTGATTACTGGTGCCAAGCATGTCCTGGGCGGAATAACCTGTAAGCTCTGTGCATGCCCGATTCCATAATATGACTTTATGTTCATTGTTGATGACAAAGCTGGGAATGGGCAAACCTTCAATAATACCTTCTATAGTTTTCTTTTCCCGCAGCAGTTTTTCCTGCCAGTCCTTCCGCTCATTTAATCTCTTCTTCTCTTCCGTGATGCGCAGTCTTTTACCCTCTTTATAGGCAAAAGACATACTGGCAATTATAACTACAATAATGAGCAATAATGAACTGAAAAGCGTGTAGAAAAAAGTTTTGCGAAGAGGTGAAATGACCTTACTGTAAGGAGCAACAACCAGAAGAGTCCATTTTTTATCTCCATTTAACAATGGATAATAAGCAATAATACTGTGCTGATGTTTTTTATTATTCAGGAGAACCATCGATTCAAAGTAACCGCCTTTATCCGACGAAAAATCCATTTTTGCTTCACTGCTGTTTTTCAAAATGTCTTTTATATTTCTCCCGTTAAATTCTGAATCGCGATTAATAATTACCTGCTGTTTTTCATCTATTAACCAGAGTTCACCCAACTCATTATTTATTGTTTGTTTATTGTATTTATCCATGACCGCCGAAAGAGAAAATGAAACTAACCACGCTCCGGTAAATTTACCGTCTTGCCGCCTAACAGGGTAGCCAACAACCAGATACCTGTCCGTTTTTTGTTTTAAACTGATTGCGCCTGATGGTTCCGGCAAAGCCAGACCTAAATATTGTTTTTGTTTCTTCCGGATAATATTAAAGTGATCTGATAAATTTATTGCAGGCCGTATATTGCGCGGGTAAAAGCTCTTTATCTTGCCTGTGGCGTCAAAATAGACAATCGTATCAAAAGTGTTTTCCCATCCGGAAGACAGTATTTTATAATAACTGTCCATTTCTCCGGGCGACATTTTTAACTGCGGATCAAAATGAGAAAATAAAGCAATGTTTTTCCCCACCTGCAAAAAAACATCTGTCATTCTTTTTGCGGTGTTTTGAACATTGACAAGCTGCTGCCGGCTGAAGATATTCACAATATCCTTTTCGCGGGCACTGTTCACTGTCAGAGCTAAAAGCAGAAACAGGATGATAACCGTGATGCTGGCAAACCAGATGCGGATTCTCACAGCCTTATAGAGAAGGATTTTAATTTTATTGAATAAAGTCACCTAATCTTCTTTATCCTTTTTATTTTCTTTATGGGAAAGCTTAATACCTATTAAGACATAAACAAGAATTGCCGCTGTCAGTGAAATAAGAAGTTTTGCCAAACCACTTTCGATTTTTAGAATATAAGAACAAAAAAGCCATACAATAGGGTAAGTGACTGCCGTTAAAAGCTCCTGCATAATGATCCTTTAATGAAAGTTTCTTATTTTATTTTCACGATATTAACGGCCTTAGCGAAAAATTTCAATAAAAATATAAAAAAGTGTTTTCCGTGCCTGCTCAAGAGCGTTATCGCGAACCTATAAAAGGAAAGAGAACAGACAAGTTATCTGACGTAAAAAGCCGTCTTCCACAAATTGATTTTAATGTTTTATAAAGACACGTTTAACAAAACATTAAATGCGGCCGCAAATTGTGATGCTATTAAGTTTGTAAAAAAAAACTGCTAATATTTTTTTATATAAATTTTTTTATTTTTTATTTTTTGTGAAATGAAACAATCTCAACAGATTAGATTGATATTTTTTCAACAGTCACGTTATTTAATAGTGAAATATTTTTTTCCGGCGCTTAAGCTATGGCATAAGTCATGCAGTAAGTTTGAACAGAATAAGTTAAATTATTTCTCTTTCCCATGGCTCTCGATCTATGTTATGGTAACAAGAAGTAATAATAAACAATTTATTATGAAAGGAGATAAACAATGTCACACAAATTTGGTAAAAAAATTCTAACCGCGTTTACATCTGTAGCAGTTCTGCTCATAGCGAGTCCGCTCGTTTTTGCAGCAGAAGCCATTCCGGCAGGCGAATCTTACATTAAAGTATACTTTGCTATGGCCGCAATGATCGGTGCCGGTCTGGCCATCGGCCTCGGAGCTATCGGCGCTGGCGCAGGTATTGGTAACGCAGCAAGTGGTGCCTGTCAGGCAGTTGGAAGAAATCCCGGAGTACAGGGCAAAATCATGATGACCATGCTGGTTGGTATGGCCATGGCTGAATCCATCGCGATTTACGCGTTGGTCGTTTCTCTGGTTCTTCTCTATGCTAACCCTTACATGCGTTATTTTTTGGGTTAATATAAAACAAATTAACTACAAAATAACAAAGGTTAGGGGGAACTAGTAATGTCAAAAACTAAAAAAGATAAGCGGTCTTTAAATATAGGAGGCGTGTTCTTCCTGCTTATCGTAATCCCCTTATCATTAATGGCTTTCTTAATTGCCAACGGCATGTTTAAGCTGGGGGTTACTATAAACGAGAGAACAATTAAAGTTCTCGATAACAGAGTTCAGGAAGATATAAGAGCAAGAGCCGTCAATACAGCAAACGAAGTTGCCAGTTTCTTAAGAGAATGCAATAAAGATTTGCAAGTCGCAACAATCATTCCTGCATCAGAGGGTGTATACAAACAGTTTGTTTCTGAAAATAAAAAACCGGTATGGATCAAAAGTAACGGTAAAATACAGCAGGTATTAATCCCGCTGTACAAAGAAATGGCTCTGATTGACAAAAACGGTAATGAACAAATTAAAATTATTGACGGACAGGCGGCAAAAAAACTGGTTAATGTAAGCAATCCGGCCAATACAACATATAAGACTGAAGATTATTTTGCCAAGACAAAAAATCTTAACAAAGGCGAAAGTTATGTCTCCCCTGTAACAGGTTTATATGTCGACAAGGCAGCGTTCTATAAAGGACAAAGGTTTTCCGGAATCGTCCGTTTTGCGACGCCTGTATTCAATCAAAATGGCTTCGCGGGTATAATTGTACTGTCCCTGGATTATCGTCATTTGGCCGAGTTTACCGATCACCTTATTCCTACACAAGCGGAAAAGGTATTTGAAGCAGATACTTCTACCGGTAATTACGCTTATATGGTCGACAATCGAGGTTTTGTCATTTCCCATCCTACTGATTCACATATTGTTGGGCTCAACTCTGATGGGAAAATTGTTCCAACTCTTACGGCTGAAAATGCGACAGAAATGTCAAAGAAAGGCATAGAAGCCTTGAACATGTTCCAGTTGGGTTTTATGGATCCCAATATATTTAAAATCACGAAAGAGGCATCACAAGGTAAAGCAGGGATTTTAATGTACAAATATAATGGGGTCACCAAGTTCGTTGCTTATGCTCCGATCAAGTTTTATGCGTCAAATCTTCCCCAACCTGCCGGTTTTGGCTGGGTAGGACTAGGACTGGAAGTTGATAAATTTAACGCAGAAGCAACGAAGTTATCTAAGAATATTGAAAAGGAATCAAAAGCATGGACTGCGACGGTCATCTTTATTCTTATCGCTTCCATGATTATTCTCTTCTTTATTATGCTGCTGCTGGTTCGTGGAATTACCCGTTCATTACAGGCGGAGATTCCAAAAGGTTCGGAAGGTTCTGAATCGTTCGACGATGATGATGACGATGACAAATAATTAAACTTAATTTTATAAATTAACCAAAAAGGCCGAATTTCGATTCGGCCTTTTTTATTCCTGAAACTCCAATTTTAATGAAATTAGGAGATTACAAACGCGGTGCAGCAAAGTCCATCAGTTGAATTATCCGACGCGCGAAGCTAAGCGGGACTTTTTAATGAGAATCGAACTTTAAAATTGAAACGAATTGATGTTTGCAGACCAATAATTCCACAAAGCGGAGGGTATGATACCCGAAAACTTGTTGCAAAAAGCTTCCAAAGCTTGATTTGATCTTCATACCCGTGATTATCTTTATAATAAATAGCATGAACTTTAATCAAACATAATATATAATATTTTTAAGAGGCATTTCCTGTTAAATATATTTTTTATTGAAAATAAAAGGAGAGCAAAATGAACTTTTTGCCGCATCTAATTGTATTAGTCGCAGGTGGCGTTATTCTTTGTTTTATAAAAAGAAAATATAAGAAAATGCGCAACCGCGAATTAATCATAATATTCATTCTTATGATTATATTAGTTGCCCTCTTTACAGATTCCGGAATTGATCTGGTAAAAAGATTCATTAACTTTATTCAATTAGAATAACATCTATTAAATATTGATCAGCGAATTATTTTCAAGAGCACCTTGATGCTTGTGTTTGATATATTTTCACTGAAACAAAGGTAAAGCGCGCCATGCCTGTAGAAAAACCCAATGCAAATCGTGAACAGTTCAATGCGATTAGAGGCATATTGATGCTATCGGCCTGGGGATTTGCGATGGTACTATCTTCTTTCCTGTTCCTCTATGTCGGTTATCTTATAGATGAAATCCTGGGAACAACACCGAACTTTATGGTCTGTTCCTTTCTTCTGGCAATCGGTCTGTGTATGTGGACGCTTTATAAGGAGGCAAAGGAGAAAGGAAAGCATTTGTAAGCAACCACTGTTCTAAACAAAACTGTGGGGCCGCAGGGCTGTTGACCGGGTGCGCATTCCCGCAAGGGAGGCGCACTAATGAATAATTATATTCCTTACCAGTAAAGCCTGAAAGGCTTTACAAAACGTCCATCTGCTGTGTTGCGCTGCAAACCGCACTGCTCGACCTATTGTACATACGTCGAGGAAGCCAACAACGACGCCAACAAAGATAGCGCTTGATCGGAAGCACATTCCGTTGAGGAAAGCGCATAATAATTAGAACCTGCATTGCCGAGGAAGTATTCGCCAAACATGGCGAATACTTCCTTTAGAAGTGGTATAAACAGGCGCGGGAGAAGATCATAAGCCGAGTCCTGTTTTGCGTTTTGGTTACCCTCGACGCAACGATGATCATTCCTCTGGGACAGCAGTTGCCTGCTGCCTCTAGCGACACTACCCGAGAACATCAGGCGGGCAGCCCTTAAACGTTCTCCTATTTGGTCTTGCTCCGGATGGGGTTTACCATGCCTTTTCCGTCACCGGAAAAGCGGTGAGCTCTTACCTCGCCTTTTCACCCTTACCCTGAACTTTCGCCCCGAGCGGTATATTTTCTGTGGCACTTTCCTTAGAGTCACCCCCAGTCGCCGTTAGCGACCATCCTGCCCTGTGGAGCTCGGACTTTCCTCCGGCAGATAAATTCTGCCGACGATCATCCGATCTTCTCCGGCCTGAATGTTATGTTTACACTTGATTGATTTTTCTTTCAAGTCTTGTTATTTATAAACAAATTAGTATTGATGCAATCTATTGAACTTTCCATGTGAACCAATTTAACCTTGACAAACAAATGCTACTATGATTAACGCATTACCCTATTACTTTTAGGGGTTTTACTTATGAAAAAGACTTTGACCAATAAAACAAATACCAAAAGAAAGAGAACTCACGGTTTTCTCGTTCGGATGGAGTCAAAAACAGGAAGACAAGTTTTAAGCCGCAGAAGAGCTAAAGGCAGAAAACGTTTAACCGTATAAATCCGGCACCTTAGCAAATTAAGGATGGTCAGGTCGATATGCATGAAGGAACAATCTTACCGGAAACTGGAAAGGGTAACCAATAGAAGCAGGTTTAAAGGAATTTATAACCAGGGGGTCTGGAGAAGTTCTCAACATTTTACGACTGTAACATGCAGTAATACACAAGGGGTTAAAAGGCTCGGAATTACAGTAACAAAAAAAACGGGAAACGCAGTAAGAAGAAATAGAATCAAACGATTAATCAGAGAATTTTTCCGTCTCAATAAGAGCTTGTTTCCCGCCGGGCATGATGTTGTTATAATGGCTAAAAGAAATATGCCGCCCCGAATTACTTATAAAGAAGCATGTGACGAATTGACGGAACTCTTCACGCGAAATAACAACATATAATTTATGCTCAGGAATATTTTGACAAAACTTTTTGTTTTAATGGTTCGTTTATATCAAACTTGCTTGTCACCTTTCTTTTTTGCTCCCTGTTGCCGTTTCTATCCTTCATGCTCTGAATACACTATTGAGGCAATTAAACTGCATGGACCGGCAAAAGGATCCTTCCTGGGCATTAAAAGAATTCTTCGCTGCCATCCCCTACATCCCGGCGGTTACGATCCCGTCAAGTAAAAAAAGAGAGGTTTTCAAATGGATAAAAGGACAATTCTGGCTGTAGTCCTGTCAATGGCGGTACTTTTTGGATATCAGGCATTTTTTGCCAAACCACATGTGCCTCCAAAGTCCGCTCCCGTTTTAGAGTCAAAGCAGGTAAGCGGCGATGCGGCAGTAAAACAATCGGCGCCCTCGCCGTTTGTGGCGGCGTCAAAGCCCGCAGCTAAACAGACTATTACTAAAAAAGAAGAGCCGCCAAAAGATATCGAGGTGGAAACGGAAAATTACACAGCTGTATTTTCCACCAGAGGCGCAGCGCTGAAATCGTTTCAACTGAAAAAATATCAGAAAGAATGTACAAAATGCGCCAAAGATATTTATCCTGTAATCAAAAATTTAATATCCGGCGCTAAACAGCCGGCAAAGGAAAAGAACAATGATTTAATAGAGCTTGTTGCGGTGAATGAAAACATGCCGTATCCGCTGGCAATTACTTTCCCTGAATCAGCAGCCGAGATTGCCGCCGATTCCATTTACGACGCCGACGCAACAAAACTGGACATGACAAAAGATAAAAAAGAACAGCGTCTGGTATTTTCCCGAACTTTTAACGGTAAAATCAAGATAGAAAAGATTTTTACCTTTAATCCCGACAATTATTCAATCGCGCTGGATGTAAAAGTATCCAACCTGACAGACACACCTCTTGCCCAGACACCGCAGCTTAACTGGTACGAGCATGTTGATCCAAATCAAAAAGCAGACCGTTACAGCAAGGAAGGGCCTGTTGCCTATGTGTCCAATTCCATCAAACGTAAAAAAATTTCGGATATATCAACTGACTCGAGTCTTGGCCCCGATGTTTCCTGGGGTGGATTTGAGAGAAAATATTTTATGGCTGTAATTATTCCTCAAGATCCTTCTCTGACTACTATCAACATGTCCAAAGACAGCGACAACATCGTTTCCGTAAATCTCAAGGAAACAAAAAGCGTGATACCGCCGGGGCAGTCCGGTTCGATCAAATATAATCTTTTTATCGGTCCCAAGGATTATACTCTCCTCAAGAAACAGGGCATATCTCTGCAGGAAGCCGTTGAATTTGATTCAATGATACCTGGATTGAAATGGCTTTCCATTGGCTTGCTGATTTTTATCAAATTTCTGCATCAGTACGTCGGTAATTATGGAGTGGCCATTATTCTATTGACAATTCTGATTAAGGTTATCTTCTGGCCTCTGGGGAACATAAGTTATAAGTCCATGAAGGAAATGCAGAAAATTCAGCCTAAAGTACTCGCGTTAAAAGAAAAATACAAAAATGACCAGGCGAAGATTGGACAGGAAACCATGGCTCTTTATCGTGAGCATAAAGTTAATCCTCTCAGCGGCTGTTTACCGATACTAATTCAAATTCCCGTATTTATCGGCCTGTACAATACACTTCTTTACGCCATTGAACTTCGCCAATCGCCATTTTTCTGGTGGATTCAGGATTTATCGGCCAAAGACCCTTATTACATTACGCCGATTATCATGGGCGCTACGCAATTTATGCAACAAAAAATGACCCCGACTGTGGGCGATCCGATGCAGGCAAAAATAATGTTGCTGATGCCCGTGGTCTTTACTTTCATCTTCCTGAATTTCCCTTCAGGGCTGGTCATTTACTGGTTATTAAATAATATCTTAAGTATCGGTCAGCAAGTTTACATTAATAAGAAATTAGCATGATTGATATGTTGCATGAGGATTGGAAATGAGTTCGAAGACATTAGAGATAGAAGAAAAATCCATTGACGAAGCAATCGAGAAAGCCTGCAGTGAATTTGGCGTGTCCCGTGAAAAATTAAATATCGAAATTATCTCCGGCGAATCCGGAGGTTTTTTAGGTCTGTTTTCCAAAAAAGCAAAAATAAGAGCATCATTGCTTTCTCTGGATATGGATTTTAGCTTTACGGATAAACCAAAGCCTAAAAGTGAATTAAAGATAAAAATGGATTCGAAAAAGAATCCCGAAAAAGAGGTTCCTGCGGAGAAGTCCAAAAAGCGTATGGAGTCTGTGGCAGAATCTGCGGAAAAGTCCAATAAACGTATGGAGCCTGTGGCAGAATCTGCGGAAAAGCCCAAAAAACGTATGGAGCTTGTGGCAGAATCTGCGGAAAAATCTTTGGTTCCCGCTCCCGTTGCAGTTACCACTGCCGATCCCATTCCCGTTTCCATTATGGGGACAAAGGCCAAGGATCTGTTGGAAGGTATTTTACTGAGAATCTCACCGGAATACCGTGTGAATGTTAATGAAACACAGGAAAAGATAATTCTTAGCATTGAGGGCGATGACAGCGGCTTACTTATCGGCAAACGCGGACAAAATCTTGATGCCATTCAGTACATATTGAACAAAGCAATCAATAAAATTGATAATGATCATAAAATGATCCTGATTGATTTGGGAGAATACAGAAAACGAAGAGAAGAATTTCTGCTTGGTTTAGCGGAAAAAATAAGAGAAAAAGTAAAAAAGACAAAAAAACCGGTATCACTTGCCCACATGAACGCCCATGACCGCCGCATTATCCATATGGTGCTCCAGGAAGATGAATCGCTGATAACGCAAAGCCGCGGCGAAGGTAAATACAGAAAAGTTGTCATTCTTCCCGCGAGAGCAGGAAACAACAAGCGTATCCGGGCGAAAAAACAAGAATAGTTTTTCAATCAATTTGACATTATAATTTAAAGAGGAGGTGTCTTATTGTGCTTCGCCAAGACACCATAGCGGCGCTGGCTACTCCTTTCGGCATGTCCGGAATCGGGGTAATTCGTATAAGCGGTCCCAAAGCTCTCGGAATTGCTCGCCGCATCTTTCAGCCATCTTCTAACAATTGTTCCTGGGAAAGCCATCATTTGTATCACGGAGATATTGTCTCCGCCGACGGCCAAACAATCCTCGATGAGGTTTTAATATCCTTCATGCACAAACCACGGTCTTTCACGGGAGAAGACATTATAGAAATCAACTGTCATGGTAATCCGCTCATCGTCGGGTCAATTCTAACACAACTGCAGGAACTGGGGTGTCGCCTGGCCCGTCCCGGCGAATTTTCCCAGCGCGCTTTCTTAAATAACCGTATTGATTTATCGCAGGCGGAAGCGCTCGCCGCAATGATTTCTGCCAAGTCTCAAAAAGCTTACACCATGGGTCTGGCCCAGCTAAAAGGGTCTCTGAGCAAAGAAATAGAGAACCTGCGCTCTTGCCTTATTGACGCGCTTGCCATTCTGGAGGCCGCGATTGATTTTACCGAAGATACATCCAGTGAAAGAATCCCCAAAATGCCGCCGCAAATTGATCCGGCACTTAAACATTTGCAATCTCTTCTATCGACATATCGCGCGGCAAAAGCATATACCGAAGGCGTTAATGTCATCATCACGGGCAAGCCCAATGTCGGGAAATCAAGCCTGCTTAACGCTTTTACGGGAAGAAAAAAAGCGATTGTCACTGATATTCCGGGAACAACACGCGATTTAATCACGGATACAATCAATATCGGCGGCATTCCTGTTAATCTGACGGATACCGCCGGAATCAGAGAACCGCAAAACATGATCGAAAAAGAAGGAATCAATCTGGTATGGGAAAATCTTGCCCAGGCCGATGTTGTAATTGTAATGTTCGATGTCAGTAAACCATTAACAGATGAAGATAAAATTATTATTGATAAAAATATAACAGGAAACATTATTGCAGCGATCAATAAAATTGATCTACCGCAAGTATGGGAAACAAAAACTATTGAACAACTGTTTCCGCAAGAAGTGAAAATTCATAAAATCTCGGCCAAGTCAGGCGCCGGACTGGAAGAGCTGAAAAACACCATCATAGATTTATCCGGAAGCGGCGGGAATATTAATGCCGGCAGTGTGATGATTACCAATATGCGCCATAAACTGGCAATAGAAAAATCTTATAAAAATATTCAAACCGCGAAAGAAAGTATCGAGCATGGAATGTCAGCCGAATTCGCTGCTTTCGACTTGCGGGAGGCTCTGGACAATCTGGATGAAATAACCGGCAAAAAAATCAATGATGAAGTATTGGATAAGATATTTTCCAGCTTTTGTATCGGTAAGTGATCCCCCACTTTTTGAATCGTAAAACCTTAGAAGAATATTATTTTTCTTCCATCCCTTGAACAAACGCCAGAACATTTTTACCCAAAACACTGTGGTTGTAGCCGCCTTCTAAAATACCAAAACATCCGCCACTATTGCGACGGGCAGTTTCGCTTACCAGTCTTCCCATATATTTGTAGTCTTCGGTTTTTAAAAGGCCGCCCCAATCATCTTCGTGATTGTCAAAACCGGCAGATACGGCAATCATATCAGCATCCGTTTGTGCCAGACCATCCTGCACCATTTTTAAATATTCGTTACGGTTTTGCCCTGTGGGATTCAAGAGCGTTACATATTCTTTGTCGCCAAGAATATTAACATTACCATCTCCATAGTGCAGATCAAAATCCAAAATAAACGCTTTTTTAATTTTTTCTTCGCTTTTGAGTTTTTCCAAAGCAATGGACATGTTGTTAAAATAGCAAAATCCCCAGGCACTCCCCGCCGAAGCATGATGACCGGGGGGACGGATTAGCGCAAAACAAGGTTCGGTTAAACCGATTTGCGCCGCTTTAATCGCACCGCCTACGGCAAGCGCCGCAATTTCGTATACTCCCTCCCGCTCGACCGATCTTATATGATCAGGAGTATGTACTTTGAGAATATCTTCTTGTGAAGCTGTGACCGGTTTTAAAAATGTCACTTTACCGCGCAGAGCAATTTCCACAGCCTGAATACGACCCGCCTCGGAAGCCGGATCGTTTGAATAAACTTCGTTATAATCTTCATGATAAACGACTTTCATTTTATCCTCCTTCTTCCAGTTTAAAGGAAAAGCGGCTGGTAATCCATGGGTCCTTTTGTCCATCAAAAACTTTTTCCACAAACTTGACGCGTTTATTTTTCCCGATAAGAAGAATTGTCGAAGAGCGGGTCCCATAAATCGGGCTTTCTATAAAGATAGGGGACAAAAGCCTTTCCCATTCCAGGCCAATGCCTGTCTTTGGCAGTTTTTTATCCGGCGGTATATGACGATCAAACAGCATAGAAAACAATGCTTCTTCCAGATCAGATCCTTTTTTATTTAATGCTGCTTTTAGCATTTTCCTGCTTCTTGTCACTTTCGGCCAGAGTGAATTCAAGAGATGATTGCTTAATCCGTATATCCCGGCTTTGAGTTTTTGTTTCTTCCCCCGATTGGAGAAGACAAAAAGATCATTATAATCGCCTAAAAGTAAATTAAAACCGTTATACTTATCACCCTGCAAGGCAATTTTTTTCAGATAATTATCGGGTTTTTGATTACCGGTCAGGTAGCGGCGGACAAGCCTGCCTCGCGACGGAGCGTCGCTTCTAAACGTTGAAGGGTTGCGATAATTGGTGACTGCAGCAAATTTTCCGTACTTGGTTATGCCCAGCCATGTGCCTTTGTTTTTCAAATCGCGTCCGGAAAGGACATGAGGATAATCTTCCCAGAAATCAGCGAGAGCCGACGGTCTCTCGTAGAATTCATCGCGGTTCGCCGCCAGAATCAATCTATAAAAAGGATGTACATTATATGCGAAGGCTATCAGGCACATTTGTCTCTATAGAATCCGGAAGTCATTTTACAATTTCTTTTAATCTGTTCATAATTCTGGCCATTGTATCGCCTGCCGGAGCATCTATAAACACATCGGCGATATCATCATGACCTGTGTCGCCCATATTAATAATGACAATATTCGCTCCGGAGCGCTTGGCATAGAGCGGCATATAAGCCGCGGGATAAACAACAAGCGAAGAACCAATCACCATAAACAAATCGCATTCCTGAGATTCCCGCTCAGCCATCATTAAAGTATGCGGCGGAAGCATTTCGCCAAAAAAAACAACATCCGGTTTCAGAACACCCCGGCATTTTTCGCATGAAGGAAAATGATCAGGTGATGGATGTTTTTTTCTCATCAGTTCCAAATCATAATGTTCGCCACAATCGAGGCAAACCAACCATTGCATATTGCCGTGCAATTCGTGGACTATCTCCGGATTATTGCCTGCCCTCTGATGAAGGTTATCAATGTTCTGCGTGATAACCGAACTTAATTTGTTCATTTTTTCCAGTTCGGCTATCGCCAGATGAGCCTGATTGGGCTCGGCATTGGCCATTAATCCGCCTTCAACAAGATAGTACCAGACTTTTTTGCGTGTTTCACCGGAACGTAGAAATCTGTCTATAGTAAAATCTTCGGGATCAACTTTAGTCCACAGTCCGTTAGGACCCCGAAAATCCGGTATGCCCGATTCCGTGCTGATACCGGCTCCGGTAAAAACAACCAAACGTTTCGACGCCGCGATCATTCCCGCTACTTTATTGATTTTTGCTTCCATATAATTTCGTTGCCGCTTTCTCTAAAATTTTCTTGGTTTTTGACCTTTCTCCGGATTTGATTTTCACGCGAATATCTTTGAGCGCTTTTTCGTAGATATCCAGCATTTTGCCTGTTTTCGGATTTTTCGTGATGATGTCAACATACAATTCAGGACTTTCTGTGAACACTTTTTTTATAATATCAAGTTTTGTCCGGAAAATCGGCGTGGAGTATTTATTTATTTCCGAAAGGGTGATGTTTGTACGGACAAGCGCCATTCCCATGGTAACTGTATTGAGATGATTAAGCGCTTGAACAATTGCCATCATTTTGTCGTGCTTCTGGGGTGTTGATTCCAGAACAATCAGTTTATTTTTTTTAAATACTCCTTTAAGCCAGCCAAGCCACTTTTTACCCCGTGCCGGGCATAATATAACATTTTGCCCGGAAATATCTTTTAACTGAGGCCCAAAAAGAGGATGACATCCGATAACATCAGCCTTGGAATTATCCAGCATCAGTTTTACCGGTTCTTTTTTGAGCGAAGTCAGATCCATCAAAAGTTTATCTTGGGAAAGTAACGGTCCAACCTGTCTGATTACATCAGCGGTGGCGGAAATAGGAACGGCAACAACGATGACATTACAGAGTTTCGCCAATTCGTTTATTCCCAGCGCCGTTTTTCTTCCGCTGACAAGGACTCGGCAACATTCATTTTTGAGCAAACCGGCAAACCAATGCCCCATACCTTTCGTGCCGCCGATTATCCCTACTTTAATTTTTTTCATCCGCGTATCGCCTTTTGTCGAAGTAAATGATCCGCCAGAACAATGCTCACCATTGCTTCGCAAACCGGCACTATCCGGGGTAACACGCAAATATCGTGTCTTCCCAGTATCTCAATTATACGTTCTTTCCCTTTGGAATCTATGGTTTGCTGCGGTTTCGCTATTGAGGGGATGGGTTTGCAATAAGCTCTCAGTACAATTTGTTCACCGCTTGTTATGCCCGCGAGTATTCCCCCGGCATGATTTGTTTTAAATCCATTTTTATTCATTTGGTCATTTGCCACAGAACCCTGAAGGCCTGCCAGAGTAAAACCATCGCCTACTTCCACCGCCTTCACCGAACCAATGCTCATCAGAGCTTTGGCCAGATCGGCATCCATCTTGTCGAAAACCGGTTCACCAAGACCTGCGGGGCAACCGCGGACAATAATTTCTACAACCCCGCCCAGCGAATCTTTCTTTTTACGGACTACCGCTATCTTTTTTTCCATCACCGCCGCTGCTTGATGATCGGGGCAAAAAGGAGAATTGTCATAAACAAATCTTCTCAAACTCCTGTCTGACGGCATTTTGTCACGGTCAATCGCGATTGAGCCGATTGCCTGCGTGTAGGCAATGACATCAATGCCTGAGCGGGCAATCACCTTCGCGGCAATAGCTCCCGCGGCAACACGGGCGGCTGTTTCTCTGCCGGAGGCCCGTCCACCGCCGTTCCAATCGCGGATACCGTATTTTTGCAGATAGGTAAAATCTCCCTGTCCGGGACGGAACACATCCTTTAATTCATTGTAAGAGGAAGATTTCGCGTCAATATTGTTTATAATCAACGAAACAGGAGTGCCCGTGGTTTTTCCTTCAAAAACACCGGAAAGAATCTCTACTTTGTCACTCTCTAACCTTGTCGTCGAGGAAACCGATGTTGAAGGTTTTCTTCTATCCAGCGCCTTCTGAATATCCGATTCATTCAGGGCCAGCCCAGGAGGACAACCATCCACAACTGCTCCCAAAGCCCTACCGTGTGACTCTCCCCATGTGGTTACACGAAAAATACTGCCAATGGTATTGCCGGCCATAAATCACTCCTGTAAATCATTCCTAAAGGAATTCTTCGCCATTTTGGCGGATAATTTTTCCCCCTCTTTACAAAGAAGTGTCAGGGAGAATTTTATGTAATGGAAGCGACTGAAAAATCCCCCTTCATTCCCTTTTAATAAAGGAGGGAAACTCTGCTTAATTTTCGCTTTTGATAATCTTATCCAAAATTTTCGATTTACGCAAATACTGATAAATTTCTTCCGCCACCTGTTCCGGATTCTTTTTTAACGTATCCACGATATGATCCGCGGCGCTCTCATATAGAGGAAGTCTTTTTCTCATAATATCTATCGTTTCCTGAATTATATTTCCGGAAGTAAACTGCGGGCGAGTATCCTCCTTTTGCGCGTCTTTCTTGAGCCTGTCAATAATATCCTGCAGGGGAGCATTGAGCCATATGATTACGCCCGACTGCTTTAACAAATCCACATTCTGTTTTAACAAATTCACATTTTCTCTGTATAAAACCACTCCGCCTCCGGTGGCGATAACACAATCTTCTTTTTGTATCAGAAATTTAATTATTTCCTTTTCCTTTGCACGGAAATAATCCCACCCATGAAGTGCCACAATTTCTTTGATCGGCATCTCCATGTTTTTCTCCACCATGGCATCGGTATCCCAAAAATTAATTTTCAGTTTATCGGCGAGAATCCTGCCCACAGTGGACTTTCCCGTCGCTCTGTAACCGATCAAAACAACCTTCATAGCTTTTTTAATTCCTCCCAAAACGTCGGGAATGATTTGTCTACACACTTTTTATCGCTTATTTCTATGCCGCGCTCAAGTAAACCGGCAATGGCAAAGCTCATGGCCATCCGGTGGTCGTTATAGGTCTCAATTTTTGCCGGACGCAATTTTCCACCCTGAATCATAAGGCCATCGGGCATTTCCCGGGCTTCAATGCCAACACGGTTCAGTTCCGTAACCATAGCAGCCAGACGGTTGCTTTCCTTTATTCTTAAATGAGCCACATTGCTTATAATTGTTTGCCCTTTGCGGAAAGCCGACAACACCGCTAAAGTTGGCACCATATCCGGCATATCGTTGAGGTCGAAAGTTAAATCTCCTTTTACCAGATCACTTCCCGTAATATCCACCCAATTTTCTTCTGACCTGACTATACAGCCCAGTTCTTCCAGAACATTGAGCAAACGGACATCTCCCTGCTTGCTTTGCCGGTTAATTCCGGCGACTCTGATTGTTTTTCTTAAAAGCGCGGCGGCCAGAAAAAAATAGGACGCGCTGGAAGCGTCTCCTTCCACCCGATATTTACACCCCTGATAAATTTCCCCGGCATTAACATGATATTCACACTCCCCTGTCCGGGTAATTTTCGCGCCGAAATCGCGCATCACGTTAATAGTCAAATCAATGTAAGGCATGGAAACAATCCCGCCTTGTAAAGTTAAATCTATGCCTGCAGGCATATAAGGCGCGCACAAAAGGAGCGCCGACACGTATTGAGAACTTTCGATATCCCGCAGAGTTATCTTTCCTCCGGTCAGACCGTTGGCGTTTATTTCCACCGGCGGGCAATTATTCCGGCAAAAAATATCAACTCCCATTTCTCGCAGCGCTTCCACCAAAGCCCCCACAGGTCTTTCACAGAGACGCTTTTCGCCGGTTAAAATATATTTGCCTTTGCCCAAACACGTAAGCGCCGTCAAAAACCGCAAAGCGGTGCCATTATTTCCCAAAAACAATTCTTCGCCGTTGTTTGTTATGTTGCCCGCCGTGCCGGAAACAAAAAAACCCTCTTCTGCTGAGACAATTTTCACGCCTAACTTCCGCAAGCCTTCCATTAAATAAAGCGTGTCCTGGGAAACAAGCACATTGCCCAGAAGAGAATTATTCCGCGCAAGCGCGGCAGCCACCAGAGCCCGCTGACTTAGGCTTTTAGAGCCGGGAACCAAAACAGTAGCGTGCGTCTCCTTAAAATGAGCATCATCATTATTCAATTTGAGTTAACCTCTCCAATATTACCTTTTTCATCAAAGAGCGGGGCGGTTCTTTTCCCGTCCACAACCGGAATTGCTCAGCTCCCTGATTTACAAACATATCCAAACCTGAAAAAATGTGACAGCCCTGTTTTTCAGCATCCGCAAGTAATTTTGTCGTCAGCGGATTGTAAATGACATCCATAACATATTTATATCCGACTAGTGCGGAGATTTTCACGGGCGATTTATCCTGATGAGGATACATACCCACAGACGTCGTGTTGATCAGGCAGTCAGCCTTAATTCTGCCTATTTCGGAAAGGGAATAAAAAGGGCAGTTCAATTTCTCGGAAAAAATCTTTCCTTTTTCCAAAGTGCGATTAACGATAATCGGGAATCCGCCCTCCTTCATTATTCCGTAAGCCGCCGCCCGCGCGGTTCCGCCCGCGCCAATGATTGCAAATGTTTTATTTTTAACCGGCATTGCTTTTTTGAGCGTAAGAATCAATCCCAGCCAATCGGTATTGCAACCTCTCAGGCGACCATTTTTGTTGATAATCGTGTTAATTGCTCCAATTTTCAGCGCATCATCGTCAATATCATCCATGTATTCCATAACCGCAACTTTAAAGGGAATGGTAACGCTGGCCCCTCTGATATTCATTCCCTTTATACCCTGCATTGCGCCAGCCAGATCATTAACGCAAAAAGCGTTGTAGTTTCCTTCAATCCCCATGTTTTTTAAAGCCGCATTGTGCATCAATGGAGAAAGGCTTTGCCTTACCGGATTACCCAGTAAAATAAAATTCTGAGGCAAAGACTTACGCAAAGACAATACCGGCGCCAAGGGCGTAGTCCACTTACTTTTAAACAACTCATTAATTTGTTTCATCTCCCCAACGGTAAACTGTCCAGGAGCGGATTGTCCCTCTCGCCTAAGCGTGGCAAAACTCAAATAATTACCCATCAAGGGCGCTACAGCGCGACTTATGCGGCCTTTATCTCCCATGCACAGGGAAATTATTTTCTGAGAATGCTTCCGCGCGTAGGGAATCAAACTTAGAATTGTCAGATTATCTTCAAAAGTTTTTGCCATAGTAACTATCTTTATAACATCCGGTTTCGACTGCGCGCACTTATGAAATATTTCTTTTAACTTTGTCAACGCCGGAGTTTTTTTAAGATTGTGATAAGAAACAATGACCCCTGTTTTACCACCACATTTGGCACAGAAAGATTTAAGCTCCCTGATCGCCATCCGACCTTCGGCAAGTTCGATATCAATAAAATCCGCGCCCAGTTCGATTGCCTCTTTGAACAAAGTAATTTTTTTGTCGATTATCTTTCCCACAGTGCTTTTGACACGTTTCGCCGCCGGGGCAGGAGCCGCTTCTTCTTTTTTCCTGCACGTAACAATTACTTTAATCGAAACGGATTTGTCGCGGGCGGCGGAAATCAATTGGGCAAGATTTCCCCTCCCGATTAAATCCATTCTCAATTCGATAAAATCGGCAAACCGGCAACTTCTTTCTATTGCACGTAAAGCTTCTTTATTTGTGCCGGAGGTAATGGGAATACAAATCATAATGCGCCTTCATTTTTCGGGTATGAACCTAATATCTTCAAAAAAGTAGTTTTTTTCTTCAATTCCAGCAAACAGCTCTTTACATGCTTATCCTTTATGTGACCTATCATATCCACAAAAAAACTGTATTCCCATAATTTATCCTTTACTGGATGCGATTCTATTTTCGCCAGATTAATTTTTCGCCGGGCAAATGACGACAGAGCGCTATGAAGAGAACCAGGAGAATGAGGTGTGGCGAAAATCAGAGAAGTCTTATCATTGCCTGTAGCCGAGCTTTCTCCCCTGCCAATAACCAAAAAACGGGTCATATTGGAAGAATTATCTTCAATACCCTCC
>Ga0182027_10005099_pt1 | contig 20100 bp, 29 predicted proteins | sample 712E1DmetaG_FD_121300 | JGI IMG/M metagenome (GOLD analysis project Ga0182027, IMG submission 121300) | Permafrost microbial communities from Stordalen Mire, Sweden - 712E1D metaG (Illumina Assembly) | ecosystem: Environmental > Terrestrial > Soil > Wetlands > Permafrost | place: Sweden...
AATGGGTGATTTGGACGAATTCTCGTTACTTTCCCAAGTGTTAGCTCCGCAAAAAATTCGCGTTACAGGCTGGGATAAGCAAATTTGATGCTTACGGGCCGCCCGCCTGCACATCTCACAAGTTGTGGGATTTTAGTCTTTATCGGCGGACTCCCCCCCGGCCACTGGATGCAGCTGAGGTTTGGTCGCAGCGAAGCGATTCGGGCGTACTCGCCGGTCGCGTTGGAGCCAAACAACCGACCTGCTAACCTCGCCGCATGAACAAGCTCGCAGCTCTATTCGTCGCCGTTGCCGCGCTGTCGCTTGCCGGCTGCGGCATCATCTTCCCCGGCGCCAGCCAGCGCGCCGGCAAGAACACAGACGGTTTCCATGCCGGCTATAACGACGGCTGCGCCTCGGCCAACAGCCAGAATACCAGCTACCGCAACGAAGAGATTCGCGACCAGAGCGCCTACGCCAACGACAAGAATTACCGCGCCGGCTGGGCCAGCGGCATGTACAACTGCCGCACCGCGACGACGCACGATCCCGCCAAAGGCCCGATCCCGGACAACGAGCCGGGCGCGCACTGAACCGAACGGAGTTGATGACGATGCGCGGCTTGATCATGACATTTCTGTTTGTGGTGGTGGCCGGGTTGGCCGCGATCTACATCGCCTACGGCCAGGTCGATCCCTGCCGCACGCTGGCGATCGAACAGGCGCGCCGGGCCGTGGGATCGCACGCCAGCGGTCTGGTCGAACCGTTCACGCTCCTGGCTACCAGCCAGATGTCGTCGACCGAATGCGCGCGCGGACTGCTCCACTCCTGGCGCGAGCGGATCGCCGACGACCTTCGCTGAGCGGCCGCCGAACATCGTTAACACCCCATTAACCTTTACACGCAATCCTCCGTGGGCGGATTGTCGCGTCCGGAAAACGGCGTATAATCCGTACACGTTTTAACGGGCGCGACTGCGATGATGGGTCATCTGGTTTATCGCCGGTATAGTTCCTGGAGCGAGGGCGCGGGCTTCGGCCCTGCGCCGGCCGGCTGGCTGCGCCGCTTCTGGAACTGGCTGGTCGGCCGCTAGAGCTCAATCCGGCGAAGTGGGCACCGGTTCGCCGCAAGATTGCGCGAAAATGAATTAGCCTATTCCAAGACCAACAGGTGGATATCGCTCGCCGGCGCGAAATTCGTGCGCACGGCTTCGAAGGTCGTCGGACCGGTCTTGTTCAAATCCCCGCGCCAGCAAAGCGACAGAACGTTGTCAGGCTTGATCTTGTCGAGCGTCAGGTGGAAGCGCCCGATCGGCCCGTTCCAGTTGTTGGCCGTCTTCAAAGTGTAATCCGTCGCATAGGCGTTGAGATATTCGCCGTTCGGCCCCGGCGTCTTCTTGCGCACCGCGATCATGGCGGCGATCTTGGCTCGCGTCGGCCCGTCGAAGCAGTAGTCGGCCGCCTCGGCGCTCTTGCCCTGCACGTCCTCCGTCAAAAAACTGAAAAAGAATTGTCCGGTCACCGGCTGGTATGAATGTTCGATGACGGTGGTGGCGTGCGCCGCGAAGGTTTGCGTCCAATAGAATTTTGTGCGCACCAGCCAATGGGGATGCAGATGGCCTTCGCCCTCGTCGTCCACCAGGTCCGCCTTGAACAAAGCCGAGCGTTTGGCGCCGCTGACGGCGTCGAGCGTCTTGTAACCTTCATCGGCGATGACGTTCAGCGGTACGCCCGCCGCTTTGAGCGCCGCCGTCACGTCCCGGCCCTTGTAGAAGGCGCGCTGCTCGACCTGGAAGGGCGCGGGCCTGCCGTTCACAGCCAGCTTGAAGCCGACGAAGTTCACCGGGTCGGTGGTGATCGTGCCCACCGCGGACTCGGAAAACTCGCTGGTGTCGATGTCGGGTAACGGAAATGCGACAATCGTGCTCACGTCCTTGGCCGTGTCGTTCACAAAATTGAAACGTACACGGACCGTCTTGGGACTGACATATAGGTCCTCGACCGCCATGCGGACCGGCGTGTTCTTGGTAAACACGACCCCGCCCGCCGCCAGCGCCGCCGAGCTGTCGTCGGCAAGGCTCGGCGCGGCCAGCAGCGCCGCGCCGGCGAGCAACGCGCACATCGTCCTGACCATGGAATTCTCCCGGTTGGCAGATCAGCAGGCTTGGGCGGCGCTATTCGGCGGCAATCACATGGCGCTGCGCGGCGCGCCGGGCGTGGTCGGCCAGACGCTCGTCGACCTCGCCGATGCTGCTCTTGAGCTCATGGATCGATTTGTCGATCTCGAGCTTCTGCTTCTCGAAGCTGTCGATGCGTTCCTCGAACTTGTGCCGCGCATGCTTGAGCTGGCGCACGCTGAGGTGCTTATCGTAAAGCTCCAGATATTCGCGGATTTCGGCCAGCGAAAAGCCCAGGCGCCGGCCGCGCAGGATCAGGATGATCCGGGCGCGGTCGCGCACCGAATAAATCCGGGTCTGGCCGCGCCGCTCCGGCGCAATCAACGCTTCGTCTTCGTAAAAGCGCAGCGTGCGCGCCGTGACGGAGAATTCCTTGGTCAATTGACGGATGGTGAAGGTGCGGCTCATGGTTCCCTGCGTTTCTTTACGCGGACCATGCGGTCGCCGGTTTGCCGGTTCTAGGACCTGAGGTCCGACGCCTGACAAATTCTCACTCGCAGAGTTTATGTTTACGTCAACGTAAAGGTCAAGACACGGCCTAACTTTTTTCTAATTCAGGAAGGGCCGCGAAACTCTCAGTCTTGGCGCCCTTCCCTAGGTCATGGCCGCTCGGCGGCGGCTCAGCCTGCCGCGCTGCGCACCGGGTGCTTTTCCTTGGAGAGGTTCTCGGCGGCGAACTGCCAGTTGAGCAGCTTGCCCAGCACGGTCTCCAGATAGCGCGGCCGCTCGTTCTGATAGTCGAGGTAATAGGCGTGCTCCCAGACATCGACGGTGAGCAGGCAATTGACGCCCTTGGCCATCGGACTTTCGGCGTTGGGCGTGTTGGTCACCGCGAGCTTGCCGCCGGTCGAGACCAGCCAGGCCCAGCCCGAGCCGAACTGCGTCTTGCCCGCTTCGGCCAGCGCCTCGATCAGTTTGGCAAGTGAGCTGAAATCGCGCTCGATGGCGTTGGCCAGATCGCGCTGCGGCGCGGCGGCTTTGGGCGACAGGCTGCGCCAGTAGAAATCGTGGTTCCACACCTGGCCGGCATTGTTGAAGATCTTCTTGGCGGCGGCGTCGGAGGCGGTCTTGTGGACGATCTCTTCCAGCTTCATCGCCGCATAGGGCGTGCCTTCCACCAGCGAATTCAGCGTATTCACATAGGCCTTGTGATGCTTGTAGTAATGGAACGAGATGGTGCGCGCGCTGACGAACGGTTCGAGCGCATTGTCATCCCAAGGCAGGGGCGAAAGGCTGAAGGGCTGGGCCATCGAGGAACTCCTTGTAGGGGGTCTTGCCGCCGACCGCGCGAACGCCATCGGGCGAGCGGCAAAACGCTCCCGCCCTTTGGCCGGCGAGTCAAGAATAATAATAATGTCGCAAAGTCTATCGCCCGTGGCGTTTTTGAAACCGGGTGGCGAAAAAGGATATAGTGGATTTGGAATGTTCGCGGGGCGAACGGGGGAGCATGCGCACTCAGCCGATCTTGGCGAAGCTCGCGTTGGGCGGCTTCCTGCTCGGGCTCGCCGTCGCCTTGACGGCGAGCCTGGGCACGCGGTTCGGCTTTTGGGATTATGCCGGAGGCGTGAGGCTGTTGATCCCCGGCGTGGTGGTGGGCAGCGGCGCGCTCGTCTCGTCCGTCGTCTGGATCTGGCGCGCGCTGGCGGCCAACAACAGCCTGGGCTGGCGGCTGGGCGGCCCCGCGCTGATCGGATCGATTCTGCTGGTGGGCATTCCCGCCGACAATCTGTGGCTGGCCGCGTCGCTGCCGCCGATCCACGACATCTCCACCGACATCGGCGAGCCGCCCAAGTTCCAGACCCTGCTCGCCTGGCGCAAAGGCGCGCCCAACCCCGCGAGCTATGACGGGCCGCTCGTGGTCAGCTATGGCGGCGAGCGCGAGACCACCGCGCTGGCGCAGAAATACGCCTATCCCGACATCAAGCCGGTCGAGCGCCTGAAAGGGGCGTACAGCGAGAAGGAATTCTACGCCAAGATGTTCTGGCGCGCCCTCAATACGGTGAACGCCTTCGACTGGCGGGTGGCGTCGTTCGACTTCAAGCGCGGGCGGATCGAAGCCACCTCGACCAGCTTCTGGTTCGGCGTGGTCTCCGACATCGTGATCCGCATCCGCCCGGCGGGCACCATTGGCGTGCGCATCGACATCCGCGCCAAGAGCCGCGTCGGCGTCGCCGACCTGGGGCGCAACGCCGAACTCATCCGCGACTTCCTGCCGAGGATGAAGCATTAGCGGCTAAGCTCTTCACCTCCCCGCAAGGATGCGGAGCGATTACAACGCGACTCGCATGCCGCCCTTCATCACCAGACGAACATTCCCGAGCGCGGCGATGTCCTTGGACGGATCGCCGTCCACCGCGACCAGATCGGCGAGGAAGCCGGGGCGGATTTCGCCCAGCTCGTCCGCCTTGCCGAGGATCGCGGCGTTGACGCGGATCGCCGCCAGCAGCGCCTCGTTCGCGCTCATGCCGCCCGCCACCATCAGCGCCAGTTCGCGCCGATTGTCGCCATGGGCGAAAACGCCGACATCGCTGCCGCAGCCGATCACGACGCCCTCGGCGCGGGCATGGGCGAAGGCGATCTGCGCCTGACTAAGCCGCTCATGAGGATCGCCGCCGCGCATCTGGCCGATCGCCTCGGCGGCGGCCAGCGTCGGCAGATAGGCGATCTTTTTCTTCGCCATCGCCGCGAAGGTGGCGCGCGTTCCGCCATAGCCGTGCTCGATGGTATCGACGCCCGCCGCGATGGAGCGGCGCATGCCTTCGTCGCAAGCGGCGTGCGACGACACCGGACGGCCGAGCGAATGGGCGGTTTCCACGGCCGCCTTCAATTCGTCTTGCGAGAAGGTCGCGACCGTCGCCCCGCCCGGACCCGCACGGTAATCGGCATAGAGCTTGATCCAATCGGCGCCGTGACTCGCCTGATGGCGCACCGCCTTGACGATCTCATTTATGCCGCTCGCTTCCTCGGCCCCTTGCGGCAGGCAGCAATCGGGGCGGAACTCCGCGCGCGCCGGCCCATAGGAGCCGGTGGCCACGATGGCGCGCGTCGCGATGAACAGGCGCGGCCCGGCAATCAATCCTTCGTCGATGGCGCGCTTGAGCGCCGCATCGGCATAGCCCGCGCCCTCCGTTCCCAGATCGCGCAACGTGGTGAAACCCGCACGCAGCGTCGATTCGGCGTGGCGCACGGCGCGGATGGTGCGATAGGCCTGCGCCTGCTTCAGCACCTGATCGTCCCAATGAGTTTCGCTGTAGGGATGCAGGAAGAGATGGGAATGCAAGTCCATCAATCCGGGCAGCAGCGTGGCGCCTTTGAGCGCGATGGTTTCGCCGTCGCCGACATCCGCGCCCACGGCGTCGATGCGATCGCCCGCCACGCGCACCGCCCATCCTTCATGGACGGCGCCGCCGCTCCACACGCGGGCGGGACAAAGAACGAGGACGGCGGGACTCTCCATGACCGTTCATCCTAAGGCCTGTTTCGCTCGGCGTCATGCCGGTGGCGGCGCAGGCGCGCCAGGCGAAGCAGCGCGCGGGGATTGGTGCGGCGGATCATCGTCTTCACTTGGCGCGGCATGCGATGGCGCACGCTCTCGAGCCGGCGCGAGACGTAATCGAAACGATGGCGCAGGCGCTGCAGCGCGCGGCGGAAGGTCTTGGAATTCGCCGACAGGATGGCGCAGCCCGTCAGCAGCGGCACGATGCCGATCAGTGGGATCGGCACCGGCGCGGGCGTCAGGATCAAGCCCACCGCCACCAAGACCCAGCTAGCAGTGAGTATAAAGAACCTCCGCATACGTCCCTTCCCGCCAGCGCGACGGCTACCACGGGTGGTAGCTTGGAAGTGCGACGCCGCAGCAGACTGTGAAACATCTTCGGCGCGGCCCTTAGCGTTAATCATAGTTTAATCATTTCTGTCCTTGGCGGCGCCAGTTGCCTAACATAGCGGCATGGAGGGGATGGTCACCAGCGCGAAGAAAAGACCCTCGGCGCTCGCGATCTGGGGCGTCTGCGTCGTGCTGTTGCTCGGCCCGTCCGCACTGGTGTGGATCGTGCGCGGCGCGGCTTATGCGGCGCAGTGCATGCCGGGGCCGCAGCCGTGCCAAGGCATGTTGCTCGGCGCGGGATTGCGCGACGCGCTGCTTCTCGCCTGGGGCGTTTCCACCAACAGCTTCTTCCTGATCGCGGTTTCGATTACCGCGACGCTGGCCGCCTTCCTGGCGCGCCGCCCGCTGCTCGGCACGATGAGCCTTCTGCTGCTGCCGATCCTGGCGCTGGTGCTGCCGATGCTCGCGGTCTTCACCTCGCGCTACGACGACTGCGCGGTCAACAATGACGGCATCGGCAATTGCGCGCTGTGGGGCGCGAACATGGGCATGAGCTTCCACACCGCCGCCGGGGTGCCCGACATCGTCTATGGTCTGATGCCGTTCACCTTCGCGCTGACCTTGATGCTGGGCCTGCTCGGCTGGTTCTTCGCGCGGCCGCGCCACGACAACCGCCCGCCGCACTTGGCCGCGCAGATGCGCCACTTCGAAGAACAGTAGGGGCGATTCAGAAGTACGGCCGCGAATCGATCGCGCGCACCAGGCCCTTCACCGTGCGGAAGATCACCCAGATATAAAGCCCGATCACCAGCGGAATGCCGATCAGCACGAAGCACAGCGGCACTGCGATCAGCATTCCGACCAGGAAGATCCAGAACATCTCGATGGCGTTGGAGAAATGGCTGTCGTAGGGCGTGCCGCGCGCGTCCTCGCGCTTGGCATAGGCCAACGCCACGCCGATGATGGCCGTGATCCCGTTGAACAGCGAGGCGAGATAGAGCAGGTAGATGACGATCGTCAGCGTGCGCGCCGAATCGGCGTTGGTGACGGGCCCGGAAGCGTTGGCATCCGCCATGAATCATCCCTCCCCGGATGGTGCCATTAAGAAGTGGGGAGCCCATGGCGGAATGTCAACATTGCGCCATATCCACAAAATTCACGAATAGTCCTAAGGATTTGTCATTCGACATTCAAACCGGCATGGCACAGATTCGCGGGCGAGCCCGGGGGCATCGTTTGGTCGAAGGAGATGCACGATGCCGAGCTACGAAATCTGCTATATCAACGACGACGGAACGCTCGACGCCAAGGTCGCGGCGGAGTGCGACACTGATCTGCAGGCCAAGGTCCTGGCCCATGCCTTGAAGAACAAGGGTCTGAAGCGGATCAAGGTTTGGGATGGCGGCAATCTGGTCTATGAGCGTCCGCACCGGCTGCAATGAGCGGCCATTCGGGAGGAACGCCATGAAGTACGCTTTGCCTCTGTTCGCCTTTGCGTTGGTGCTGGCGCCCGTTGCGGCGCTGGCCGACGGCCATTCTGAGATCGTGCTCGCCGAGCAGCATGCCGGGTTGGCGGCTGGGAGCGGCGACGTCGCGATGGTCCACACGCATCTGCATCACACCTTGAACTGCTTGGTGGGACCGGGCGGCGCCGGTTTCGATGCCGACCAGATGAACCCCTGCGCTAATGCTGGCCACGGCGCCATTCCCGACAATGGCGTGCTGAAGAAGCTGTCGCTCGAGGGAGCCGCCAACGAGGCGCGCAAGGGGATCGCCGAACCCGACCTCGCCAAGGCGCAAGCCGACGCTACGCAGACCGAAGCGATGCTGAAGAAGGCGGAGTAGGCTAACCGCTTGACATACCCCAGTGTAACCTTATAGGTTACACATGATCGGGTCGTTCCGCAGCAGAGCGCTGCGCCATCTGTGGGAGAAGAACGATCCCACTGGTATCGGCGCGAATGTTCGGGCGCGAGTCGGACGCATCCTGTCGATCTTGGAGAGTGCCGAGAGCATCAGCGATCTCGACGTGCCGGGGTATCGCTTTCACGCGCTGAAGGGTTTCAACCCGAGGCGCTATACGATGCGCGTAACGGGGAATTGGCGGATCACGTTTTCATGGGAGGACGGTGTGGCGAACGCCGTCAATCTGGAGGATTATCATGGCTCTTAAGCGTGCGCTGCCGCCGACCCATCCGGGAGAAATCCTGCGTGAGGACGTTCTTCCCGCGCTCGGCCTTTCGGTCATGGACGCCGCCGCAAAGCTCGGCGTGGCCCGCCAGACCCTTCATCGCATTATTGCCAAGAAGAACCCGCGCCCGGTGACGCCGGAGATGGCGGTGCGGCTCGGCAAGCTCTGCGGGAACGGCCCGCGGCTCTGGATCAATCTGCAGTCGGCCTACGATCTGTGGCGCGCCGAGCGCCTCATCGACACGCGGAAGATCCCCACGCCGGAAGCCGCGGAGTAGCTCAGTCGCCCGGCGCCGACATCTGGGCGAGCTTCGAACTCGCGACCCCGTTCAACGCCTTAAAGCAGGCCCTGGGATCGACGCTCTTGAGGTCGATCTGGGCGAACGCCTGCTTGGTCGTATGCACCGTCATGATGCAGGCGCGCGCCGGGCGCGATCCGTCGATGAAATTGACCCAGCCGTTGAATGTAATCGACTTGATCGCATCGGCGCCGTCCGAGGCGAACAGCAGATGCAGCACCGCCAGGCACGACTGGTACATCGCTTCGGCATAGAGCCTGTCCCTCTCGCCCTCGCCCAACTCCACCGTCTCGAAGGCATCGCGCGCGGCGGCGTATTTCACGGCCTTGACGCTGGGAATGACATCGGTGGAGGGCAGATCGTAATCGACGGTCATGGCGCCGGCCGAAAAGCCGATCTGCCAATGCTTGGGAAAACCGTCGGGACGGTCGGCCGCAAGCAGGATCAAATCGCCATAGGCGATCACCGCCTCGGGATCCTTGGCGGCATAGGCTAGGTGCAGGGAATCGAGCCGCGTCTTGGCTTCGGTCTGGGTGGCATGAAAGGCCGATTTGCGCGTGTCCCACGCCGCCAGCTGGGCGCGGTAGGCCTCCGCCGCCGCGTCGTGCTGGCGCGATCTGTAGCCGACAGTGAAATTCCATTCGTCGTGCGCGTTCTTGAAATTCTGCGTGCCCGTCTCCTTGAGCTCGCGGCGCCGGCTCCGGTTCAGCAGCTCCAGCAGGTTGCGCGGCGGCGGCGGCTTGAAATCCTGCTTGCGCGGCTCCTTGGCAAGCTGCAGCGGAGCGGGCGCGTTCGGCGGCAGCTCGGCGAAGGCGCTGCGGTCGTAGAACTGCTCCCATTCCACCGTCGGGCGGGCGCGCAGCGCGTCGAGTAGGATCGAGGCCAGCGCCACGATCTCGCGATTGGCTTCCTCGCTCTTCTCATCGGCCCGGAGCTTCTTCAGCGCCTGCAACGCGTCGCCCGAAAGCTTGCGCTCCAGCGCCTGGCGGCATTGCCACTGCTTGTCCCAGAATTGCTGCTGAGCGGCAGCCTTTTGCTCGACGACGCCAAAGCCCGTGATACGGCGGAATCTGCCCATGCCGTCATGCTTGACGTCTATGGTACGCATCTCGAAAGCCCCCACTCTTTTATTCCCTCAGCAAAACATAATTCCCGCGCGCACACAATTTCGGATCGTGCTTCATATTTGGGCAGTTGCCGAGATCGGCGGCACAATCGCGCGCGCCGGACGCCAAGCGGAGATTTTGGACGGATTTCCGTGACGCATCCGGAACACGCCCGGGCAAATTCTTGCCGGGATCACGCTTCGTCGAGATATTTCCAGGTGTCGGCCCCGTCGAAACGGCGCACGCGGGCCCGGGCCAGGACCTCGGGCGGCATGAGCCGCGCGTTCACGCCCATGCGGTCTAGCGTCTTGTCGATGGGCGACCAGTGGGTGACGCAGCCGCACACCTTGCAGCGATGCAGTTCGAGCGACCGGTCGCCCCAGATGTAAATGTCGGTCGCGCCCGGACCAACGCGCACCTGCTTCGGCGAATAATAGGCAAAGAGCCCGCCGGTGCGCCGGCAGATCGAGCAATTGCACGAGGTGACTGTCTGCGGCGGTGTTTCGACCTCGATGCGGACCGCGCCGCAATGGCAGGTGGCTTCGATCATGGACTCCCCAAGGGCTGCACAGGCCGCGAACGTGCACTATATTAACCTGATGGTGTGAAGTGGGCGCAAGCGATGTCGAAATCGTCGATTACCATGACGAATAAGCCGCGCGGCGCGCTTCTGCCGTTCGTCACGCCGGGCGAAATCCTGGCCGAGGAGTTCCTCAAGCCGATGGGCCTCAGCCAGAACGCGCTGGCCCGCGCCATCCGCGTGCCGCCGCGCCGCATCAACGAGATCGTGCTGGGCCAGCGCGCCGTGACCGCCGACACCGACCTGCGCCTTGCGCGCTATTTCGGCATGTCGGAAGGATTCTTCCTCGGCCTGCAAACCGATTATGACATCCGAGCCAAGAAACGGGAGATGACCAAGGAGCTTGCTGCGATTGTGGTGCGGCAGGCAGCGGCGTGATGACGAGCCCAGAAGTCTCGTTATTCTGCACAACTACTTCGGATAGGCGATGCCAGCCCAATCCTCATTTCTTCCGATATCAATTAAGCAAGCTTCATAGAGACTAAGAATGTCATCAAGCAATTCTCCTCGCCTCTTGGGAGACAGGCGCTCGAAATGGAATAGCGCGTCAGTGACATAGTCGACGCGGACCTCGCTTCTGGTCCTCATTATTCTCTCCACGCGTTCGCGGAGGGGCAGTGGTACGTCTCTTGGCAAAAGGAATACCAGTGCGTAGGTGGCCGCATCCATCCGCACTCGATAATTGTCTTTGCCGCGGGCGATCCTTCGAACTGCGGTCTGCAGTGACACAAAGGCGCCTATTGGATCACTCCAACCATAATTGGTATGCGCCATTGAAGTCTCCGATACTCCTTGTGCTTAGACAGCCATAACCGCTCTTAGCATCTTACGCACCGCCCCCCGATCGCGCGGCGACAGCGCGCCGATTTTTCGCGACACCAGCCGGTTGTCGAGCGTGAACAGTTTCAGCCGCACTAGCGAGGCGGCGTTGAGGCCCGCCGCGCCCGCGTCGCCGAGCGGCACGTCGGTCGGCCAATGGCTTTTCGCCGCCGTGGTGATCATGGCGAAGATCGTGTTGCCGGATTCGCCGTTGGCCTTCCCGGCCGACAGCGACAGCGCCGGGCGCGGCTTGGCCACGGCCATGTCGGTGAAGGGAAACGGCACGATGGCGACGTCGCCGGCCTCGCAGATCAGCATCAGAGTTTATCGTAGGCGGCGGCGTCTTCTGCGCTCGCCCATTCGGACAAGGTCGACTCCACCGCCTTGAGATAGGCGCGGTCGAGCGGCTCGGCGCGCGCCAACGTCACTTTCCCCTTGGCGATGCGGTAGACCAGCATGTCGCCGGGTTTCACGCCCAGCGCCTCGCGCACTTCCTTGGGCAGGGTGGTCTGCGCCTTCGACGTCAGCTTGCCGAACACGGCATTCATGGCATTGTCTCCTTACCGTCTTACTGTAAGGCCTCGTGCCCTAGAACACAAGGGCAACAGCCCCTATATTCCCCCCATGGCGCACAACAACGGCATGGTTCCGCGGGGCGGCGGTTTCGGCGAGATGACCGGGGCGGAGATCGCGGGCTTCGTGCCCCATCGCCCGATCCGGCCGGAGAAATCCGAGGGCGGCAAGAAGTTCGTCCTGGTCAGCGATTACGCGCCGGCCGGCGACCAGCCCACCGCCATCGCCGATCTGGTGCGCGGCGCCAATTGCAACGAGCGCGACCAGGTGCTGCTCGGCGTCACCGGCTCGGGCAAGACCTTCACCATGGCCAAGGTGATCGAGATCGTGCAGCGTCCGGCCCTGATCCTGGCGCCGAACAAGACGCTGGCCGCCCAGCTCTACTCCGAGATGAAGGGCTTCTTCCCGTCCAATGCGGTGGAGTATTTCGTCTCCTATTACGACTACTACCAGCCCGAAGCCTATATCCCGCGCACCGACACCTACATCGAAAAGGATTCCTCGGTGAACGAGGAGATCGACCGCATGCGCCATTCGGCGACGCGCGCGATCCTGGAGCGCGACGACGTCATCATCGTGGCGTCGGTGTCGTGTATCTACGGCATCGGGGCGGTGGAGACCTATTCGGGCACTGCGCTGACGATCAAGAAGGGCGCCAAGACCGACCGCATGGCGCTGATGCGCGAGCTTAGCGCGCTGCAATACCGGCGCAACGACGACGCCTTCGCGCGCGGCGCGTTCCGCGTGCGCGGCGACACCATCGACATCTTCCCGGCCCACTACGAAGACCGCGCCTGGCGCATCGAATTGTTCGGCGACGATGTGGACTCGATCCGCGAATTCGATCCGCTGACCGGCAAGTCGGCGGGCACGCTGGATTCGATCAAGGTCTATGCCAATTCGCATTACGTGACGCCGCGCCCGACGCTGGGCCAGGCGATCAAAGGCATCAAGGAGGAGCTGCGCCTGCGGCTCGACCAGTTCCGCGCCGAAGGCAAGCTGCTCGAAGCGCAGCGGCTGGAACAGCGCACGCAGTTCGACATGGAGATGATCGAGGCCACGGGCAGTTGCGCGGGGATCGAGAACTATTCGCGCTGGCTGACCGGACGCAAGCCGGGCGAGCCGCCGCCGACCTTGTTCGAATATCTGCCCGACGACGCGCTGGTGTTCGTCGATGAAAGTCACGTCACCGTGCCTCAGCTCGGCGCCATGTACAAAGGCGACTACCGGCGCAAATTCACCCTTGCCGAATACGGATTTCGCCTGCCGTCCTGCATCGACAACCGCCCGCTGAAGTTCGAGGAATGGGACGCGATGCGCCCGCAGACCACCTATGTCTCGGCAACGCCCGGCCCCTGGGAGCTGGAGCGCACCGGCGGCGTGTTCACCGAACAGGTGATCCGCCCCACCGGACTTATCGATCCCCCTGTCGAAATTCGACCCGTCGAGTCCCAGGTGGACGATCTGATCGCCGAATGCCGGCTGAACGCCAAGCGCGGCTACCGCGCGCTGGTCACCACCCTGACCAAGAAGATGGCGGAGGACCTGACCGAATACATGCACGAGCAGGGCATCCGCGTGCGCTACATGCATTCCGACGTGGAGACGCTGGAGCGCATCGAGATCATCCGCGACCTGCGGCTCGGCGCCTTCGACGTGCTGGTCGGCATCAATCTGCTGCGCGAGGGGCTGGATATTCCCGAATGCGCGCTGGTCGCCATCCTCGACGCCGACAAGGAAGGCTTTTTGCGCAGCGAAACCAGCCTGATCCAGACCATCGGGCGCGCCGCGCGCAACGTGGACTCCAACGTCATTCTGTATGCGGATCATGTCACCGGCTCGATGGAGCGCGCCATGGCGGAGACCAGCCGCCGCCGCGAGAAGCAATCGCTCTACAACGCGGCGCACGGCATCACGCCGGCCTCGATTAAGAAGCAGATCGGCGACATCATGGGCTCGATCTACGAGCGCGACCATGTAATGGTGGACGCGGGCCTGGCCGACGAGGGGCGCGACTTCATCGGCCACAATCTCAAGGCGCATCTGGCCGGCCTGGAGAAGCGGATGCGCGAGGCCGCCGGCGATCTCGAATTCGAGGAGGCGGCGCGGCTGCGCGACGAGATCAAGCGGCTGACGGCGGTGGACCTCGCGGTGGCCGACGATCCGTTCGCGCGGCAGAGCGAGGTCGAGCGCGCGGTGGACGACGCTTTCCTCAATGCGGTGAGGGATGGCAGCGAACCGCCCTCGTCCGGCAAAGCGGCGAAGCCGCGTAGCCGGATCAAACGCGCCAGCCGCCCGAATACGCCGAAAACCTTTGGTAGCCGCAGCCGCTAATGCATCAGCCGGCGGCAGCGCACCGGAAAGACCCATCTCCGCATGACTTTCAATCGCAATGCGGTGCCGCCAACGACGGTAGACTCTGCGGGTCGAAAGCAGAGGGGAGCGCCTATGATCAGGAACACTTATCGTCGTCCGGTCTTCTTCATTGCCGCGTGCCTGATCGCGGGTGCGGCAGTGACCAGCCAGGCATCGGCCGCGGGCACCTGGAGATTCAAGGGATACACGCTCGATCCGACGCAGGAGAAACTCAACGATATGCACAAGATCTGGCCCGCGGACGAGTATCGCGTCTCGGGAACGTTCCAGGCCCAGTTTTCCGGCCACGGCACGATCGAGTTGTGGCACAGGCAAACCAGCCCCGACAACAAGGTCTTCCTCGAGCAGGGTCGCTGCACGATCGGCACGTCCTCGCCGATGGACACGCTCGTTCCGCGTTCCGTGCTGCATTTCACGGGCGAGGTCGGCGTGACGTCCAATGTCAGCGACTCCAGCGCCAAGTGCGGCGCCGCCATCAACGACCTCAACGACTTCATTTCCTTCACCGGTGCGCCCAACCGAAGCGGTTCAGGGTCCGGCGATACCCCCATCCCCGACGGCCACCCCGGTGCGACGCTGGACTTCCACATCAACGCCTACATGGAGGGTCCCGGCTCGCTGGGCGAAACGCTGCACGCCAACTACCTATGGGTCGAAGGGCCGGCCCCAACCCCCTCCTCGTCCAACACGCCTTCTGCCGAGCCGCGCCAACTCAGCAACAACTGGAACACCGGCGGCTGCGGCCTTACCGCGGCAGCCCGCCTCGACCTCGGGCAAGCCGTCCGGCTCGATCGAATCGAGCTGTGGTACCTCTGGCAGGCCGACGAATCGTCGGTACCGTTCACGCTGCTGCGCAACGGGCAAAGCGTGGAGCAAGGCTCGCTGAAGCGCAGCGGATGCGATCCCTATCAGGGCGCATGGTGCGTCGCACGGGGGCAGATCGGGAGCGCGTTGCCGGCAGGCGCCTACCAAGTCCGCGTCGGCCGGGCCGGCGTATGCCAAAACGGCGCCAGCGGGGGCAACGGATTCATCCGCGCTTACGGCTGGTAAACCGGCAGGTTGAGCAAACGGGCCGGGCGGCCGAATGTCCCGAAGACATTCGGCCGCCGAAGCAAGTAGACTTCGGGCTTGCAATTATCTCACTTATGAGATATATCAAAAATGAGTTGGGCGATCGAATTCGTGAACGATGCGGCGGAAGCCGAAGTGTCCGCATTGCCGTTCGATATGCGGCTGCGATTTGCGCGCATAGCGGATTTGATTGTGCAATTCGGATTGCTGGCGATGCGTGAACCCTATGTCAAGCACCTCGATGGCAAACTGTGGGAGATGCGGTTGAAAGGGCGCGACGGCATCGCCAGGTCGATCTATGTTGCGGCGTCCGGCCAAAGGGTTGTGGTGTTGCGGACCTTCGTCAAGAAAACACAGGAAACGCCGCGGAGAGAATTGGCCATCGCGCGATCGCGGTTGCGGGAGGTTAAAGAATGAGAAGTTTCGAGGCGTGGAAGCGCAGACAGCTGAGGGACCCGAAGTTCAAGGCGGCCTATGACGCCTTGGATGAGGAGTTCGCGCTGATCCACGAACTGCTCAAGGCCCGCTCCAGCGCGAAGCTGACTCAGGCGCAGGTGGCGCGGCGCATGGGAACGTCGCAATCCGCCGTGGCGCGCATGGAAAGCGGTCGCACGCCCTCCCTGTCATCTCTGAAAAAATACGCCCGCGCCGTCGGGCGGAAGGTCGAGATCAGGCTGTCGAAGGCGGGCTGAGGGCGTAGCCTGATCGTACGCGCCTGCCGCCCCGGCGTGCCCAAAACCTTCGGCAGCAGAAGCAAGTAGGTTTCGCGTGTTATTAATTCCCCAAAGATAATGACACTTGATCGCTGTTTTTGCGGTATCAAATTGGCTATCTTTTGGACTCACTTTGTTTGTATTGGCGCGAGGTAGTACTTAAGAACTTAATTGCTGAAAGAACCTACCGGGAGCGAATTTGGCTCTAAATCAGATGGAAATTTCGATATCCTTCTCCGGCGAACTATCTGACGCGCATGAGATAGATTTTTACGACGTCTCACAGGCGTTGATTGGATTCCAGCGTTCGCTTGAACTGCCGGTTGGTCCAGTGCTTACTCGCGAGACGTATGAATACGTATTATTCACGAGTCGAGGTGACATGCCGCTTGACGCGGAAGGCCGTGTTTCCAGCTACAATATGAATACTTTCAAAGGTCGCTTCTTCTTGAATGAAGAACAGCGTCCCATTCCTTTTGAATTGGCCAGTAACACAAGGGATGCGAGGAGTGTGCGCATAATCACAGATAGCCTCGCGGCAAACGCACAGAATTACGGCGCGGGCATGATAAAATGCCAAGCGTTTCGTGAATTTAGCCGGACCGGACGACTGAAGAGGTTATTGATTGTGGAAGTTTTAGGTTAAGACCATTGACGCAACGTACCATTTCTGATACACTCCTTCCATGATCGCGAAGAAGATCGCGGCGGTGTTCTTCGCAAATGATTCGGGCGCGGAGCCGGTGAGGGTTTGGCTGAAATCGCTCCCGCGCCCGGACCAGAAGAAGATCGGCGACGATGTCCGCACGGTCGAGTTCGGCTGGCCCATCGGCATGCCGGTGTGCCGTCCGCTGGGCAAAGGGCTTTATGAGGTGCGGACGAATTTGAAGGACAGGATCGCCCGCGTGCTGTTCGCCGTCGAGGACGGCGAGATGGTTCTGGCGCACGGCTTTATCAAGAAGGCGCAGACCGCGCCCATCGATCTGGAATTGGCGCGCACGCGCCTCAACGCCTACCGGCAAGGAACAAAGTGATGGCCAAGAAGAAGAATCCCCGCCGCGGCTCAAAGTTCGAGGATTATCTCGCCGAAGCGGGCCTGCTCGAAGAGGTCAACGCCACGGCGACCAAGCGCGTGCTGGTCTGGCAGCTTTCGCAGGCGATGAAGAAGCAGCGCGTCACCAAGTCCGCGCTCGCCAAGCGCATGGGAACCAGCCGCGCGGCGCTCGACCGGCTGCTCGACGCGGACAACGCCTCCGTCACGCTGCAGACGATGGGCCGCGCGGCGGCGGCGCTCGGCAAGCAGATCACGATTTCGTTCAAGGACGCGGTGTAGCCCGAAATCTGCTATGTTCCGTCCGCCGGATACGGTCTTGCGATGGGAGGCCTGTGATGAAACTTCTGCTCGCCAGTCTTGCGGTCCTGTCGGCCGCGCCGTCCTTTGCCGCCACAAGCGGCGTGCCGCGGACCCAGGCGCCGCCGCCGGCCTTGAACTATTCGGTTTCGGCCCAGCCGCGCTGTCTCAATGCGCAAGGGATCGCCGAGATCAACGCGCTTACGAACCAGGTCGCCAATCTCGCCGCGCTGATCAAGTCGCGCCAGAACGAAATCTCCATGCTGATGGCCAAGCGCAGCGCCGTGCTCGCGGCGATTGCCGCCGCCACGACGCCGGCCGAGAAAATGGCGAGGCAGAACGACCTTGCCGCGATCGATACAAAGATCAATGCGCTATACGGCGCGATCGCGTCCGCCCAGGCCGCGCTGAACAATGACAACGCCCAGATCGCGAGGCTCAAGGCCCTCAAGCCCTGCTGAGTTTGCGGCTTTGCTTCCGCGGTCCTGCCGCGCCGCAAGACGGACACTTATCCCTGTTCGCGCACGCCTAGTCGCGGCAGCCGTTCAAGGCGTTAGCGCCGAACATTACAACTTATCCGGCTTCGCGAATCCGGCCTTATCATATGAGGTTGCCCCCTTCCCGCCCGCGGGGCGGACTTCCCCCGCTGCGCAGGGGCAGAAAGGAAACGCGTACAATGGAGAAAGAGAAACCGCCCCCGGCGCTAGATGAATCTCTGCTCGGCTCGGTGTTGGCGCGCCGTCCGCAGCAGGATTACCGCCCGCGCAAGCCGAGCCAGCCGACCAACGCCTTCATCAGCCGCATCGGCGAGATCGCCAGCGACCTGTCGCGGCATCCGCAGCGCTTCAAGCCGGCGCAACCTCCTCCCCCTGGGAGAGGGGATGCGGGCAAAACTGAAAAACAATGATCTTGCGCAGTACCTCAACCCCACATAAGGCGGGGTTAGGCCCTTCGCGCGCTCGACGATGCGCCGGACGCCCGGCGGGCGGGTTCTGCCTTCCGCGCCCGCGCAGAGGCTAGTTACCCGCCGGCGGTGGGGCCGCCGGCTTGGGCGTGCTGCTGGCGGTGGCGCTGTCGGCGGGTGCCGGCATCGCCGCCTGCCAGGCCGCATAGCCCGCCGCGAAGCCGCTGGTCGGAATCTTGATGCTCACGGGCTTGCCATCTCCCGCAACAAAGGTGACCGTCGTGGTGGCTGCCGATGTGAAGGCGTTAGCGGCGGCGGCGTCGAACAGCGCCGCCGCTTCGCAAGCGCCCTGCCCACACTTCATGAACCGCGCGACCATTTCCGCAGCGGTTCCGGGCGTAAGGTGGACGCCGGCGGAAAGGATGGCGCCGGGAGGCGTGACCGCGATCAGCACCGTCTTGCCCTTGGCATCCCGCGTGATCGCCAGGCTCAGCACCCGCTTCTTGTTGCTTCCGTTGATGGCGTTCAGCACCAGGCCGCAATGGGTGGCCTTCGCCGCGGTCTGCACGCAGGCCAGCGTCCAGTTCTCGAACCGCTTCGGCGGCAAGCGCACCAGGCCGTTTTCCAACGGCCTCGGGGGCTGCCCCGCGAGGATGGTCGGCGCCGTTTGGGATTGGCGCTGTGCCTGCTCCAAACCGTTCGTGCGGCCAACATAGAAGCTTATTACGCCGACCGCCACTAAGCCCACAACCACCAGGGCAACGTAAGTGGGGGGGATTTTCTTGAATTCGGGCATCATACCTGCTCCTGTCTCCAAAAGCGGAAGCTCTGGAGCCGACTCAGTCTTCTTGGATTTAGATTGGGTCACGAAAACTGCATTACCGACGCGCCAACGCGTTAATCCGAACGACGCTCACTTTAACACATAACCAGTGCCGGCCGAACAGGACAATTTTTTCGCTTTCGCGAGCGAGGCCGTCCGACAATGAGCGGTCCGTAAAAAGCGGGGAGCAGCGGCGAGCTGCTCCCCGGTATGTCTGAGCGGGGCCGTTGTCTAGACGGCGGCCCGCTTGCATCATCAGAACTGGACTTTGACGCGGCCCATGACCGAACTGGAGCTGCGGTCCGAGCTGTAGTCGCCTTCATAATCCAGGCTCGTCGTGACATTGCCGTTGACGGCGTAGCCGAGGCTCACGCCCACAGCCGCGGAGTCCTTGCCGAGGGCCGAGCCGTTGATGCTGTATCCGCTGCCGGCAATCCCGTTGAACGCGGCGTTGACGGTCCACATATCGTCGTCGAACTCATGACGCCATGCGGTCTTGAAGGTCGTCACCAAGGCTCCAATGTCCGTTATATCCCAGCTGCGGTCGAGCTTCACGCCGAGATAAGTGGCCTCCGAGGTTGCCGACGCATCGCTGACGGCGAGGTTCGCGCCAGTCAATCCGTGCTCCACATAGGCGCCGGAGGTGCCGTTCTCGTAGCTGAAGGCCAGATACGGCGTCACGTTCACGCCGGCGTCGGCTTCGGTCACCAACTTCACGCCGCCTTCGCCGTAGAAGGTCCACACGTCGGTACTGAAGCTGCCCATGACGCTGCCCGCGCCGAACGGCGCCGGCAGCGACACGTACCGCTTCGTCTTGTCGTTGTAGCTGCCGTACGAGACCGCGCCCTGCAGATAGAAATTGTCCTCGGGCGAGTCATAGCGTCCGTAACCGGCGATCTGGAAGCCGTCGTAGGTGGCATGGTTGCCGACCGGCTTGCCGAACTTGTCGAACGATACCGTGCCGTCGAAGGTGTAGGAGAACGCCCCGCCGGCAACAATATTCGGAGCGACCGGCGCATCGATGCCTGCCACCAGTCCGCCTTCGCTCGAGGTGTAGCCCGGGCCGGAGATTGTGTTGTCGCCGCTGCCCCAGTTGCCGTAGAAGCCGCCCCAGACGGTCGGATCGATTCCATCGCTCTGCGCCGGCTTGACGGTCTGCGGCAAGGCGCTGCTCTGCGTATTCCCGCCCGCCGCCGAGAGCGAAAGGTGGTCGGTGATCGCATTGGTTAGCTGGTCCGCCGTACCGAGATTGCTCAACACCAGCTCGCCGGCCTCCTCGCCCGACAGCATGTCTAGCGCCGCCGGGTACTCGGC
>Ga0182027_10005100_pt1 | contig 20099 bp, 19 predicted proteins | sample 712E1DmetaG_FD_121300 | JGI IMG/M metagenome (GOLD analysis project Ga0182027, IMG submission 121300) | Permafrost microbial communities from Stordalen Mire, Sweden - 712E1D metaG (Illumina Assembly) | ecosystem: Environmental > Terrestrial > Soil > Wetlands > Permafrost | place: Sweden...
AACAGAACAAAGGAATCGCGCCTTTGGCATCAAATATTATGTTGAGTAAATTCGTGTCGGAGGCTTGAAAACAAAGGGGTTGCGAACTTTACTCAACATAATGCGAACTCAACATAATCCCTCTTATGTTTAGCTAAACATAAGAAGAAAAATACAACATTAGCCACCACGCTCAATTTTTCCCCACCATTACCGGGTTATTATAAATAAAAACTCCTGATAAGCTTAGCGTGACCCCTGGTTTCCGTTCTTCCGCATCGCGATCACACGATCTAACTCGGCGAGACTCGACTCCATCGCCCGGCGGTCCGCCGGTCTAAGGTTCGGGTCTTGCAGCTCCTTCGCGATCCCGTCACGTTGCTTCTGGAACTGATCGTTGTCATCGCGCTGGCGACGCTCCTGCGCCTGCTCGGGGGTCATTTGCATCTGGGCCCTCACCTGGTCTTCTGCGATCTGTTGGCGCGCGGCCATGAGCTTGTCGGTCACTGCTCTCTTTTCCGCTTCGAGTTCCTTCGGTAGATTCCACGGCCAACCTTCGCCGCTCATGAGAAGCCGGAACGCTTCATCGTAATTCTTCGCCGCGACCGCCGCCTCCGCGATGCCCAACCGCGCCCATGAGTCCACGACGTTCATCGTTTGACGGTCACTTGCCGTCGCAGGCCATTGCGTGAGATACGCGCGAACCGCGAGAAACTGTTCCTGGGCTTCAGCAGCACGGCCGAGTGCCAGCAGGGCGCGTGCGGAGCCGAGCCTTGACCATGCCATCAGACTCGCCAGCGATGGCGCCTCCGGGATCGTGTTCAACTCACCCTCCGGATCGGGCAGCATCGCGGTGGGCATCAGCTCCCAGAGGTTATCCTTTGCGACCCGCTTTTCAATACTCAGGTTCGCGACATAAGCCTCCAGCGTGCGGTCGTTTTGCCCCGCCGCCGTAAGCGCCTCGCCCTGCCGCTGACGTACGAGGATCGTCAGACCGGACTCGCTCAACCAAAGCGGAGTCTTGTTGACGGAAACGAAACTCGTCCCCATCAGCTGGGCGCGCGCCTCCTCAAGCGCCAGCGAAGCCGTGCGATATCGCGACGCTTCTGCCGCGTCCTGTTGGGCTGCGGCGATCACACTTCGGTACGCCGGGACCCGCGCGTCCGCGGGGTCCATTTGAGCGGCGGAATCGAGGGACTCCCCCGCGCTCTTCCAGGCAGTCCGCAGGATGTGCTCCCACGCGGTCTTTAATTCTTCAACGGCCGTCGTGTACTGTAACGGCTCCGCCAGCAGCGTAAATACCTTCTGCTCGCGCGCATCACCGTGCTTGCGCGACGCATCCGCCAGTGCACGGTTCACGTCATCCCGGTCAGGATCAAGTGCCGCGGCTTTTTCGGCGGCATTTTTTTTGAGCAGCTCAGGAACAACTTTCCGGTGCACGTCGTCAGCCCTGCTCTTGAGCCCTTCGGCTTCCTTTCGTATCACCGCGGCCTCGGCATCGCATCGCGCCGCCTCCGCGAGTTGCTCGGGCGTTGGCGGGTAGTGCGTCGTGATTGTATAGATGCCGTCGCTGCGCTCTTCTCTCCTTGTATCCGTGTGACCGGCGCGCAACCCCGCGGCCTGTGCGGTGAGCTGCGCGGCTCGATCCAATAGGATATGCGTCTTCAGCTCCAGCGCTCGCACATTGCGCGGCTCGATTTTGAGAGCTTTGTCCGCAAGCGCCTCCGCGGCGCCGACATTTCCGGTCGTGTAGAGTATAAGGGCCTTTGTCGCGAGCGCATTCGCATGATTCGGATTGATCTTCAGCGCGGCATCCGCCGACACCAGCGCTCGCTCGAGCTCCGCTTCACGCTCGCCTGCGCTCTGCGGACGAAGTTGTTCGACTGCTCGGGGACCATTCCAGATCGTGGGAACCACGTAATGATTGTAAATGAACCGGGCCAGCACTTCATGCCGGTCCGCGCTCTTCGCGTTAGCGCGGATCGCATCACTCATGGCCCAGATACGGTCCTGATAGGATTCATCGTAATGCAGCCGCCGCATGTTGAACCCGCGATGTAACGCGAGGGCGGCACCGACGGAGTCCTCCCACGACGCATCCGATAGGATCCGCTTTGAAAACTTCTCCACCGCATCTCCTGTCGCGGGCGTTGCTTCGAGTTTGCGGATGTTTTTCCGCGCACCGTCCACCTTGACGCTAAAAGATGATGCGATGTCAAGATCGGCATTAGCCCGTCGAAAATCACCGCTCATCGCCGCGGCGTTCGCCCGGCCCAAATAACCTTCGCCCCACAGAGGCGTGATGCACAGGACATGCGTGAATTCCTCGCGCGCATGCAGCGCGTCGCCGAACCCGAGCAGGCATTGAGCGGCATCCCCCCGCAGCGGCACATCATCAGGCACGGTGCGCCGCAGCACGACAAGATCGTTCCACGCAGCCATCCAGTCGCCGCGGTTGAGTGAGGCTTTCATGCGGTCGACAACAAACTTATTCGCCGAGGCGCCGGTCGCCTTGTGGCGCCCCGCATAGGCTCTGGCGGCTTCAGAAAAAAGTTTCTTCACCGGGGCCGACACCGGCACCTGCTTGTGCATAACGCGATCGTCGTAACTCTCGTTCGTGCGCGAAGACCAGTAGTCCATCGCCATGTTGTTGTAGATCATGTCGGCGTAATTGTGCGGAACGCCGTTAAAGGAAAAAATCTGCGCGCCCTTTGCGGGATCACCGCTCATCCGGTAGGCCGCTGAAAGCCAGAGCTTCGCCTCATGATCGTCCTGGCGGAGTTTAAGTGCCCGTTCAAGGTCCGCGATCGCTACAGGAAAGTTTTCCGCCAGCACGCCTGCGACGCCGCGCGAGCGGAGATAATCCGCATTCTCACTGTCAGCGGTGGTCGCACGGGTAAAGTCTTCTGACGCCTTTTTGAAATCACCTGTCTCCAGGGTTTCGATGCCTTCGACATACGCCGCGGCCACTTCGCGTGTCTCCGCCGCCGGGCAAGTCTTCACACCCAAATAGCCGGATCCCGCGCAGAGGATAAAAAAGAAGATCGCCCTGGACAGAGCGTTCGGAAAAGGCATCGTCTTCATGAAGGTCCTCCCTTTGACATTAATCTTTGACGTAATTTAGGCAATGCGCGACTTGGAAACGGCATTTCAACCGCGGGCTTTGAGATTGTCACGCGCGTCTTCCAAAGCCTTGATCCGCCGTTCCAAAGCTTCCTGGTGGTACGCCTTTCTTTCCAAAGCCTCCAGTCTACGTTCCTTTGAGTCAATCTTGTCCGCCAGCCCATTGATCTTCGTCTGCAGGTCCTGTATTTCCGATTGATTGGAGCGCGTGGCGTCACTGGCTTGTTCCGCTTTGGAGGCGATCGAGTCCATCCGTGCGGTGTCGTCCCACGCAAAGACGCGCCCGTAGGGAAGCAGCCACAACGCCAGCCCCAGGAACATAGCTATTAATCCCAAGGAACGAGCGGATCGAACGAGATTTTCAACATCTCGCCGAAACCGTCCCAATTCATTGGGAATTGGGGTCCCAAGTCCCGCTTCTTTTTCTTTCATCCCCATCCTCTCCTTGATTGAGCTGTCTGACCCTAAAAAGTAACTGTCATCTGTCTAGTCATTTGGGTGATACCTTTTCTCCCCAAATGTCATTTCTCTTAAATGCATATAGGTACATGGCGATATAGCTGGGGAGATTTAAAAGGAAAGTCATTCCATAAACAATTACCAAAAGGGACAGTCCGATGTAAGCAGAGCGAGCATGCATGCGAATCAGACAATAAATAACATCTTCAAAAAGATAGGTAAGGAAAACAACCTTCCAAAGATTTCTAGCGCCTATTTTTCGATTAAAACAAAAACCATATAACCCCACCAAAGCGAAGCCGCTGACCGTCAGCCCGATAATATCCATGAGAGCGGGCATGACAATGACGTGCCATACGGCATAGGCTGTTATAGCGATGCTGAGCCAAAAATAAAATCTCCACAGTTTCATTTCCACAACCCCCTCCTATTTTTTCTCGTAAACTGTATCATCATCTTCGTCTTCATCGTCATCTGAATCCTCTCCCGTCCCCAGTCTTTCTTCTAAAGCTTCTTCAATGTCGCAGTCGGTAAACTTCTGCCCGCACTCGCTACAGACATATAGTTCCGCAAGGTCTTCGTCCATTTCCTGTTCACAATGGGGACATATTTTAGGTTCAGTCATGGTTAATTCTCCCCCACAATCCCTCCTATCTTATTGGGGATATCAAATTTTCTTTGACAATGTGAGAAAATAAGCTGCACCAAACAAATAAATTATCAGCCAAATCAATCGGGTCAGATAAACCGGTATCAAAGGATTAAATAATACCGCCAAGATTAATAGTGGAATGAAGTGACCGCTCAGCGAAGAGCTATCCTTCAGCCTAAATGCCCCATAAACCGCAGCGCCGCAAACTATGAATCGTAGCAGCGTGTAATAACCATACGGTAACGTCGGGATAACAGCTATGCATAGCATCAACGCAGCCGCTAGAAGCAACACCTTCAAATGCTTCGAATCACCGTTCATCCCCATCCCCCCTTGGTTCATTAGTTTACAGCCGATAGCTCATAGACCCTAGCCCATCGCTTTGAGCTACCAGCTATCGGCTATAGTCTTCAGTCTGATTGAACCTGTCCCGTGCGAAGACGAAGCATACAAAGCCGCGCGAGCCTGCTGAAAGCACAAACTTTCGGCCGAGGCAACGGAATAGCACCGTGGTGTACCGGGCAGCGTTCTATGTCTATGGCAAATCTATTCTTCATGGGGTTGAGCGCGGAGCTTTTTAAGCGCGCCGTGCTTCTGTTTAATATCGAGAATTTTATTTTTGGCACGTCTGGAACGTTTGCGTTTCTGCCGCCGGATATTGGAGATCCGTTGGGCTGCTTCGCTCTGCCGCCCTAGGATCTGCGCTTCCAGTTTATCGGCCAGCATCCGCCGCGCCCAATACCGGTTCATGGCCTGTGTGCGTTCCTTCTGGCACTTAATGATAAGACCGGTGGGCTTGTATTTCAAGACCACACACGTGGAGAGTTTGTTGACGTTCTGACCCCCGGGTCCCCCGGAGCGCACGAACGATTCCTCAAGATCCTGCTCGCGGATCCCGAGCCGCTCCATTTTCCCCGCAAGACCTTGTTGCGTCTTTTCAGACACCGGATAAATATTCATGCTTCACTCAATGATTTCCATTGCGTGGTGAGGCGATCTTACCGCCAAGAAATTGGCCCGCGAAAAACGAGCCCACCAGCACCGGGAACGTGACCGGATGCCAGCCGAGCCGCGCCATGATACGGATCGCGATCACGAACGGGACAGGAATGTGGACCGCCAGAAACCAGGGAACTGAAAATTTCGGGACGCGGGAGCGCCAAAACCCGAAAGGGAGATTCAAGATCAAGACCGCCATTCCCGCAAGCAGTAATGTATTCATGGGTGTTTATTCTATCAAAGATATCCCAAGATGCGAGAATATGCTGAAGGGTCCCGGGCACCCTGGGGAAGGCTACTCTTGGCTCGGATCGGACGAACGCGTCAAGCTTTCGCCGTCCTGATCTTCATTGTTTTTTAATCGGTGATCAGGATTGCACTAATTCTCTTTGGAAGAATTTATTGAAAATCAGTGCGAAGCCGCACCGGAGCATTGGGCTTTGGCGCACCTTACGTGCCTGCCCGACGACGCTTCGGTGGCGGATCCCCGAGACACTAGGTTTCCCGTTGCGCAATCATTACTTGCGGACCGGTGTGCCGTAGCTCTGCATCTTCTTCTGCATTTCTGGAGTCAATTGCTTGAAAAGCTCCGCATTGTACGAACCAGAAGGCATTGGTTTTATGGTTGGATCATTCGTTGGATTAGCATCATGCGCCTTAGCACCAACAATCTGCTCTTCCGCAATGGCATAGACCCGCGATGTCGCGGCAGGCGTTCCGTCTTTGACTGCCGGATCAACATCGGTCGTAACGATTGAAAGGGTAGAGTCGCTATTCAAGTAGATCTCAAAAGTACGGAACTGCTGAGGAAAATCCCTTAACGATGAAGTTTCAACCTGCCAGAATCCTTTTTCAGGAGCGTTAACCGGATCCGGTGATAGAAATGCCTTAACAGTATTTAAATGACGATGTCCCGCGATCCACAGGATCAAATTCGGATGGCTCTGGAGTTCAGCGATCAGATTCGGCAGGGTTACAGCATTTTTAGGATCGAGCCACCAACTCATCTCGGACGTAGGTACAGGCAGTTCAACACTTATCGGTTCGTGCGCAGCAATGATCATGAGCTGACCGGCAGCATCCCCCGCCGAAAGTTCTTTTTTAAGCCAATCCCAACGCGCCTGGTCAAGAAAGCCATGCCCATGGATATCGGAAGAGCCGTCATCTTCCCTTTGGGTATCGTCGAGCACGATCACCTTAAGCGGGAGAGTCGATTTCGGCACGAAACTATAACAGGCAAAACCCTTGTCGGCATCGGTCAGGTTGAAACCATGACCGACAGGATTTGAAGTTGTTGTAATAAATTCTTTCATCCACTCTGTTCTTAAAAGTGAACGGCGGTTCGGATCGGCAACAACCTTCGGAGGGCTCTTGAAATCTGCGACAGGTCCTGCGTATTTGATGTCACCGTAGGGAGTCGAGCCATCGAGCACACCCATATAGTAATCAGATTTGGTTATGTTTGCAGGGTTGGTGAGAGGATCTCCTGCGGCGAAGACTTCGTCGGAAATGTAGGACTGCCGAAGATTCTTTCGAGGACCATCGTCCACAGGGAAGGAACCGATCCAGAAATGATCGTGATTGCCGAGAGCCTGATACCAAGGGATTGTCTTATCAAGCCCTGCCGCCTTGTAAGGTTTCTGATAATCAATGGTGCCGGCTCCGAGATGAGCGCCGGAACTTGGGGCGATGACTTTGCCGTCAAGGACATCGATATACCATCTTATTTCGTTCTGCTGTGTGCTGTTGCAGGCATCGCCTAGAGAGATGCCGAAATCAAATGGATTTTTTTTGTGAAGGGCATTGATCGTCTGAACAGCTGCGTCGAGGACATGTGTTGTGTAGAGCATAACCCCTGAATAGAGCGAACCACCGACTGAAAGTCTTGGATGCAAACGTTGAAGATAGATCATTTGATTAGGCGATTCTTTGTCAGTGATATGAATGTCGGTGATGGTAAAGAAATTCAAAAGTTTTTCTTTTTTAGTGCCTGATGCACCACTATAAGTAGTCGGCATAATGTCGAGCCGTTTTACAAAATCGATCCCAGGGCCATAATGCCAGCTGCCATAGCTGTATTGCTTATATTTTGAAACCTCCTCAAGATGAATCGCCGTCGAAGGCTTCGGGTCAGGCACGACCGTCCTCTGGAGCGTCGTAAAAACATCAGTGGCAATCGGGTAGCCTTTGGGATGACTTCGATCTCTGACAACATTTGTTGAACATCCCGGTGAGGAAAAGACCAGCATGCTTATTAAAAAGCCGAAACAGAATTTTTTCATTTTAGGATCTCTCGTAAACCGCTCTGTTCGTTCCTGTGATCGCAACAACACAGGATTTTTATTTTTTTACCTTCTTACACTTCCCTGCCGGACTCTTTCCGGTTATTCACTTTCTATTATTCATCTTTTCTTTTTACTATCAGTTTTGACGCAATTCGAGCAAAAGACGGCATTAAAAGTGTTTTCAAACACGCCTGTCCCCTTTTGGGGGACTGTCACCTATCTATGAGAATTTTTTCGATTCTTTCATTTCTCGCGATGTCGCCGGGAGAGGTGGTGTCCGCATCGCCGATCTGTGGCACAATATCCAGACCGCCGGCATCGAAAGCTTCATAACACAACTCGGAACAGAAATAGTCCCGGTCAATTTGGAAACGATTATAGCCTTTATACCAACCAAAAGTAATTAAGCTCAATACTTTAAGCCAGCCAAGACCTATCACGCCTCGATAATCGTACCCGGCTCCCAAATGCGCCGTTAAATAAGAGATAACTTGGGATGGATTAAAAGGAAACTCCGGTTTTACGCGAAAAACATCGATTTCTTTTTCATCGAGTTCTCGAAGGTCAACAGTTTAGTGCAGTCCCAATCAACCTTTAAAATGAATAGAGGATTGGGACGCCGTCGACCACCTTCTCCACTTCGGCGATGTAGGTGTATAAAGGGTTGGAAGGCGTACGGCGTAAGGCCGTTGTAAGGTTTTTCGATCCGCAATTGTAAGGTCTATGCCCATGCCTCCCCGTTCAAGCCTTTTGCGTCCGCTTGACCATATACGCCACGACGGGAACCATATGAACGGGCTCGATCCGGATCTTGGGATGCGCTTTCTGAAAAACACGGAAGACCTCGTCCGCGAACCCTTGGCCGAGCCCTTTGACCCGAGAAAAATCCAGAACGATCTGCTTGAATTTTTCGAGCCCGAAAAGGATCCTCTTGGCTTCGGAGCGAGAAACAAGCCCGCCCTGTCGCGCGCTCAAACGCACGGTCACCCGGGTTTTATGGAATTCATAATCTTCATCGGAATATTCTTCGAAGAGTCCGCGGAGACTTTTCCGTGTCCGTTGCTTTAAAACGAATTCCACGAGCGTCCCACGGAGCGACTTACGGAGTTCCTCCAGAAAGACATCCTGACGCCCAGCATCGGTGATCAGACGCTGCTTTTGGCTTGAAAGGACGAACCTGTCCGCGATCTTGGATGTAAAGAAGATTCCTTGCCCCGAGTGGCGCTGGGGATCCGTGGTCTGCTTTCCTTTGAGAAGATGCTCCGCCGCTTCGAAAGGGTCTTTCAACCTGAACTTTTTCCTGATACTTTCGAAGACGCCGACTCCTCTGTCCTGAATGCTAAAATGGAATTCGCCCTGCCCCACGCTCAACTGAAACTCCACTTCCGCCGCCTTGGAATGGGCTATGGCGTTGTTCAGCATTTCCGTAAAAGCATAGCGGGCGATCTTGAGTGCCTCGGGTGAAAGCTCCTGTTGAAGCCTTAGTCGCAGTTCCGCTTCGTCATAAACGCGGTCCTCTTCAAGCCCTCGGATCTTGCGCACCCCCGAGAACGATGGAGCCGAAACTTTTAGTCTTTTGGAAAAGGGCCGGTAACGGGCTCTCAAAGTGGAACCTTCCTTGGTCAACTTTCCCTCCAGGATCAATTCCTGCAAATGCTGATGGGCTGTCTGGCGGCTGATGTGAAGAGCCTGAACAATGTCCCGGGTGCGGATCACCCCATGCTTTCGAAGATGTTCCAGGATGAATTGTTTTGTCTTCATACTCAGAGCTTATCACATTGTCAGGCTAATTGTAAGGTTTTTTTATATTTAGTTGTAAGGTTTCTTCGAAAGGTACCGGGTGCGATGGGGACGGCTACTTTTGGTGCACCTTACGTGTCCCCGAAGTACCTGGTACCTTTCCGCGATATCAGAGCGATGGGGTGGGAGTAGAAAAGAGTGGTTATTCAAATACATCCGCTGAACATCCAAGATTTGAGGAGCGCAAATAAAGATCAGAGGATGTGCCTCTTTAGGGTCTTCAGATGTACCTCTTTATGGTCTTCAATAGATCCTCAGGCAGAAATGGTTTAGGGATATAATCGGAAGCGCCCCAACCCTGTGCATCCATGATAAAACTGGTTTCTCCTTTTTGTGTAAGCATGATCACGGGAATGGAGCTTGTTCCGGAAGTCCGTTTTAATATACGGAGAGCCTCGAGCCCATCCATGACCGGCATCATGACATCAAGGACAATGAGATCCGGATGTTCCCGTCTAGCTATTTCAAGGCACATCTTCCCATCAGACGCACCCAAGGTCTCATATTGGTCTGCCCTTAACCGACTTTCAACCAGCCGAAGAATCTCGGGTTCATCATCAACGACAAGGATCTTTTTAGCCATGAATCCCTCACATTTTCGCTCACCACCACACCCCATCTATCGGCCACCCCTGCGGATGGGCTTAGTCGAATGGTACCGGGTACCGTTCTATAAAGGGCCGATCAGTTTCCAGCCTTGAAAATGATCCGCCGTGCCTAAGCCGCGGGATTTTTCGGCCGGGGGTCGCGCGCTTTGCTTTTAGGCAGAACGCCGGCGAAATGAATGCTTTCGATCTCGATGAGCGGTATCCAACGGGCTTTCCTTAGGAAATCGACATCTTTTTCCGAAAAGTGGCCCCGGGCGTTACAAAGAAATAAACAAATATGATGGTCCAGGATAAGCGCGCAAGTCCCCAGCCCGAGGAATTTGGAATAATGAGGAAGATCATGATTCCCGGACAAAGCGTAGATCGGGGTTTTGATCCTGGAATTACAGAAATCGAAGATCTCCCGGAATTCTTCGCCGGAGCCGGTAAAAACGAGATCCCCCAAAATAAAAAAAAGATCCGCTTTCTGTTTCAAGATCGTGCCGAGCACCTTTTGGCTGTCCTGATAAAACCCGGTACAACCGGGATCTCCTAACATCACTATCTTTTTGATCCCGGACAATTTAATTTCTGGATCCTCGACGTATTGCATCCCTATTTTTTCCATTCACGCTCCTGTCTTGCGTTTGCATTGCGAGCATTCCCGTTCCACGTCCAGGATGATCTCGCCACAGGAAGGACAATACCGGGCCCCTTCGAGTTTTTTTCTCATTTTGGGAACGATGACGCGACCGGCCGCGTAAAGAACGGCGATCAGGATGGCCCCGCCCTTGAAGAAAAGTCCGTATTCGGTTTCCGGCGAAACATAAAAAGGAAGCCCCCCGAAAAGATGCGCGACCCAGAGCAGGTATCCCAGGACGCAGAGCAGATAAGCACTCACGAAAAAATAGGAGACCGCGAACGGGAATTCGGCGCCGGTCAGACGGAAGAGGAGCAAAAGAAGAACGCCCACCACCACGGCCAGGGGCAGGATGAGATTGATCCTTTGGCCGGCCGATGAGCCTTCGAGCATGGCCATCGAGCGTTCCCGGCGCAGGATGAACCCGATCTTCGAGCGGGGCAAAGGGACCTTCCATTCCGCGAAGCGCGCTTCCACGTAATCGCGGAAGACTTGCAGCCCCGAAGGACTGATCAATTCATTTTCTTCGCGCGCGAGGGTGAGGCTATTCCTGTAAAATCCGGCGTAAGCCTTGGCCGCTTCTTCGCACTCGCCGTTCCTTTCAAGCGCGGCCCCGAGCAATAAATAAGCCAGCCGGTTCCCGTCGAATTTTTTCGAGGCCGCCCGGAGCCGCGGGATCGCGCCCCGGATATCCCCCCGCTCCTCCAGGAGCATCACCGCTTCCGCGGTCAGCTGATAAGAATCGTTGATCGTTCGGCTCTTGGAAAACCGGCCTTGCGCCAGTTCCACGACTTTCCGGGCCGAGGCGCTAAGTTCCTGGCGGAAATCCGTCTGTTCGCGGTTCCATCCCCCGGACGGCCTGTCACGAAAGATCTCCGGCTCTTCACAAGCCGCGGCCCGCAAGAAGAGCATCATGAAAAGGACCCAAAAGGAAAGTTGCTTCATCGAAAGTCCTCGGGACGCCTCGGCTTTTATTCCCTCACCGCGGACGGCGTCCGGTTTAGCGGTTTGCGTCCTCCAAAGCCTTATACTTGTGCCGGATAGCTTTTTGTTCTTGCGTAGAAAGAACCGTTTTTTCAAGACTAAAGTCCGGGAACCATTCCTTGTCAAACGCCGAATAATATTCAAAAAGCCTCTCCTTGATCCACTCATCGCTCCGGGGCGCTATCCCTAATTGAGGCTCCAGATCACGATATAGAAAATAAGCTGCGAGCATATTGGCGTATTCATTCCAATGGTCATTGTATTGAAATTTCAGCTGATGCCGGGGAAAGGGATGAGGGCCGTTAAATAGTTTGAAAAGATTAAGACGGTCGATCCTCTCGGGGATCAAAAGCTCGTCCTTATCTTCATGGGGGAAAGGAAGAAGAACAACGGAAAATGGAGCGTTCTGAGCCGCCGCCTGTTTTGACCACATCCGAAGGATCGCTTGATAAATTTTGATCGTATCGTGAATTTCCGGAAAAGTATTCTCCGTCAAATAATCTTTCTGAAAACGCACAGCCCCCGCCGGGCGACCTTCGCGATGAAAATGTCTGTCCGGTTGGGGACCAAGCCAAGCCATAAATCTGCCTTTAACCTCAAGAAACAAATAGGTTAGATAAAGTTTAGAAAGACCTGCCTTCCCAAAAGAAACGCTCCCGCCTCGTTTCGAAAACACTAAGCCGCCCGACCCGTCGACGGAAATCAATTTGTTTTCATAAATATTCATAAGATCGTTGTTGCAATACACGTAAAACACGAATTGCAGACTCCTGGCAACCGGCCGCTTAAGAAAAGAGAGGTAGGCATCATCCGTCCCATAACCGTTCATTCCAAAATTAATGACTTCGAACTTATCTTCATTGCTATTGAGCAGGTAATCCAGGACATTAACAAAATCGTATTCAACGCTCATGCCCGCATTTTCCACGAAGGAATCTCCAAAGACGCCTACCCGGAACCGACGAGTGCCCGAGACCGGGTCAATATCCCAGCTCTGCCGCAAACCGAGATTGTTTAAAAAGAGCAAATGCTTTTTCCCGGTATCTGGATGCTGTGAGTGCAACTGGCTATTGGGAACGCGTTTAGGAAAATCCTCTCGCTCCAATCTGGCTTCGGCGGCCTCTTGATATTTTGGAAGAAATATTCTAAGGCCTATCTCCGCGATGATCAGCGAGAGGAGCACCGCGCAGAACACCAAAAAACCGTTGAGGAAGAATTCTTTGGCTTTTTTTTTCAGCATGATCGAAGCATGCCCTTTTCATGGCGGGTCTTGTCGCGGGGCGCGGGGGGAGCGGGAACGGAAAGCACCTTCAAAGCCGGAACCTCCTTCTTTTAGCCGAGGCGAAAAGGCGTACGAGGTACGGTAAAAAGACTTTCGCGTAACGCCGTACTCCTTACACCTTACTGCAAAAGCTGCCGCAGGACGTATTGCAGGATACCGCCGTGACGGTAGTATTCGATCTCGACGGGGGTGTCGATGCGGCAAACCACCTCGAAGACCCTGCATTTCCCGGGACCGGAAACCTTGACGATCAAGATCTTGCCGGGCTTTAATCCCTTCGCGATCCCTTCGACGGCGTAGGTTTCTTCGCCGGTGAGTTTGTGGGTGGCGGAGTTCTGGCCCTGGAAAAATTGTAGCGGCAGGATGCCCATCCCGATCAGGTTGCTGCGGTGTATCCTTTCGTAGCTTTCGGCAATTACGGCACGAACGCCCAGGAGCGCGGGGCCTTTGGCCGCCCAGTCGCGCGAAGACCCGGAGCCGTATTCTTTTCCGGCGAGAACGACGAGGGGCTTGTTCTCTTCGGCGTATTTCATGGCCGCGTCAAAGATCGGCATCGCGACGCCTTTTCCTTTATCGCCAAAGTATTTCGTCATCCCGCCTTCGACGCCCGGCACCAGAAGGTTCTTCAGCCGGATATTGGCGAAGGTGCCGCGCATCATCACTTCATGATTGCCACGGCGCGCGCCGTACGAATTGAAATCCTTGGGCTCGATCCCCTGCTCGATCAGATATTTTCCGGCAGGACTCGCCGGCGGGATGGAACCGGCGGGAGAAATGTGGTCGGTCGTGATCGAATCCCCCAGCATCGCCAGCAAGTGCGCGTTCTTGATGTCTTTCAGCACCGCGGGTTGGGCTGGCATTTTTTTGAAATAAGGCGGCGACTTCACGTAGAGGGACTTCTTGTCCCACGTGAACGTGTCACCCGTGAGAACGCTTAAGTTTCGCCAGGCCTCGTTCCCCTCGAAGGCGTTCAGGTAACGTTTCCGGAACATCGCTGGGTCCACGCTCTTCAGGGCTTCGTGGATCTCTTTGGCGGTCGGCCAGATGTCCTTCAGATAAACAGGCTTGCCGTTCTTCCCGGTGCCGAGCGAATCTTTTTTAAGATCGATCAGGACCGTCCCCGCGATCGCGTAAGCCACGACCAGCGGCGGCGACGCGAGATAATTCACGCGGACCTGGGCGTGCACCCGTCCTTCGAAATTCCGGTTCCCGGAAAGCACCGACGCCACGACCAGGTCTTTTTCCTTGATCGCTTTAGCGACAGGCTCCGGGAGCGGCCCCGAATTCCCAATGCACGTCATGCAGCCGTAACCCACCAGATTGAATTTCAACACCTCAAGACACGAAAGAAGTCCGCTCGCCGCGAGATAATCGGTCACGACCTGGGAGCCTGGCGCGAGGCTCGTCTTCACCCAGGGTTTCACGGTCAGGCCTTTTTGGAGCGCTTTTTTCGCGAGGATCCCGGCCGCGAGCATCACGGAAGGGCTCGACGTATTGGTGCAGCTTGTGATGGAAGCGATCACGACCGCTCCCTGCTCGAGCTCGCATTTTTCTCCGTTGATCTCGATCGGTGTTTTTTTCGTGAGGGCCGCTTTGGTTTTTGCCGTCTCCGCGACCGCCTTTTTAAAAGAGGGCTTCACTTCCTCAAGCGTCACGCGGTCCTGCGGGCGTTTGGGGCCTGCGAGACTCGGAACCACGCTCGTCAGGTCGAGCTCCAAGGTGTCGGAATAAACGATCTTGCCGTCCTCGCCTTCGCGGAAAAGGTTCTGCGCTTTGAGATAAGTTCCGGCGAGCGTGATCTGTTCCTCGGTCCTCCCAGTCAGCCGGAGAAAATTGAGCGTCTCCTGGTCGACTGGGAAAAATCCCGCGGTCGCACCGTACTCGGGCGCCATATTTGAGACCACCGCGCGGTCGGCAAGCGAGAGCTCGCTCACGCCAGCCCCGAAAAATTCCACGAATTTTCCGACGACGCCTTTTTTACGCAACATTTGCGTCACGGTGAGCACCAGGTCCGTCGCCGTCACCCTTTCGGAAAGTTTTCCGGAGAATTTCATTCCCACCACTTCGGGGATCAGCATCGAGATCGGCTGGCCGAGCATCGCCGCCTCCGCTTCGATCCCGCCCACGCCCCAGCCGAGCACCCCGAGACCATTGATCATGGTGGTGTGCGAATCAGTGCCGACCAGCGTGTCCGGAAAAAGAAAAGTTTTTCCACTTTCCTTCTTGCTGAAGATCACAGGGGAAAGATATTCGAGATTCACCTGATGGATGATGCCGGTCGCGGGAGGCACGACGCGGAAATTACGGAAGGCCTGCTGGCCCCATTTGAGAAATTGGTAGCGTTCCCGGTTGCGTTCGAATTCCTTGGCGATATTTTTCGCGAAGGACTCGGCGGTGCCAAAAAAATCCGTCTGAACCGAGTGGTCGATCACGAGGTCCACCGGCTGAAGAGGGTTGATCTTCCTGGGGTCGCCGCCCATCTTGACCATTGCTTCGCGCATCGCGGCAAGGTCCACGATCGCCGGGACGCCGGTAAAATCCTGCAGAAGCACGCGAGCGGGCGTGAAAGCGATCTCGTGTTCGCCCTTGCGCGTGGGGTCCCAGGTCGCGAGCCGCTCGATGTCCCTGCGCGTCACGTTCTTGCCGTCTTCGTTACGAAGCAGGTTCTCGAGAAGCACGCGGATGGAATAAGGGAGTTTCAGGACCTTCGCGATGCCGCATTCCTGGAGCGCGCGCAGGCGGTAGATCGTGTAGTCCTTCGCCGCGATCTTGAGCGTCACCTTGCTTCCGAAACTATTCAAAAGACTCATCGAAGATATCCTTTGTCCTGAGACCTAAACTTCCCGTGACTCACCCGTGCGTTGCGTGTTTCTCGGGGTTCACCGCCATCTTTTTAATGATCGCTTCGCCCATCTCCCGTGTCCCCACCGCCGTGGGGTCGTTCCGGTCCTCTTTCAGATCGTAAGTCACGGCGTTGCCTTCGCGAATGACGTCGGCGACGGCTTTTTCCAAACGGTCCGCGGCCGGGATCTCGTGCAGGTACCGGAGCATCAGAACGCCTGAAAGGATCATCGCGACAGGATTCACCTTGTTGAGGCCCTTATACTTGGGCGCGGAACCGTGGGTCGCTTCGAACAGGGCTCCGTTCATTCCGATGTTGGCTCCGGGGGCGACGCCCAACCCGCCGACCAGCCCCGCGCAAAGGTCCGAGAGGATATCACCGTAAAGGTTCGGGAGGACCAGCACGTCATAAAGTTCGGGTTTTTGCACCAGCTGCATGCACATATTGTCCACGATGCGGTCCTCGAACTCGATCTCCGGGTATTGTTTGGCCACTTCGCGCGCGACCTCGAGGAAAAGCCCGTCCGAGAATTTCATGATGTTGGCCTTGTGGACGGCCGTGACCTTTTTGCGGTCGTACTGCCGCGCGTAATCGAAGGCGAATTTTACGATGCGTTCGCTCCCCGAGACCGAGATCGGCTTGATGCTCACGCCGGAATCTGGACGGATCTTCTTTTGGGAAAACTTTTCGATCTGACGGATCAATTCCATCGCTTCCGGGGTCCCTTTCTGAAATTCAATGCCCGCGTAGAGGTCTTCAGTGTTCTCGCGCACGAGCACCAGGTCGATATTCTTGTAGCGGGAACGGACGCCTGCGTAGGATTTGCAGGGCCTCAGGCACGCGTAAAGATCGAGCTCCTTGCGGAGCGCCACATTCACGGAACGGAAGCCGGTCCCCACGGGCGTCGTCAACGGGGCTTTGATGGCGATCTTGTTCTTGCGGATGGAGGCCAGCACGCGGTCCGGGAGCGGCGTTCCTTCCTTGGCCATCACATCCATCCCCGCGGTCTGGATGTCCCAGTCGAACCTCACGCCGGTCGCCTCAAGGCATTTTTGGGTGACCTCTGCAAGTTCAGGCCCGACGCCGTCGCCGGGGATCAGTGTAACGCGATAAGAGTTCATGGAAACCCTCGTTTCTAATGGTTGTTGTTGCTCTATGAGAGCGTTGCGGTGCCACGCACGTTGGGCTAGAATGCCCCGTTCCCAATACTGGGTTCATTAAAAGGAAACACATTTTATATGAAGAACACCAAAATTAAAAGAACGCTCTTGGAAGCCCTCAGCACCGCTGGGAAGATCATCTGCTCGAACTTCGACAAGGAACAGACGATCACCAAAAAGGGCCGGTTCAATCTCGTGACCGAGATCGACAAGGCCTCGGAAAAGGCCGTGGTCGGACTCATTCTGAAACGGTTCCCGGATCATTCCATTCTCGCGGAAGAGTCGCCGGCGGTGACAGGCTCGGGGTGCCGCTGGATCATCGACCCCATCGACGGGACCACGAACTTTGCGCACGGCTTCCCCACGGTTTCCGTTTCGATCGGATTTGAAAAGGACGGCCGGCTGGAGATGGGCGGCGTCTTCGACCCTTTCCGCAAGGAGCTTTTTCTCGCGGAGCGCGGCCAGGGCGCGACCTTGAACGGCAAGCGCATCCACGTTTCGAAGGCAAAGACGCTTGAGGATTCGCTTCTTGCCACGGGATTTCCTTACGACCGGAACATCACGCCGGACGATTATCTTGCCATGCTCCGCGTTTTTCTGACCCGGATCCAGGGCATTCGGCGCGGCGGATCGGCGGCGATCGATCTCTGCTACGTGGCCTGCGGTCGTTTTGACGGTTACTACGAAATGAAGCTTGCGCCCTGGGACAAGGCCGCCGGGATGATGATCGTGGAAGAAGCGGGCGGGAAACTCACGGATTTCTCGGGCGCGCCCCTGACGCTTATGGGGTTACAAAATCTTGCCACCAACGGCCTGATCCACGCGGAAATGCTCGCAGCCCTTGCGCCTTTCCAACGTCTGGGGCGGTCCATTTCTTAGAAGTTTTTGCAAGAATCCACTTATATTAGGAGAAGGCATCTGTGGAGACAACGGTCAAGAACAGAGTCCCCCACATTATTTTTTTGTATTGGGTCATTAAAATACTGTCAACGACTCTGGGGGAAACCGGCGCCGATATGTTTTCCATGACCTTTAATTTAGGCTATGGGACGACGATCGCCATCTTCATGAGCTTATTTCTTTTATTGCTCGTGTTTAAACTCCTCTCGAAAGGTTACAACCCCCTGGCTTACTGGGCGATGTTTACCGCCTCCGCCATTGTCGGCACCGCCATCTCTGATTTCATTGACCGCACCTTAAGGCTCGGATACGCGGCAGGATCGGCTGTTTTGATCGTGCTGTTATTGATCGCGCTCGCCCTTTGGCACAAAAAAGAAGGATCGATCAATGTCGAATATATTACGAGGCCGTCCGTCGAGATCTTTTATTGGATCGCTTTTCTGATCGCAAACACCCTGGGAACGGCGGCGGGAGATTTTATTGCCGATAACCTAGGCCTGGGGTTTGAAAAGGGGGCGATCCTGATCACGGGACTGCTTGTCGTGATCGCTCTCCTGCACTTTTTCACAAAATTTTCCGGGACCCTGCTCTTTTGGCTGGCCTTTGTCCTCACAAGACCGTTCGGCGCCACGTTCGGCGATTTTCTTACCAAACCGATCTCGAAGGGAGGCATTAACTTAGGGACAGTTGCCTCTTCCTTTTTCTTTTGCGTCGTTCTGATTTTTGCGATCGCCAAAGAAGCAAGGGTGGAAAGGGCAAGGACCAGATGACGAAGAAAAAACCTCTCAAGATGCCCAAGCCCCGGCGCGGCTGGGCCATCAATCCCAAAACTCGGGTAAAGCCCTCCGGGAAAAGTTACCGGCGGAAGACGGCGAAAAGGGGCGAAAAAAACTGGGTGGATGAACTTTTCGACTAGCACCGCGCCAAAGCGCGGTCAACGACCATTTCCGCGAAAACCGTACTGCTCGTAAAAGCGGGCGAGATCGCGTTCAGGACGTGGGTGGAATGGGGCCCGTCTTCGATCACAAAATCCATCACGAGTTTCTTTTCCTTGCGGTCAAAAAGCTGCGCGCGAAGGCCGATCTTCCCGACGCCGAGAAGGTCTTCTTGGCGAAGGAACGGCACTAGGGCCTGCACCGCTTTCAGGAAATTCCGGGCGTCGTAGCGGGCGACTTCCTGCCACATCATCTTGCGGAAACCTCCCGTGTTCTTCAGAAAAAGCGCGGCAAGGTCGAGTGCGATCCTCGGGCTGTTGCCGTCGATCCCGGAAAGGATGCCGTAATTTTCTCGGCCGAAGGCCGGGATCGCGGTCGGTCCCGCCATCACCTCTCCCGCCGTCGTCTTCAAGGTGTGAACGCCTAGAAAAGGCACGGAGAGGTCGGGCGCCGGATAGATCAGCCCTCGGAACCGGGACGCTATTTCGGGCCGGAGCTTGCGGTAGATCCCCTTAAAAGGAAGAATGCTGTAACGCTCCCCCGTTCCCATCGCGTGCGCCACCCGGTCCGCGTGCAGCCCCGCCGCGTTGATCAGGTGTCCGAAGGCGATGGGACCGTCTTTGACGTGAATGCTTCTGCCGCGGATCCGGAGGGCCCTAGTGTTTTTTACCATCGTTATGCGGGATGAAAGAATCTCTTTTTCGAGGGCTTTCAAGACAGCTTTGGAATCAATGATCGCCGTGTCCGGAGAATAGAGCGCGATCTCGCAGGTTTTTGCTTCAGGCTCTATTTCTTTAAGACGGCGCTCGTCCACAAGGTCGGCGCGGATCCCGTTGGCGCGGGCGCGCTCATAAAGTTTTTTGACCGTCGGCACATCTTCAGCAGTCGAAGCCACGATCACTTTGCCGACCCGCTGCATTGGGATCCCCTGCTCCTCGGCGTAATCCATCATCGCCTTCGCTCCGCGCGAACAGAACCTGGCCTTCAGGGAATCAGGGCTGTAATAGATGCCGGCGTGAAGCACGCCGCTGTTTCGTCCACTGGCGTGGAGTCCGAATTCCGGCTCTTTCTCAAGAAGACAGATGCTCCCGGCTTTTCTTCGGCTGAGCTCGCGGGCCACCGTCAGGCCGACGATCCCGCCTCCGATCACGACAAAATCATGGGATCTCATGAGGGCTTAAGAAGAACCTTTCTAGTTGAAACCCCTGGAGGGATCTTAGACTCAAGAACTGTCCTGAAACAAAAAGCGCCCCGCCGGTCAAGGCGGGGCGCTTTTGAAAAGCTAAAATCCTGCTTACTTCTTTGCTCCGCCGCTGAGATCGACAGCACTCGGGATCGGAATATCGGCTGGGATCGCGAAGGTGACCAACTGAACGGCACCCAGCACCGTGGTGACTCCCGCATCGACAAAACCCTGACCCACACCCTGCCACACATTCTTTCCGGCAGAAGAGTAGTCATTGGGGGTCGAG
>Ga0182027_10005101_pt1 | contig 20097 bp, 19 predicted proteins | sample 712E1DmetaG_FD_121300 | JGI IMG/M metagenome (GOLD analysis project Ga0182027, IMG submission 121300) | Permafrost microbial communities from Stordalen Mire, Sweden - 712E1D metaG (Illumina Assembly) | ecosystem: Environmental > Terrestrial > Soil > Wetlands > Permafrost | place: Sweden...
CTTTGAAAATGGTAGAAAGTATGTGGAGGCAGGAATACCAAAATAAAAACGCGGAAGAAATAGCACGACAGAGCGGCGCATTATACGATAAATTCGAAGGCCTGGTAAATGATTTGATAGAATTGGGCAAAAAGTTAAACAGCACATCTGACTATTATAAAAGTTCAATGAATAAGTTAACCGATGGAAAAGGAAGCCTTGTATCGCGTATCGAAAATATAAGAAAGCTCGGTGCAAAAACCAAGAAAACCTTGCCCCAAGGGTTGACCAGCAGGGTATATGAGGAGGAAAATGATAATGAACAAGGTTAGTTTAGATTTTTCAATTTCTTAAAAAATTCCCATATAACTATCCCGGCTGTTACAGAAATATTGAGCGAATGTTTTGTTCCGAATTGTGAAATTTCTATGCACTGATCGCTAATATCAACAACTTCCTGGGAAACACCTTTTACTTCATTGCCAAAAATAATTGCATATTTTTTATCATTTATTGGAGTATAATCTGATAGTTCAATTGCTCCTTCTGTCTGTTCGACCGAAATAATAGTATATCCGTTTTCTCTTAATTCTTTTAAGGCAAAAATAGTATCCTGAAAATATTTCCATTTTACTGAATCCTCAGACCCAAGTGCCGATTTATGAATTTCAGCATTTGGCGGTGTTGCTGTAATACCGCACAAGTAAATAGCTTCAACAGGGAAAGCGTCTGAAGTCCTAAAAACCGAACCAATATTATGTTGGCTTCTGACATTATCCAGTATAATTATTAAAGGTATTTTTTGGGCTATTTTGAATTCTTCAATACTAAGCCTGTTCAATTCGCTATTTAAAATCTTTCTCAATTGATATTATTGAAGTGTAGTATTTTCAAGCAAATATAAATAATTTAGGTACTTTAGTGCAAGCCTGAGTTTTGGTTGTTTGTCTATTTAAAAAGAGTATTGGCAATTGGGCAATAGGTTTTAGGTATAGGGAAAAATTAATTCATATAAGAATTATCTTTGTTCCTTGTTCTTTGTTCTTGTATAAATAAATTATTTATTAATATGAACCTTCACGAATATCAGTCAAAGCATTTATTAAAACAATATTGTGTCTCAGTCCCGGAAGGTATTGTTGCAGATTCGGCTAATGCTGCAGTAGATGCCGCTAAAAAAATTAAAGAAAAGACCAATATCGATGTTTGGGCGGTCAAAGCACAGGTGCATGCTGGCGGCAGGGGAAAGGCCGGTGGAATTAAAATTGCAAAGTCTTTGACTGAAGTGAATCTTTTCTCGCACGAAATTTTAGGTATGAGGTTGATTACCCACCAGACCGGAAGCGAAGGCAAAATCGTCAGAAAAGTCTTGATTGAACAAAGTATATATTATCCCGGGGAATCTGAAATCAAAGAAATATACCTGAGTATTTTGTTAAACAGGAATAATGGGCGATTTGTGATTGTTTATTCTACTGAAGGGGGAATGGATATTGAAAACATTGCAGAAAAAACGCCGCAACTTATTCAAAAAGAAGAGATAGACCCTAAAGTTGGCCTGCGTTTTTTTCAGGCAAGGAAGATTGCATTTAACCTGGGACTTAAAGGGAAAGCGCTTAATGAAATGGTTCAATTTATCATTAACCTGTTTTATGCTTACGAAAAATTAGATGCATCGTTAATAGAAATAAATCCTGTTGTAAAAACTTCAGATAACCGTATAATTGCTGCTGATGCTAAAATTGTCCTCGATGACAATGCATTAATCCGTCACACTGACCTTGCTGAATTACGCGATATACAGGAAGAAGACCCGGCAGAAGTCGAAGCCGGTTTTTATGGGCTTAATTTTGTAAAACTAAACGGGAATGTCGGATGTATGGTCAATGGCGCAGGTTTGGCAATGGCAACAATGGACATAATCAAACTTTCAGGTGGCGAACCTGCCAACTTCCTCGACGTCGGTGGAACTGCAAATGCGAAAACGGTTGAAGCCGGTTTTCGGATTATCCTAAAAGATCAGAATGTAAAGGCTGTGCTAATAAACATTTTTGGAGGTATTGTTCGCTGCGACAGGGTTGCACAAGGTGTAGTAGATGCTTACAAAAATGTTGGCACGATAAATATTCCGGTAATTGTGCGACTTCAGGGCACCAATGCAATTGAAGGAAAAGAACTGATTGACAAATCAGGATTAAAAGTCCATTCAGCTACTACATTGCAGGAAGCAGCAGATCTGGTAAAATTATTGGTGTAAATGCAGGCCGTTCAGGCTGCAGTCAGTATCAACTATTTGCCAAGAGCCAATCTATTAAAAAACAATTTTTTGGTTTAGTAGCCTAAAGCCTTTCTTTTACCATTTGCCATTAGTTGAACCTAAAGGATATTTGCTTTGTGCGATCCATCACAGAAAGGTTTTGTTTTAGACGCGCCACATCGACAAAAATATGCATCGTCCGAGATTTCAATTGTTTTGCCTTTCTCATCAAGAATAGTAAACTTTCCTGTTGCTTTGAGCGGTCCGTTTGGAAGTACCCGAAACTGAACTGGAATTTTGTTATCGTCTATATGCATGAGAATAATTTAATTTAAACATTTAATAATCTTATAGTTGATTCTCATGAACCCCACAGGGCTCACCGAAGGTAAACATCCATATTATATTAGCTTCGCTGAGCCCTTCGGGGTTCAAATCCTTATTGTGTACAATAGTGTATGGATGTTTCATATTTAAATATCACTTCTAAAACCTTTTTTTCTATGAAACCCATCACAAAATGGTGCATTATTCGAACTTCCACACCTGCAAAATGAAGTCATTAGCATACTCTTTAATTGCTTTCCTTCTGAATTAAAAACTTCAAATGAGCCTTGTACAACAAGTGGGCCATCGCGCATTACCTGGACAATAACCGGTTTGATACCAGGCTTTAAAGCTGTTTCATTTTCTTTGGCAATTTTATTTGATTTATCATTAATTAAATTGTTTTTGCTTTCATCTTTCCAACGGTAAGTTAATGCTTCAGTAGGGCACTTGTTAACGATTTCGATAATCCTTTCAGTGCTTGATCCATTCATATTTACCCAAGGCCTTTTTCTAGGATTAAAAACTTCGATGAGTTCACGGTAACAAACTGTAGAATGGACACATTTTCCTGGTCGCCAATGAACAGTTATTTCATCGTTGCTATAATCCCTGTCTCCAGAATCCATCATGTCTTATTAATAATGATTATTTCAAAGTTAATTTATTTAAACTAATTAACCACCCGGCCTGGCATTTGTTTAATTTTGTAACGAAACTTCAATATTAAAATTTTATTTGATTTTACAACATGAATGAATTTGTAAAAAAAGCGATATTAATTTTACTAATATTCATGTATAATCAATTTTGCTTTAGTGAAAATAGATTTTCTTTTGTTGGTGATAGTATCAAAACTAAAGTTATTGACGGAGATACTGTCTTCTATTCTGAAGTACCATCAGTGTTTATCAATGCACCACGCGAAAATACAGATATAAATGAATTATTAAGGTACCAGAGATTAGTCCGCAATGTTAAAAAAGCCTATCCTTATGCGATAATTGCAAGGGATAAGCTCAGAGATGTAAACGAAAACCTGAGTAAATTAAGTTCAAAGAAAAAGCAAAAACAATACGTCGATTCGGTAGAACATCAATTAAAAATTCAATATGAAGAAGAGTTAAAAAACCTGACAGTAACCCAGGGCCGGATATTAATAAAACTTATAGACAGGGAAATAGGCAATACATCTTTTAATCTGGTCAAAGAATACAGGGGTTCTTTTTCAGCATTTTTCTGGCAATCTCTGGCGCGTTTGTTTGGTTCAAATCTAAAGACCAGGTACTATCCTAATGGCGAAGACAAAGATATTGAAGAGATTATTCTTAAAATTCAATCCGGACAAATCTGAAATATAGAACGCAAGAAAGATTTAAGACATAAATTATTTGAACATTTTAAATTAATATATCAGGTAACTAATTTATACGAATAAAATAAAAAAGGCTGCCAAACAGCAGCCTTTCGATATATATTCAACTTATGATTATTGAACTATAGATTTGAATGTTTCGTTAGTAAAATATTTAATAAACTCTACATCCTTCACAGCATAAGCTTTTAGCTTAACATCTTTTCCAACAGCAGTCCTTAAATTATTAAAAATCATATCAGAATTGTCAGTCCTTGCACCGCAAACAGCTTTTAGATAATAAGCCTGAGCGCTTTCATCCTTGCTGCAGCCAATAGTACTGATAGCAGCTTCATAATTTTTATTCAGCAGTTTTGCAAGTGCTGCATTATAATCGCATGCGTTGCCAAAATAACTCAGGGCTTTTTCATATTTTGAATTAATAATATTTATTAAGCCAAGGTTATAACTTGGAGCTTCGCCAGCGCCTAATGCAGATGTCAATAATTCTTCAGCTCCGGCATAGTCGCCTTTCAATAAGGCAATCGCGCCTAAATTAGTCTTTACAGCATCGTTGTTTTCAATAGCTTTTGCAGCTTCTAAAGCAGTTTTGGCTTCATCAATTTTTCCTAATTTTAATAAAACGTAACCAAGGTTATTTTTTACCCGTACGTCATTTGGAAACTTTTCTGATGCTTTCTTGTAAAGTTCTGCTTTCTTGTTTAAGTCCTGAATCAGGTTAGCAGCATATAAAACCTCTTCCACATTAAATGTATCAGGTTTTGTGTCGGCTAACTGAAGCATCTCAGCATCAGAAAAACCTATTGCATCAACCTTAACAGTGAATCTTGACCTGCGAAGTTCCGGAAGTATTTTTACTTTAATTTCTTCAAATGCCTGGGAAATATTAATAATTTCTTTTTCGCGGACATCCGGATCAGAATACATTGATAATACCCTTAAAACGAGGTCTTTATCTTTAATATCCGATTTTTCCATCAGGGTTTTAAAGCCGTCCCAGTCTTCAGGTGTTTGTAACAAGGAGAAAAGTGAATCTTTAACCATCTTGTCAACTTTTTCTTTCTTCAGTTCGTCTTTAAAATATTTTACGGCAGATTTTTCGCGGCTATCAGCAAGTTTCGTGTTCAGGGGAACCGGACCATCCGGAGATGCTGTCGACCACATTTCAATACCTTTAACAGCATACTTTGGGTTGGCAGCAACATTTTTAATATAATTGTTAAATGCGACAATTTCTTCTTTTTTTGCTTCTGTTGGACGGATTTCAGCACGATTAATTATGTAATTAATTGAAGCCACTTTTGAATCAGGTTTTACCCTAACAAATTTATCAGCCAAAGTAACAGATTTTGCATCGATCCTCACCAATTTTTGAGTAACAATAATTCCATCGGCGACTTGGAAAGTACCGATTTCCAATGATTTATCTTTCACAGCAGCAGTCATTTTAACTTCAACCTTCGATAACATCATTTCATCTTTATAAGCAAATTTATCGCTATAACTAAAGCTACCACCTGCTTCAAATGGTATAGCTTTATCATTTGCCTGAACTGATTCTCCTTGAAGTTTGAAAGTTTTTAGTTCTATTTGCCCACCTTCATATTTTAGGACAGGTGCGACTGTTACTACAGCCTTCTTGTTAAAATACTTGGCAGGGAAGGATCCCGAAATGGTAACGTTTACCTCTCCGTTATTCATTTCTAGGACTTTTGGTGTAGCTTCACATTTGACAGTATTTGCCAAATCTTTCATTTTTTGTATACCAGCACAACTGCTTAACACAATTGCAAATGATAATAGTATTGCTAACTTGCTGAAATAAAATTTTTTCATAGTTATTTAGGTATTGGTTTTGAATTTAATATGCTTGATTTAGATTACAAACTTAATAATGTTTTTATTAAAAAAAAATAGCAGGCACTCAATTAGCTGTACTTTTTATATATTCAAACAAATAATTTTCTAAATTGGCTGTAAATAAAGGGAATTCTTATAGCCCTCAATTTGAAGATATTTGGACAAAATAGCCATATTTTCTGTTAGATACAGCAATTAGCCCAAAAAATAAATAAAAAAACCCTGTTTTAACAGGGCAATCAGATTGTTCAGAATCCGGATTCGGCATATTCTATAAATTCAAATGGAATTTTAAAAAGATGCGAAAAGTGTTCGCCAGTTTCTTTACTGTCATAATCTCCTTCTTCGTAATGCCATTTCACCTGTATATTCTTAACATGTGAATTCTCAACAAATATCTTAATAAGGTTAAAAAGTTGTTTTGAAGATGCAGTATTAAAATATTCCAATTTAAAATTTAGCAATATCGAATCTTTATCAAAACTTTCTGCCCACCTGAAGATAGGGTCGTAGAGTTTTAGTGGATTTTCTGGCAATGACCGGCCTGTCATTAATAACTCTCCATCAGCATCGCAAACGACATGGGGCGTGTCATTTGTAGCGTGTATCTCTAAATTTTCCATAATATCGGCTTTTAGATAAGGGTTACCTGCAAAGGTATAAAATCAAATATAAAAAATCCTAATCTACTCCTTAATTTTTATATCATGATAGTTACTTTTTATCAAAAAAATAGTCGGTTTTATTGTTTATCCTTAAACTCACTATCAATAATTATTAAATATGAACCGTGACATCAAAGACTCTTTTTAATGTTTCAGTGTTTATGTCCTCTTTAATAATGTAATTCCTGGCACCAGCTTCAAGCATCTGCATTACATATTCCATTTCCTGATGAAAGGACAAAGCTATTATAGTAAGAAACCTGTTTATCTCGGTTGCTTTTCTGGTAGCTTCAATCCCATTCATTTCGGGCATTTCAATATCCATAAATACAACATCGACATGTTGTTTTTTTAATATGTTTAATGCTTCAACTCCATTATTTGCCTGATATATCTTGTCGATTTTTTCTTTGCTTGACTCTTCGACCATATATTTTAAGGCTTGAAGAAAATGCTTATTGTCATCAACCAACAAGATGTTAAGTTTTTTCATCGATATCATTTTAATTCAGGTAAAGGATTTTAATACATTTTTGCTTATTACAAAAATCGTTTAAAACCCTAAGGGTTTGCCATAGCAAAAACACTCATTTTATGGATATGCTTACTCAATTGTGTGGATAAATACACTTATTAAGTGTCTGGGTAAAAACCGTCAGGATCAATCAATTTTAATTAGGTTATTTTTAATAGCGTATATTGCCATACTGATTGAATTAGACGATTCGGTTTTGTCAAGAAGGCTCGCCCTGTGTCTTTCGACTGTGCGGTGACTAATATGGAGTTGGTCTGAGATTTGATTAGTAGATAATCCTTTGCAAATTAACGCTAATATTTCAGATTCACGGCGGCTTAACTTAACTCCTGGAACAGCGCTTTTATTACGTAACAGTTTAAGTAAAAGTTCCTGCGAAAAATAATTGTTCCCATTTAAAATTGCCTGAATTGCTGTTCGAAGTTCAGAGTTGTCGGTATCTTTAAGTATAAATCCTTTTACCCCTAAATCGATCATCGTGTTATAATAGGCATCTTCTCCAAACATCGAAAGCACCAAAACTTTAAGGTCAGGATATTTCTCAAAAGCACGCTGGCAAGCTTCAACACCATTCATTTCGGGCATACTTATATCCATTAATACTATATCGGGCTTGAAATATTTAAGTAATTCAAGGAATTCGATGCCATTTGAAGCTTCACCAATTACTTCCAAACCTTCTATTTCGCCAAGAATGAATTTTAATCCGTTACGAAAAAGTTTATGGTCATCAACAATTATAACTTTTATTTTTGTTTTATTTTGTGCCATATCAATTCTAAAATCTATCAAATATAAAAAACTTTAAAACAATTGCCAAATCAATTACTTTATTAGCCGTTCAAACATGAAAAACGTTCCTACCTTTGAAAATAAATTTTGATTAATAATGTTACAGATCGAAAACACCATTATCAGCCTTGATATAATAGATAAAAAATTTTGTTGCGATCTCTCGAAATGTAAGGGTGCTTGTTGTATTCACGGAGATTCGGGTGCACCTCTGGAAAATAAAGAAGTGAAAATACTTGAAGAAATTTATCCGGAGATTAAACCGTATTTAAGAGACGAAAGCATCAATGCTATCGAAAAACAGGGAACATGGGTAATAGATAAAGACAATGACAAGGTCACTCCTTTAGTGGATAATAAAGAATGTGCCTATACAATATTTGAAGATAATGTTGCAAAATGTGCAATAGAAAAGGCTTTTTATGCTGGGATAACGCAATTTCAAAAACCAATTTCCTGCCACTTATATCCAATAAGGTTGAAAGAATATCCTGAATTTACTGCAATTAATTATCATTGCTGGGAAATATGCAAACCGGCAGTTTTTAATGGTGAATCTTTAAAAATTTCTGTTTTTATTTTTCTAAAAAATGCATTAGAAAGAAAATTTGGGACAAATTGGTATAAGCAATTAGTTGTTGCCAAAAAAATGATGCAAAAATAGATTTACAATTTTTTACAAAATATAAATGTAAAACAATTTAAATATTTAGCTTTATTGAAATTTTATCACATTTTTTCAACTTTTATCAAAAAAAACAGACCAGTTAATAATATTTAATATGTTTTTGTCAACAAAGTGTTTATTTTTTCAATTTTATTTAATTAATTCGCATAATTTTAAAATTTTAAATTAGACCTTTCCCAAGCCTTTAAATACTAAAGTTTGGAAATTACAAATTTTAAGTATCATTTGAATTATACTACCATATTTTAAGATTTATTCAATTTTTTATAATAAATTCAAATTTTTATACTAAAATAATTAGGGGTTATATAAAAATAAATATAATTTTGTACAAAAATAAATTTTAACAATTTAAACTGATTTTTATGGCAACATTACGATTTAAAGCATTAGAACAGGTTTTCTCAAGAAAGCCTATTGAAGTAAATGCTCCATCAAAAAAAACCTCGGAGTATTATGGTATATCGGTATTTGATAAGTCGAAAATGCAAAAATACTTATCAAAAGAAGCTTTCCAGGCTGTAATTCTGGCAATAGACAAGGGTGTCCGTATCGATAGAAAAATGGCTGACCAGGTTTCTGCAGGAATGAAAGCATGGGCATTAGAATTAGGGGCTACTCACTATACCCATTGGTTCCATCCTTTAACTGAAGGTACGGCAGAAAAACATGATGCCTTTGCCGAACCTGCTGGTAATGGTTCAGTTATCGAAACATTCTCAGGAAAACTATTAGTCCAGCAAGAACCTGATGCATCAAGCTTTCCAAGTGGCGGTATCAGAAGTACATTCGAGGCCCGTGGTTATACGGCATGGGATCCTTCATCCCCGGCATTTATTTTGGATAAAACTTTATGTATACCTACAATATTTATTTCTTATACCGGCGAAGTACTCGATAACAAAGCACCTTTGTTAAAAGCATTGCACGCTGTAGATAAAGCTGCAACTGATGTTTGTCAATATTTCGATAAAGATGTTCAGAAGGTATATTCTTATTTAGGCTGGGAACAGGAATATTTCTTAATCGATGTTGCTTTATGGAATGCCCGTCCGGACCTGATGCTTACCGATAGGACTTTGATGGGTCATGATTCATCCAAAAACCAGCAGTTAGAAGATCAATATTTTGGTTCGGTTCCTGAACGTGTAATGGCTTTTATGCAAGAACTTGAATATGAAGCATGGAAACTTGGTATACCAGCTAAAACGCGTCATAACGAAGTTGCACCAAACCAGTTTGAGCTTGCTCCGGTTTACGAAGAATGTAACCTTGGTGTTGACCACAACCTTCTTGTTATGAGCTTAATGCGCAGGGTGGCACGCAAACATAATTTTCAGGTGCTTCTTCACGAAAAACCTTTCAAAGGTATTAACGGATCAGGTAAGCATAATAACTGGTCACTTGGAACCGATACAGGGGTTAACTTGTTATCGCCAGGTAAAAATCCAAAGACCAATTTACAATTCCTGACTTTTGTTGTAAATGTTTTAAAGGCAGTTCATAGCAATGACGAAATTCTAAAAGCTTCGATTGCTTCAGCAGGTAATGCACATAGATTAGGTGCAAATGAAGCGCCTCCGGCAATCATTTCTGCATTCTGCGGTGAGCAAATAAATAAAATGCTTGATGAACTTGAAGAAAAAGTTGGCGATGCAAAAATGAGCCCTGATGAAAAAACAGCTTTAAAATTAGACATAGGTCGAATTCCTGAAATTCTTCTTGATAATACCGACCGTAACCGTACTTCACCATTTGCTTTTACAGGAAACCGTTTTGAATTCCGTGCTGTTGGTTCCTCGGCAAACTGCGCTTCAGGCATGACTGTTCTGAATGCTGCTGTTGCTCAACAATTGGTTGCATTTAAAAAAGAAGTCGATGCAATTATAGCTAAAGGCATTAAGAAAGATGAAGCAATATTCCAGGTTTTAAGGAAATTAATAAAAGAATCGAAAGCAATCCGTTTTGATGGAAATAACTATAGCGAAGAATGGAAAGCTGAAGCTAAAAAGCGTGGGTTAAATACAGAAGGTTCAGTTCCAATATTAAACAAAGCATGGACAAGTACAAAAGCAGTTAAACTATTTAGCGACACAAAAGTTTTAAGCCATAAAGAACTTGATGCCAGGGCTGAAGTCCGTCAGGAAATTTATACTAAGAAAGTTCAGATCGAGTCCCGCGTTCTTGGCGATCTTGCAATGAACCATATAGTTCCTGTTGCAATTGATTATCAAACTTCATTAATCAGAAATGTCAAAGCCCTGAAAGAAATCTTTACTGATAAAGAATTCAAAGAATTAGCAAGTGCACGTCTCGAATTGATTAAAGAAGTCAATAACCATATCTCGACAATTAAAGCTAAAGTGAACGAAATGACCGAAGCCAGGAAAGTTGCCAACAAAATTGAAGATGCAACAAAAAGGGCACAAGCATATTGTGATAAAATTATACCGTTCTTCGATGAAATCCGTTATCATATAGACAAGCTCGAACTCATTGTTGATAACGATAAATGGCCTCTTCCAAAATACAGGGAAATGTTATTTATCCGATAATAAAATTATTTTGATTTTAAAAAATCCGTTCTTTCCAGAGCGGATTTTTTATTTTATTCTAATGAAAAAAAATTAATTTTACGGGTAATTGCATTTAATAAGCTAAACATGAGAATAATTAAGTTTATGGTTTTACTGCTTCCTGCAGTTTTTATTTCTGTTACAATACAAGCCCAGGCACTGCGAAGGGCAAATGCCACTTACGAAGCAGGCGAATATCAAAAGGCTATTGAATTATTTAAAGATGCTTATGAAAAACTTGAAGATAAATCGAAAAAGACTGAGGTTATTTTCAAGATTTCTGATTGTTACAGGCATATGAACGATGCCCAACATGCTGAGCTGTGGTTTAAAAAAACAATTGACCGTGATTACCAAAACCCGCTGATTTATTTATATTATGCTGATGCTTTGCGCATGCAGGGAAAATATAAAGATGCTGAACCTAATTACAGAAAATTTAAAGAACTGGTGCCGGACGACCCTCGCGGCGAAAATGGAATCCAATCTTGTCAGATTGCACAGAAATGGATTGATAACCCAAACGGTTATCAGGTAGAAGATATGAAATTTCTGAATTCAAAAGCAGATGATTATAGCCCTGCTTATGGGCGTAATGATTATATGGTAGTGTATTTTACATCTTCCCGTGAAGGTTCCAAAGGAAAAGAAACTCATGGTGCAACAGGACAACTTTTTGCTGATATTTATGTGTCAAAACAAGACAAAAAGGACAAATGGAGTACACCTGTGCCGCTGGGAGAAGAAATTAATACAGAAGCTGAGGAAGGTTCGCCATGCTTCAATAAAAATTTCACAATTATGTATTACACTGTCTGCAAATTCAACAAAAACAAAAAAAATGGCTGCCAGATATATTCTTCACAATTAAACGGTGAGACCTTTAGCAAAGGTTCAGTTGTTGAAATTTCCGGCACTGGTGATAGCATTGTGGTGGCTCACCCTGCCATTTCCCCGGATGAGAATACTTTGTATTTTTCTTCTGATATGCCTGGAGGGTTTGGAGGAAAAGATATCTGGAAAACCACAAAAACGGATGGCAAATGGGGAAAACCCGAAAACATGGGCAATGAAATAAATACTCCGGGAGATGAGATGTTTCCTTATGTTCATCCTGACGGTACTTTATATTATTCATCAAATGGAATGATTGGCCTCGGCGGTCTCGATATATATAAGGCCAAATTGCAGGAAAACGGCCATTGGAAAGTCGAAAACATGCGTTATCCAATTAACAGCTCAGCTGACGATTTTGGAATAACATTCCAGGCTGATCAGGAAAAAGGATTTTTCAGCTCAACACGCAATGGCAGGGACGATGATATTTTCACTTTCGTTTTACCGCCTTTAAAATTCAATCTTACCGGAGTTGTTAAGGATGAAAAGAGTTTACAAACTCTGGCAGAAGGCAATATTAAATGTATAGGAAGCGATGGAATAACATCAGATACAAAATCTGGAAGTGACGGGAGTTTTAAATTCTCACTTAAGCCTAATACTGACTATGTATTTATTGCTTCACATGAAGGTTTCCTGAACAACAAACTAAGAGAAACAACTAAAGGCGAGAGTAAAAGCAAAGATTTTAAGATTGAACTTTTATTAACTTCGATAAAACGAACAATTGAAATACCCAATATTTTCTGGGATTTTGGATCGTCTAACTTAAGGCCGGAATCTATGGTCGCATTGGACAAGCTTATAGAAATATTGAACGACAACCCGAATGTAACAATTGAATTAGGCTCGCATACTGACTATATTGGTAACGAAAATATCAATATGGACCTTTCACAGAAACGTGCACAAAGTGTAGTAGATTATCTGATTGAAAAAAGCATTGCTGATGACAGGCTGACAGCAAAAGGATATGGTAAATCGAAACCCAAAGAAGCTGATGAAAAGGTCAATGCCCAATTTTCTTTCATTCCGGTGGGAACATTATTGACTGAAACTTTTATTAAAACTTTAACAACTGACCAGCAGGAATTCGCAAATCAAATTAACAGGCGGACAGAGTTCAGGGTATTGAGGACAGACTATATTCCGAAGAAGTAATGAATAATTAAAGATGAATAATGAATAATGAGGAATGAAGAATAGGTATTGGGTAAAAAGTGAAGGGTTAAAAAAATCCAAATTCAGAATTCAGAATTAAATAAAATGCCGGTTTTAATTTTTTATAGAAAAATCAAGTTTTGCAGATGATTCATTTCCCAATTTATCGTAAGCTTTTATAATAACCTCATTATTTTTGGCAAAGCCATTAATAAAACCGAAAAATTGTTTTTCTTTTGAACCATTGATAGAATAAGTCATTTTTTCATAGCCCGACTCGATATCCGTGGCAGCTATAAAAAGGCCAACATATCCGGGATAAATAATTGAAGGTTTTCCCTGATCTTGTAATATCTTCTTTGGTAAGGTACTGAAACGCGGATAAATAACAGGCCCGGAATTATCTACCATGAGATGAATTGAACTTGTACTTGTATTATCAACATTATCGGAACCTGTATATTCAACAACATGCATCCCTTCTTCTGCAATTGAAAATGGCGCATTATAAACCTGTGTTTCTTTGCCATCTATTTTAAATTGAATGTTATTCAGGCCTGCTTCATTATCGACAGCCTTTAATACTATTTTCGATTTATTGTTTATATAAATTGTGTCTTCGGTAATAAATGAGGGACCTTGTAAATTGTAACTCAATGTTGGCCCGGTTAAATCGATATAAGGTATAGACGAAGCTTCGGTATTTTCGGTAATCTGGCTTTTATTATTTACTTTATCAACCGCATATGCCTTAATTTCGAGATTCCCGCTTACTGCACTCAACATTACCGGCTTCTCATATTTTTTATATTCGCTGTTATTAATTGAATAATATACTTCCTTTACCCCTGCTTTATTATCGAGTGTTGTGAGCTTAAGCTGCGATTGTCCGGAAGAAAATTCCTTCCCGTTTATCATATATGTTTTACCAATTATTTCCTGTAAAATAGTAGGTGGTGTTTTGTCAACATAAAACACAAATTCATGCTGTGGCTCTGTGTTTTCAACATTATCGACAGACCAGTATGCCAGTTTATGCTCACCTTGCAAAATCGAAGCAGTATTAATTGCACCTTTGTAGTCTTGCTCATTGCCTTCATCGAGCTTTATTTTAAGCGATGCAACGCCACTGGAAGCATCGTCAGCACTTAACGAAATAATTGTTTTCCCGGAAAGTACATTATCAGACTGGTCGCCTTTAATATTCATCGTGGTTTTAGGGCTGGTACGGTCAATAACAATGACTATTCTTTTTAGAGGTTCAACGTTGCCCACGTGATCATAAGAATAAAATTTAAGTACATATTCCTTTTCAGCATCTAAAATAATAGCCGAAGAATATTCTTTATAATCCGAAGAATCTAAAGAATACATTATTTTTTCTACTCCGCTAAGCTGGTCGATAGCAGTTAATGTTATTTCCACTTTCCCATTAAAGTATATACGGCCATTGCGTCTTAAAAATTTGTTGTTGCTAAAATTTATTGACGAAACAGGAGGTTTACTATCCGCGTAAATTTCAAAAACGATGTCTTGTTTTGGATAAACCAATTCTTTCGTCTTTTGGTCCACCTCCCAGGGACTTCTAATAGAATTGTACCCTTCGGCATCAAAATACATGGGATTTGTGTAATTAGCAGAGCTTTCGCTTTTAAGCAAAACGCTGTTTGCTTTATCATCCGGCTTTGTGCTAAGCATGAGATAAACCGGCAGCGACTTCTGAATATACAATTTGCCATCAGCAGCGATGTAAGTCTTCTTCTCATGTTCCGGCATTTTTTGTGATAGCAGTGTCAGTGAACAACAGCATGCCAAACTCATCAGAATTAATTTTTGATTTTTCATACTATATGCTTTAAAATTATTAGGAAATATATTTTAGGAATTGAAACCAGCCAAACTATTTTTTAAATATTTTGCAATTTCGAATATTTTACTTTTTTAGAAATAATTTAAAAATGTTGCTTTGCAGCAGATTTTATGAAACATGGGTTTAATCTTGAATATAAGAAATGAAGTGAAAGGGCAATTTCAACATGCCTTCAAATTCTTTTCCCGTGGCGAGCATATCTTCATCCATTTCGAGGTAATACCAGAAAACATCAACAGCAAATCCTTTTAAAACAACGTCTTCAAGAATATTAAGAATATCGAGTATTGCTTTGGAAGAAGATGAGTTAAAATACATCAACTTAATATGGAGTTCAGTTTTTGTATTGGGCTGCTTTATGTATTCCTCGAACCAATTAAAAATAGGTGAATAAAAACCCAAAACATCCTCAGGGAGAGAATTACCTGCAATTTCAAATTTATCATTTGTTTTATCCAGGACAATCTTTGGAGTTGATTGTCCTTCTTTAATTATAAGTGATTCCATAATTATTATTTTATAAGATGTTTACGGATAACTGTAAGGAATGTTTTAAGGTTGATAGGTTTTGAAATATAATCGTTGCAACCAGCAGCATTAATTTCTTCTATATCGGTATCTTCACCATGTGCAGTTTGAGCTATTATTGGCAATTGTTTGTTAAATAACCTGATTTGTTTCGTTGCTTCAATACCATCCATAACTGGCATGCGTATGTCCATAAGTACAAGATCGACATTATTCTCACGACAATATTCCACAGCAGCTTGCCCATTTACAGCACGTATTACGTGAGCTTTCGTGGGTTTTAATGCTTCAAAAAGCAATATGTAGTTAAAATCCACATCTTCTGCAATAAGAATGTTTTTATCAGACCATAAATATTCCTGGCTGACTGCTGAAAATACTATTTGAGGCTCGAACTTGAAACCAATTACCATAACATCGTCAACCTGTTCCCTGTTTCCTTTCCAATCATCATAATATTCCTGGATCGATCGTTTTTGTTCTGCCATTGGTTTCTGATGTATTTCAAGCAATAATTTTCTGAAGTTAGCGCTAAACATCTTTGTGTTTTGAACGCCTCCAAACTGATCATAGTAGCCATCTGAGAATAAATAAAGCAAATCGTCTTTCTCTAATGTCAATTCATGGTTATTAAAAGGTATGCTTGAAGTTTTGTAAATACCTATTGGCATCTTGTCTGCATCAATTTGCATGAAACTGCTATTGCGGATAATATATAAAGGGTTATGGGCACCTGCAAACTGAAGGTGCCTGTTTTCAAAATCTATGACACATAGCGACATATCCATACCGTCTTTGGTTTCGTTGGCTTTACCTGTTTGATGCAGTGACCCGATAACATTTTCCCGAAGCTGGTTAAGAATTTCACTGGCATGCAGCGAACGGATATGTTTATTGAAGGTTATTTTGTTAACAATTTCATTTAGGAAAGCTACGCCCAACATGCTCATAAATGCTCCCGGTACACCATGTCCCGTACAATCGACGGCAGCAAATATTACAATTCCATCCTTTTCAGTCATCCAGTAAAAATCCCCGCTCACAATATCGCGCGGCCTATAGAAAATAAAATGCTCAGGCAGCACTTTCTCTATTAAGCTTACCGGCGGCAAAACTGCATTTTGAATGCGCTGTGCATAATAAATACTATCGGTTATTTTTTTCTTCTGACTGGTTGCAATATCACGCTGCAATTCAATTTCCTGTTTCTGTTCTGTAATCTGACGGTTACTCTGTTCAAGCATCTCATAAGCTTTCTTTTTTTCTTTGAGTTGTTTAAAAATAAAAAACAAAAATCCCGATACCAGTAATAAGAAAAGTCCTAACGATGCCATAATTAAGTATGTATATCGTTGTCGGGCTTCCTGCAACCTTTCTTTTGTTTGAAATTCTTTATCTTTTAATGAACTTAGTTCTTTTTGCTGGCGCAATAATTCCTGGGTAAGTTGTTGTTCACGGGTCATTTTCCTGATTTCCTTGTCGCGCGATTTTATTTCAACGTCTTTTACGCTGATTTCAGCTTCAGCTAATTTGGTGCGCGATTCAAATTTTTTTATTTCTTCCTTCTGGATATGGCTTTTTAATGAAGCTGCCAGATCGAAAAATTCACGGGCTTTTGCAGCATTGCCAAGTTTATCGTAATTCTCAGATAACATTCCATAAGAATTTTTAAGCGAAGACATATCGTTCACTTCCTGGGCTAAACTCACTGCTTTTTCAAGATTCTGGTTAGATTCAGCATAATTCTTCATGCTTTGCTGTATCAGCGCGATATTTATCAAATCGGAAACTAAGTCCTGCTTTTTCCCCAATTTCTCATTTATCTGTAACGATTTTTTAAAACAATTCAAAGCTTGCTCATAATTTTCCTTCTCAGAATAAATCATACCAACGTTCACGTACAAATTTTTTACAGCATTTTCATTTCCCAACTCTCCGTTACTTTTAATCGCTTTTTGAAAATATTCTATTGCTTTATTAATATTGTTATTTTCTTTATAAAGAAACCCCAGCTTCGTTTGACATCGGGCAAGTTCAAGTCTATTGTTTTCTTTTTCATATTTAGCAGCACTTATTTCAAGGTCACTAATCGATTGGCCAATCTCCTGACTGTAAATAAATAAACACTTGAATACAATGAAGTACGTTAATAATATTAGTTGGTAAAATCTCATACAATTTAAATTTATTGAATTCGCTATTGTAAGTTTAACGAAAGCATTGATAAAAAGCAATTGCAGAAAGCTGATTTAAATCATCATTTTAAAAAATAATGTAATTTAGCCAATTCATTTTATTTGAGTATTAAAACAATCATTAATATTTTTTGCAATAAACAAAATCTTCTTACTTTTGCGCTCCTAATTATAATTATTAATAAATAAAAAGTAATTCTATGTTAAACAATTATGAAACCGTTTTCATTATAACTCCCGTTTTGTCTGAAGCCCAGATGAAGGAAGCGGTTAACAAGTTTAAAGGTTATTTAACCGAGCATGGGGCAGAGATTGTCCATAGCGAAAATTGGGGGCTTAAAAAACTGGCTTACCCCATTCAGAAAAAATCAACAGGTTTCTACAACCTTATTGAGTTTACAGCTGAAGGCACCTTAATTGAAAAGTTGGAACTTGAATACCGGCGCGATGAGCGGATCATTCGCTACCTTACTTTCAAGATGGATAAATTTGCCGTCGAATACAGTGTGAAGAAGAGAAGCCAGAAGGAAACCATTAAAAAAGTGGAGGAATAAGCTATGTCAGTAAATCAATCAGAAATAAGATATTTAACGCCACCTACGGTAGAAGTTAAAAAGAAAAAATATTGCCGTTTCAAGAAAAACCGCATTAAATATATCGATTACAAAGACCCGGAATTTCTTAAAAAATTCCTTAATGAGCAAGGTAAAATTTTGCCGCGCCGTTTAACCGGTACATCGCTAAAATATCAGCGAAAAGTAGCAACTGCCATAAAAAGGGCACGTCACCTTGCTTTATTGCCTTATGTTGCCGATATGTTAAAATAAATTTAGGAGGAAACTGAAATGGAAGTTATTTTAAAACAGGATATAGCCACCCTGGGCAGTAAAGACGACATAATAGTTGTAAAAAACGGATATGCCAGGAATTATCTTATTCCAAGGGGATTGGCTATTAACGCCACAGAAACAGCTAAAAAGATCCATGCTGAAAATATTAAGCAGCGTGCGCATAAAGAAATAAAAGTTAAAGAAGAGGCCGAGGTATACGCTAAGAAAATGGAAGGCCTCAAGCTTACAATTGGCGCTAAAACAAGTTCCAAAGGTAAAATTTTTGGTTCTGTAAATACCATTCAACTTGCTGAAGCTTTAAATGAAAAAGGTTTTAATATCGACCGGAAAAATATTTTTATTAAAGAAGATTTAATTAAAGAAGTAGGAAGCTATACTGCTAAAATTAAACTTCATAAAGAAGTAAGTGTAGAAATTGCATTCGAAATTATCTCAGAATAGAAAATACCGAAAAATGTGTCAATTTATCAATATGTCAATGTACCAATGTTTTTAAAACAGCATGTCAGAAAAAGTTAAAAGCAGGTATTGAAGCCATTTTAAGTATTTTTAAAAATTATTAATTCCTCATTCGTTCAATCGGGTGGGGAATTTTTTTGTTAATTTACCGTTTGTTATCCGGATCGAAATCTGTTACTTGCATATGAGTAAAAATATCCTGCTGTTTTTTTTCTTACATCTGTTTGTCATCAATCTGTTTTGTCAGCAAAGCATGGAGCGCAAATTGAGCATTGGCGCTGATGCAGGCTATGGAGATTATACTTTGTCCGACAATTTGATAAACTATTTTACTTATAAAGGAAATTCGTTTCAATACGCAAATGTCCAACTTAATTATATTACAGATACCGATCTTTTTTTTGGTAATGTTTTCTATGGACAATCGAAGTTATTGCCTGATATCAATTTGAGTAATTATAAGTACAATTATTTAAACTTCAAAGATTTGTCCTTGTCAGCAGAATATTTTCATAAAATATTGAAAATTGCAAAGACTCTAAATGTTTACTTTGGTGCAGCGTACGGTTTACAAGTCACCGACAAAATTGAAAATTATAGAAGCAACCTATGGGCTTATGCCAATGGATTTAAAGAATGTGGCGAAGTTACATACGCAATTTTTTCAATTAATGCTTTAATAAGTTATCGAATGAAAAATTATTTAGTGTTATGCAAATCAGGTTATTCTTTATTAAATTATTCAGGTCGTGCTGATGATAGTTTTACCGGTTTGTACAATAAAGTTTATTTTGTAAACAATTATACAAATTATCAGCTTTCATTATCATGTATTCGAAGGGTTTCAGATCGTCTTGACCTTAAAATTGAATATTTTACTTCTTATGAAGATTATAAATATTCAACGGATTTTAGGATTTTGAAGAAAATTGCTTCGTTTGGGATTTATTACAAGTTATAAAAATGCGTAAAAACCTTATAATTATATTGTTATCGTTACTTAGCTTTGGTTGTGAAAAAGAATATTTTTCTAAAAATTACAATGTTTACGCAATTGACTTACCAGGTTTTGGCAAATCTAA
>Ga0182027_10005102_pt1 | contig 20094 bp, 13 predicted proteins | sample 712E1DmetaG_FD_121300 | JGI IMG/M metagenome (GOLD analysis project Ga0182027, IMG submission 121300) | Permafrost microbial communities from Stordalen Mire, Sweden - 712E1D metaG (Illumina Assembly) | ecosystem: Environmental > Terrestrial > Soil > Wetlands > Permafrost | place: Sweden...
AGGAAAAGAATCTCACAGCGGTTCCACGTATACGCACTTCCGGTCAGCAACTGCCAACTCAGAAATCGCATGAGTAGCAGGAGTCCCAGCCCATAAGCAACAATCACTGCGACAGCTGAAAGGCTTACCACCAAAGTGATGTCCAACTCCGTAATCGACAAAGACATCCAATGCAGCGGCAATAAAATTAAAACTATCCCAATCGCCGCCATCGCAAGTTCCCGCCATCCACGCCTGCGCGCCAGGGGACGCAACAGGAACACCCAGGAAAGTGCCACATAAAAAACATAAGCAATCAACGTTGGATATTGAGGGTCCCTTTTCAGCCAGCGAAGCGTATTGATGGGCAGGTATAGTGGGTAAGCTAGCACATTGCTAGTACCTCCTTTACTTCCCGCCGCTCTGAAGATTGAATACATCGCATACTCGTGCAGCGAGTCTCCGGTCAGGCTGACGATGAAAACCGCTGTGAGCGCCGCCATCACGCTGAACAGCAGGACCGAAAGCGGGCGTCGCGACGGCGCCAGGCACACAATGGCGATGCCTACTCCCACAAAGAGCGCCGCTCCGTCGGTCAATCTGTTCGTCAGTGCCAGGCCGGAGAGTATCCCAAGAATCGAGGTCAGAAGAAGGCCGGTCCGAGTATTGGCCGCCTTTTGTAGCAGGAGTAGCGCCACCAGCGAATACAACAGAAAGCAATCTGCAAGCACATGGTAGTCGTCGAACCGGTAGGCCTCAAAACATATGGCGACGAAGAAGCCGCACCCGAGAACGGCCGCCTTCTGTTTATCTGAAAAATCCGAACGTCGGACCAGAATTAGCAAAGCAACACAATAGGCCACGACATGGAGGATCGCCGGCACTTTAGATAATAGCCATCCCTTGCCCAGTAGCGCCATGAACCATGCCGTCTCAAGCACGAAAAGTGGCTGTAGGGCCAGATGCATATCGGAATAAAGCCGCTTGCCGTTGTGAAGAAATGTGGCATACCAGAACCATCCGCCATCGCCAGCAGACTGCGTGTTGGCGATCATCGCAAACCCAAACAGCACACAGAAAACAAACATCAGATTTTGGTAGATTGTATTACGATTAACGATTCGTCGAAGACGCGACTTCAGATTCAACGGCATTGCTTTGGACTCCTCTTTCCGTTTGCAGGATTCCTGGCCAGCATAAAGATTCGCGTTGTGTATATATCTTAAGTTGCGATTATCATTCTGGGCTAGAGTAGATTACATTGCAGATGTTGTGCGGGCGTCGATATAACATGGCAGACAAACCGTCTCACTCCGACTGGCTCAAACCTGCGCCCGACCTGCCTCATCTCAGGAGGTTCTTTGCCGCATAAGAAAAAGTGTCCGCACCAGTGAACGGAGCTTGACAGTGACTTCCGGTTTGCTCCTCAGGTGCTGGAAGCCGGCATGGAACATTGCAACTAAAAGCCCGACGAAGAATCCAATCACGGTGCCTGCGAGCACGATGAAGCGCCGATTGGGGGAGGATCGCCTGTCAGGAGGAATTGCGGGGTCGAGAACCTGGATCAACCCGCCTTGCTTCGCTTCGTCGAGCTTGGCGGATTCGACCTGATGCTCAAGGAATTCGAAGATCGTCTCGTAGTATCTCACGTCACGCTGTTTGCGGATATATTCGAGACTGGTCTCAGGCACCCTGCCCTTAGAGATGAGGAATTCGCTGCTGGAGCCGCCCGCTGAGCCACCGAGTTTAGCCAATTGCGCGCGTAAGCCCTCCAGCTCCCTCTGTGCCTGCACCAACTCGGCATTTTCGCCGGTTGCGTAGGTCTGCATCCCCCGAATCTGCACTTCCCTCTCTGCGATCTGCGTGCGCAGAGATACGGCCGAACCGATCAAGGCGCTCGCCTGGCTGTCAGGTTGGATTACGCCTGTGGTTTGTTCCGTCTGCATAAAGGCTTCCTCGGCGTCAGCCAGGTTCACCTTCGCCTTCTCAAGCTCCTGTTCGAAGAATAGCCTGCGCTGGGATGCTTCTGTGATTGCGAGATGCTGAGACAGATTTCGAAACTGGTCGACGTAGCCGTTGGCAAGCTCCGCGGCACGGCGCGGATCGCGATCCGTAACCGCGATATAAATCAGGCCACCACTGCCGCTGATTACTGTCGTATGTTCCTGGAAAGCTGAGCTCGCTTCGGAGAGACGCCCCGTGTGGTACTCCTGCATCAGGCCGAAATGCTGCACCATGGCATCCCCAACAACGCGGCTCTTGAACAAGGTGACGTACAGATCGCCTGAGCCCCTGGAACTGAAACTGCCGCCGGCCAGTGCCGCTAATCCTCCTAGCTGCGAGGCCAGCCCGGTGTTCATCGAAGCATCCGATTGCGGTGGCAGCAGCGACAGAGTTGCAGTGTAGACGTTGGGCTTTGACAGCGCGTAAACGATTGCAACGATTGTAAAAACTACAGTAACTCCGAAAATAATGCGTTTCCGCCCGGCAAGAACCATCAGAAAATCGAACAGAGAGATTTCGTTGCCCTCACTTATCGCAAGCCCTAGGAGGGATGTCTCGGAAGTAGAATCGGCGGGCCTATTCAGTTCGGAATGCGGAGTTTCAGTCGTCATCGGTTCCTGCCGGATTGGGAATGGGAGCGCCTCCCAAGATGCATTTTACAAGGTGGGCGCTCCACCCACGCTATTTAAGTACGCTGATCATTGCAGCATCCATTGCGAGTCCTGAGGCCAACTGCGACCAGTTCATTATGCTTTGCATCGAAGATTGCTTGTAGGTCTTCTCCGGGATCACGATCGTATCGCCCGGATTGATGGGCAGGCTGTTAAACTCGGTGCCGCTCCAGATTGTCTCGCCTCTTTTGCGGCTTACCACTTCTCCGTTGGCGCGGATGATAAACTCGCGGCGCCGGTCGGCGTTCCTGTTGGGCCCACCGGCCAGTTGCAGATACATCCCGGTTCTTCGCGCCCGCGCATACAGGAAAGAAGTTTGATTGTACACCGCACCAACTACATTGACAGTGGCCGGCATCGGCGGGACGACAAAGTGGTCTCCGTCCTCCAGTGCGATGTTCGGTATGCTGTCCGTGCTTCTGCTATCGGGCGCAAATCTCAGTATGATACGGCCTGTGGCGCGAATCTGCCGCAGGCTGGCAAGTAGACCTCGTTCGATGCTGGCCTGATCCGTCCCCGAACCCCCTGAAGTCAACATGCTGCTTCGCTGGATTTGCATACCCAGGCTCTGTACGTATTCGTCTATTCTGGCCTGCTGTACAATTCGGGTCGACTCGCGCGTGAAATCCGAGCCGTACAGATACGCATTGGGTGTAAAACCCCCGGCCCGCTCCACAAGATGGCGCAGGGTTTCGCCGGGCTGGACAATGTACGTCCCGGCGTGCGCGATTTCACCGCCCAGTGTGACCCGCTTTGTCTGCTCAGCAATAGGGACGCGGATGTCAGCCTCCGAAAAGATAGAAACCGTGTCTCCGGCCTGCAGTTCAATATCCTGTGAGGTGTCGTGCTGCAGCACGAGCTTGCCCAGGTCGAACATGATTACTGTGCTCTTCAGCGTCTCCGGGTCGAGCCGTTCGATGGCAGCATAATCCCAGTCGATCTCCGGCGCGAGAGATCGAATCTCGGTCTTCTGCGTCGGGGTCTGGTTTAGGCTGCCGGAAGAAGCCTGCGCGGATGCCAGAGAAGAGCTAATGGCGCGCTGTTGTGTGCTTGGGATTTGGTTCTGCTGTAGCCCAGATTGGTTCTGCTGTAATCCAGACTGGTTCTGCTGATACCCAGACTGGTTCTGTTCCATCCCATATTGGTTCGACATGCTCATAGCATCCTGAGTAGGAGTTTTGAGCGTGATGGCCTGGTTCTCAGTGGGCTGGCGCATGTCGGCAAAGCCTGGCGTCGGCTCAAACTCAGGAGCGGGCAATCCGAGTTGCGCCCGCTTCCACCAGTAGTTCCGCGTGATGAGCGATTCCTTGTCCGGAATCAGCTCGCTGACATGCATACCCGCGTGCCAGGAAAAGCGGCCTGGGTTTGCAATATTACCCCGGAGGATAACCGTCTTCTGATACAACGGAACGATGGAGAAAACGCGCACCAGGTCGCCATCGGCTACTGGCGTGGCCAGGCCACTGGCGTCGTAAGCTACCTCCATGGCATGACGGTCGCGATGATCGTCAATGCGCTCGATGGAAATGCGCGCCTCTGCGGCAATGGAAGAAACGCCTCCGGCATCGGCGAGAAGGCCGGCAAGCGACTCATCCGCGTGCAGTTCGTATATTGCAGGATTTCGCACACTACCGGTAACTGCCACCTGAGGGCCGGACGGGGGAATGAAGATGACATCTTCGGACTGGAGTTTCACATCCTTCGACTTGTCACCGTGGATGAGCAGGTTATAGAGATCGAAATCCGCTACCACCGCGCTGCCGCGTCGCAGTTGGATGTGCCGCATCGAGCCTTGCACCGAGGGCCCGCCGCTGGCGAACAAGGCATCGACCAGCGTGCTCAGTGAGCTGACGGTATAGACGCCGGGGCGCCGCGCTTGACCGGATACATACACCTGGATGGCGCGAATCTGGCCTACATCCGCAGTGAGATCGAAGTTCTTATAGACACGTCCCACAACGCCGCGCAGATGCGCATCGAGCGCAGAAAAAGGCATACCCGCTACATGCACCGGGCCAATCTGAGGAAGATATATCTCCCCCGAGCGGTCCACGCGCACATTGGTCTGGAAGTTCACCTGTCCCCATGCGCGAATACGGAGTTCGTCGCCAGGCCCAATGACGTAATCGGATGGAACCGGAGTCATGTCCAGAGGCGCAAATGTAGAGGGTACGCGGCGAAAAAGATCCGACCCGAAGATCGGAAGAATCTGGCCTGTAGTCGATGCGACGAACTTTTGAAACTCGGCCAGTGGTTCTGGCGGAAACTGTGCTTGCTGTCCCTGATTCTGCGTGGCAGCTTGCCGGGACAAACGCTCTATATCTGAATAATTGTTAATGGGATTTCCCGTCTGCGAGCTGTATTCGCCAGACATAGCGGAGGGTCTTTGGGGAGTCGAGTACTGAATTGAATTTTGCTGAGTCTGTCCCGAACACTCTTGCGTATTCACCAATAAAGGATTGGCGCAGTCCGACACACTCTGACTCTGCGATCCTCCCGAATTATCGCTCTGGGATTGCTGTTGCGCGCAAAGAGCTGTCGTGAGCGAGGATACCAGGAGGAGAAACCCGAGTTGACTGAACCGGGTAGCGTACGATACATGCCGATAGCGAGCTGTGCTTACGTTACAACCTCTCATCCCTCTATCCTGTTGTTGAAAATCCATATACTTCAAGTCTAGCACGGGCCCTGAGCCGCGCTACATCTATGAATGAGCAAGGGTTGACGATGCCGCTAGGCCATCGGTTCCTCTTGGCTTGCACCATGAGTATCCGACCCGCTTGCAGGGCTGCACAACCTTTTTGAGCAGCCGCAATCCGGACGAGCAGAAGGAAGCCAGCAATAGGAAAAGTTCTCGGTATTCAGTACGTTTATACTATTATCTTATTATGTAATATATTGATTACTATCGTAATATACTCCTCCCCTCTGAACGCCTTGAAAAAACTGGACCGGGATTCCGATCTGTCCTGCCCAATTACCACTTTGCAATTCGCGTGCTCTGTAAACCGATCGTCAGTGCAGAGTTGGGCATTTTAGGGAATCCACGGCTATATTTCTGTAATCGATTCCTATGCGCAACTAAGTGAGCGGCGCCGTGTTTCTATTAATAACACCGAGCATGAACCCTATCGCGAGCAGATACGTCGAAAAAACACGATTTACCGGATTGTAAGTTCGGTCAAGATGTAATCTGCTATAGTATAGAGAATTAAGGGCTTGATTAAGCTTTTTCAGCGCGCGCTTATGCCTTGACGCAGTGAAAAACGATGATCGCGGATTCTTCTCTCACTGCCTACGGATTGTGGAAAGGCAAGCCAATCGAAGTCGGCAGTTGTAAAGCATCCGGAAATAATTACTTTTTCATTTGACAGATACTCAAGGGGAATGATGAGTTTTGCCGTTATTTAAGTGAAACAATGAGTTTTATCATGCGGAGGCCTATTCCTACGCCGGTTGCTTATTTCTCACCCTTTTTGGTCATCGAATGGCTAAGACCTGGTCGCAGTGAGGCGTCATGAGTATTTTCGGCTTTATCTGAACTCTGTTGGTACTGCCTCTGCTGGTTTTGGCCTCGTGGCGATCGCCCTGGCAGTACGTCCGCATCGGTCGGTCCTTCATCGTCTTCTTGCAGCAGCGTCACGAGGCGTTACGACCGGAGCTTTAGTATTCGTAGAGTAGATATGATTTGTGGATGTGTTTCGCAAATGGCTGTCCTGGAGAGGAGCCAGGCCCGGTCCGCAAACGATTACGTGATAGAGGAGAGTCAATCGTGATTGGAGTTACGGGCGGAACTGGATTCGTCGGCCACCGGCTGGTTGCGCGACTGGCACAAGGTTCGCCGGTCCGCGTACTGGCGATGGATATGGGACCGGCCCCCGTGATTGAGGCGGAGTATATCGTCGGCGACGTGACATCGCCTGAGGTTACGGACAAATTCGTTCGTGGTTGTACGGCGATTATCCACCTGGCTGGTATTGCGCATTCATCATTGCGCACCGAGGCGGAAAAACAGAATTCCTACAAGGTAAATGTCGACGGCACCAGGATAGTTTTAAATGCAGCGTTGAGGCATGGCGTTCAGCGGTTCGTGCTTGTCTCTACGGCCCATGTTTACGCAGCGTGCTCAGCGCTGGATATCGACGAATCTGCGCCCGTAGCCGCGTCCAGCTATTACTCTTTCACGAAAATCGAGGCAGAGTCTCTTGTGCGCGAGGCTGCTGAACTGGGAATGGAAGTAGTGATAGCGCGCCCGTGTTTGATCTACGGCCCGGGAGTGCGCTTTAATCTGGACCGAATGATGCGAGGCATCGATCACGGGTACTACTTCCACATATCAGGCAGGAACCCGATGCGTAGTTTTCTTTCCGTGGAGAATGCGGTACGAGCATTGACTCATTTAGCCGGAAAAGACGTCGCTCCGGGCACATACAATCTTGCCGACACATGTCCATATTCGCTAGTGGCTTTTAGCAACGAACTGGCCGATCGAATGAAGCGGCACAGGCCTCGCACTCTGCCATTTGCGGCTTTGCGCGCGGCGAGTGCGATTGGTTCGGCTTTCCAGCGGCTGGGAGGGCATCTGCCTGTCTCACAAGAAGTTGTTGCGAAATTGACCTCAGACTTTACGCTGAATACCCGCCGCCTGGAACAGACTGGCTTCGAGTGGGATGGCAATGGTGGCGCGTTGCGCCAGCAAATGGTCGATTACTATCTTCGCTCGAAGCGCGCTAAGGTGCATCAGGGTAATCAATCGCTTAACGTTGACTCTTATGAAACGCTTGTTTGACATTATCATGTGTTGTTTTCTACTGACTTTGTTTGCCATTCCGATGGTGCTGATTGCACTCGCGGTCAAGCTGACTTCCAAGGGTCCGGTATTGTATTGGTCTGACCGTGTGGGGCGTTGGAATCGTATTTTCCGGATGCCAAAGTTCCGGAGCATGCGAATCGATGCTCCCGTGGTTGCTACGCATTTGCTCTCCGATCCTGGCGCTTACTTGACACCAATCGGCGGCTTCCTTCGCCGTAGCAGCTTTGATGAACTGCCGCAGTTGTTTTCTGTTTTGTATGGTGCCCTAAGCCTGGTCGGGCCACGTCCTGCCCTGTTCAATCAGGACGACCTGATCGCGCTTAGAACTGAATTCGGAGTGCATGAACTGGTTCCGGGCATTACTGGATGGGCGCAGGTTAACGGGCGCGACGATTTGCCGATTCCTGAGAAGGTTCGTCTGGATTGCGAGTACATGCGTATGAACTCCTTCTTGTGTGACCTCAAGATCCTGGCAATGACCGCACTGAAAGTTGCTCGCCGCGAGGGAGTTTCTCATTGAAATACTGCAGACAGTGGAGTTTTACAACGTAATACCCTGCCTTTTGGGGGTTCTGTGCTGTTTACTGGATGGACTGCGCTGCGTGTGAGTTTATGTTGTTTAAATGGCATGAGGAAGCAGTATAATCACTATCCTCAGCTGATGTGCATCTACGGAACAACAACTTCTTTCTGAAATGAGGAAGACAGTGTTCGTAAAACAGCGTCATGTAGTGATCGTTGTTGCCCAGGTGGCGTTGATCGTACTGTCAGTCACGTTCGCATGGTTGCTGCGGTTCGACTTTACATTTCCGCAAGTGAGGATTTTCCTGCTGGCGTTGCCGCTGCTTGTATCTCTGCGGCTGCTGGCCATGGCGTATTTTAATTTGTTTCACGGCTATTGGCGCTATACCGGAATGAGCGACGCCCTGGACATCACCAAGGCTGTGGCTACTGGCTCAATTGCATTTTTAATTGTGGAGCGCTGGATTGTCGGTGCAACGTTCTTTCCAGTCTCGGTCTACTTTATCGAGGCGGTCCTTACCGCTGGCGCGCTTGGGGGCGTGAGGGTGTTGTCGCGCGCATTCATGCAGCGAGTGCAATTCCAGGCCCATCAAATCGCCAACAAGCAGGTTGTGGTTATCGGTGCTGGTTGCGGCGCGGCGATGCTGCTGCGGGAACTGCCGCGCAGCGGCTACACGGCTTTGGCCCTGGTCGATGACGATCCTGCGAAAGCCGGATCGAGATTGCACGGGGTGCGGGTGGCGGGCGGAGTGAAAGATCTGCCGGAGATCGTGCGCCATTATGTCCCCGAAGAATTGATGATTGCAATACCTTCTGCCACACGCGATGAAATGCGCCGCATTACGGAGCATTGCGAGAAGACAGGATTGAGATTCCGCACCATTCCGGGGCTTGCCGACTTGATCCACGGCACAGTGACTGTGGATCAGTTGCGCGAGGTCAATCTGGAGGACCTGCTGGGGCGGGAGCCCGTGCAATTCAATCTGGAATCGGTCAGGCGGAAGATTGCGGGACGAGTGGTCATGGTCACAGGCGCGGCCGGTTCCATCGGCACTGAGTTGTGCGATCAATTGATGATGTATGCGCCGTCGAAGCTCGTTTGCGTTGATCAGGCGGAGACTCCGCTGTTTAATCTGCAGAGGTCCAACTCCCAGCCTGGGATAAAGACGGTTTATTGCGTTGCCGACATTACAGATCGATCCCGGATGCGAGACCTGATCCAGGAACACGATGTGCGGGCTGTCTTTCACGCGGCGGCATACAAGCACGTTCCGCTTATGGAAGAGAATCTGCAGGAAGCGGTGAAGAATAACGTATTCGGCTTACTCTCGCTCATGGAAGTTGCCGACCAATATGGCTGCGAAGACTTTTTACTCATATCCTCCGATAAAGCCGTAAACCCCTCGAGTTTGATGGGCTGCACGAAGCGAATCGGAGAATTGATCGTTGCCTCCCGGCCCTCGGCTCAGATGCGTTGCATTTCTGTGCGCTTCGGAAACGTACTTGGCTCACAGGGAAGTGTAATCCCGCTGTTCCAGGAACAAATAAAGTCCAACCGCCAGATAGCGGTCACCCATCCTGAGGTTACCCGCTACTTTATGACCATCCCTGAGGCGGTATCCCTGGTTTTACAGGCCTTCGGGCTCGGCAACAAGGGCGATATCCTGGTTCTCGATATGGGCAAACCGGTACGTATTTTGGATATGGCTGAGACACTGATCCGTTTATCCGGCATTCCACGGGATATGGTAAAGATCGTCTTTAGCGGCTTGCGGCCTGGGGAGAAGCTGTTCGAGGAGCTATTTTACGATTTCGAGGGACGATCTGTAACGGACGCACAGAAGGTTCTTCGCACTCAGAGCAGAGTAACAGGCTGGCAGGAATTGCAGGTTCAATTGCAAGCGTTGCATGCCGAATGCGCCACCGGCACGCCGTTGCGCATCCGCTCCATGGTTAAGGAGATTGTTCCGCAGTACCAGTGGGCTCCGCCCGAGGACAGCCAGCGAAAACTAGTTCAGACGGTCAAGGAGTCGCTGATCGCCCATGTAAGCACAGCACTGTCGAGCGCAACCGACTGATGTGCCGGTTGTGCAAGTGTACGAGCCAGCAGGCCGTTTTATTCTTCCCGATCTCAGCGATTGAAGGATCTCCGGAAAGATGACTAGTGTAAAGAACACCATTTTCGTCACCGGCGGCGCTGGGTTCATCGGCTCTAACTTTGTATTGCAGTGGATCAAGAACGCCGGCGCCGCTGTGGTCAATCTCGATCTGCTCACCTATGCCGGTAATCCCGAAAATCTCGCGACTCTTGTGAATGACCCCCGGCACCAGTTGGTGCGCGGCGATATTTGCGATGCAGAGCTAGTGTCCGCATTGTTGCGCGAGCACCGGCCCAGGGTCATCGTCCATTTTGCCGCAGAAAGCCACGTGGATCGCTCGATTGTCGATCCCGGCGCCTTTATTCGCACGAACGTACAGGGAACCTTTACGCTGCTTGAACAGGCCAGGCTCTATTGGCTGGAACTGGACGAGGCCGGCCGGCATGGTTTCCGCTTTCTGCATGTTTCTACCGACGAAGTCTATGGTTCTCTTGGGCCGGAAGATCCGGCTTTTTCTGAGATCACGGCATATGCGCCCAACAGCCCATACGCGGCATCGAAGGCTGCCTCCGATCATCTGGCGCGGGCGTACCACCACACGTATGGCTTTCCCGTGCTCACTACAAACTGCTCGAATAACTACGGACCCTTCCAGTTCCCTGAAAAGCTGATTCCTCTGATGATTTTGAATGCCCTCGAAGGCAGGCAGTTGCCCGTCTATGGCGACGGCCGTAACGTGCGCGACTGGCTATTTGTGGAAGATCACTGCTCAGCCATCCGCGCGGTAATCGACCGGGGCCGCATTGGAGAAACTTACAACATCGGCGGCAATAGCGAACGGAAAAATCTGGATGTGGTGACGGTGATTTGCGATCTTGTTGACGAGTTGCGCCCCGATGCCGCGCTCAGGCCACGCACGAAGCTCATCGCTTTCGTGACCGACCGCCCTGGACATGACCGCCGTTACGCCATAGACGCATCGAAAATCAGCCGCGAGCTTGGTTGGCAGCCGGCCGAAGAGTTTAATGGTGGACTGCGTAAAACAGTGGCGTGGTACCTGGAGCACGGCGCCTGGATCGAGGATGTCCGCACCGGCGCTTATAGAGATTGGATTCGGCAGAATTATCAGGAGAGAGTTCCACTATGAAGGGAATCATTCTTGCGGGCGGGTCGGGAACCCGGCTATACCCGGTGACTCATGTCGTTTCAAAGCAACTTTTACCGGTGTACGACAAGCCCATGATCTACTACCCGCTGACTACGCTGATGCTGGCGGGGCTGCGTGACATTCTGATTATTTCCACGCCGCAGGACACCACGCGCTTTGCGGAATTGCTGGGCGATGGCAATCAGTGGGGCATTAATCTGAGTTATGCCGTGCAACCCAGCCCCGACGGCCTGGCGCAGGCATTTCTGATCGGGCGCGATTTTATCGCTGGAGATACGAGTGCGTTGATCCTGGGCGATAACATCTTTTACGGAGAGTCGTTCCCGACACATTTACAACGCGCGGCTGCATTAAAGCACGGGGCGGTCGTATTCGCATATCCCGTGCAGGATCCGGAGCGCTATGGCGTCGTGGAATTCGACAAACTTGGTCATGCCATAAGTCTCGAAGAGAAACCTGAATCGCCCAAGTCCCGTTATGCCGTCACCGGTCTCTACTTTTACGACAACGATGTGGTGAATCTCGCGGCTTCGCTCAAGCCGTCCACTCGCAACGAATTGGAAATCACTGACCTGAATAGGTTTTATCTGGAAGCTGGCGCCTTGCAAGTGCAGGTGATGAGCCGGGGCTTGACGTGGCTTGATACCGGTACGCATGATTCACTTCTCGATGCAGGACTCTTCGTCCAGACGATTGAACGACGTCAGGGGTTGAAGATTGCCTGCCCGGAAGAGATTGCCTATCGTCTTGGTTATATTAACGCCGGCCAGCTTCAGGAACTGGCCCAGCCTGTGCGCAAGAGCGGATATGGAAAATACCTGCTTGCCCTCAAAAACGAACAGAGATTTAAGATAGATGCGGACAAACTATGAAGATTGCTGAAACCTCGCTGCCCGGAATTCTGATGCTTACGCCGAACATCCACCAGGATGGCCGCGGTGCGTTCTGGGAGACATGGCATCAGCGTGACATGGTAGAGGCGGGACTGCCGTCAACCTGGGTTCAGGATAACTTTTCTATTTCAAAGAAGAATGTGATTAGGGGCATTCACTACCAGGTCATACGGCCGCAGGGAAAGCTGGTGCGGGTTACGCATGGTACGGTGCTCGATATCGCCGTCGATTTGCGCCGCAGCTCTCCGACATTCGCTAGGTATTTAGCGATTGAACTCAGCGCAGAGAGCGGCCAGATGCTATGGATACCCGAAGGCTTCGGTCACGGCTTTCTTTCGCTTACCGATGTCGTCGGCTTTGCCTATAAAGTTACGGACTACTACTTTCCCAAGGGCGAGCGAACCATCGTGTGGAACGATGCAGATATAGGTATTCCATGGCCGATTAGCCTCAAAGACGCCATCGTCTCTGAGAAGGACCGCAAAGGCGCATCCCTGCTTGAAGCGGAGGTCTTTGCGTGAGCAAAAGGCCGCGCGTTCTCATTGTTGGCGCTTATGGACAGGTTGGCCGCGAGTTGCAGCGCAGCTTTGCCGATTCCGGTGAGATCATCGCCCGCGATCGCGATACGGTTGATTTGGCTGAGCCGGATCAGGTGCGCGCAATGGTCCGCAGCGCAATGCCCGATGTCATCCTCAACGCCGCCGCATACACTGCGGTTGACCGCGCCGAATCTGAGCCGGAAGCTGTAATGGCCGTAAACGCTCTCGCTTCCGGCATCCTGGCCGAAGAGGCTCTGCGGGCAGGCGCGCTGCTGGTCCACTACTCCACCGACTATGTCTTCGACGGCTCGAAGGCGGGTCCGTGGGTCGAGACAGACAAGCCCAATCCGCTGAATGTTTATGGAGCAAGCAAGCTGGCCGGGGAAGATGCCATCCGGCAGGCAGGAGGCAAATATCTGATTTTTCGGACCAGTTGGGTCTACGGCCCCCACGGCCAGAATTTCCTTCTCACTATGCTCCGTCTCGGCCGTGAACGCGAGATCCTGCAAATCGTAAATGACCAAATTGGAGCGCCAACAAGCTCCATCGAGCTGGCCGATACCACTCGCGATATTGTCAGCGGCGTTCTGTCCGGTCAGTTCGGCGACCCATCCAGTTGGGCCGGTCTTTACCACATGACCTGTGGCGGATCGGTTTCCTGGTTCGGTTTCGCCCGCGCCATCTTTGCCCGCGCGGGCAACCTGCTTCACGGCAAAGTTCCTGTAGTCTTGCCCATCGCTTCCGCTGCGTATATTACTCCGGCAAAACGGCCGCTCAATTCACTCTTGTCGAACGAGAAACTGCACACTCGCTTCGGTGTGCAGTTAGCCCCATGGGAAGCCGCTCTCGATACAGTCCTTCTGAGACTGAAAGATTCAGCGGACTAACCGGACGGGATTTGTGAGAATCAAAATCATCGAATAGTATTTTTTTAGTTCTGCTCAGGGAGATTCTGCGTGTTGGCTCTATGGCACGGAGAAACGCACCGTTTGTAAATATTGTGATGAACTATTGAGTCGGAGTTTTGCCGGTCAACCTGATATTTCACGCCACGCGCACAAAGACTCAGCGAACGCTGCACTGCCGTCGCGCAGCCAACTGTCGAGTTGTGCGGGTTCCTTCAACTGCTGCCCGCGCTTGCGTGGCACAGCCACAAAGCCGCAACTCAACTCAGACAGGGCGGTCATATCGCCCCAGAGCTTTTCGAACTGAGCCACCGGGAAGATATCTTCTTGTCCTTTGCCCCAGCGCTTCTTTACGTCTTTAAGCGTAATGTAGGTCGGCATGCGTGCGGCTATGACGCGAACTGCTTCGTCTACACGTCCCGTGTCAGAGAGAGCATCGCGGTTCAGGCCGAATAGTGCTAGCAACCCGTCGATATTGATCCAGTACGTCGCGCTATTGTAGTAGCGAAGGCGGCTTTCCAGCTCTTCGCTGGGGAGCGCTAAGCCTTCGATCAAACGGGTTCTTCCATCCACGCGGGCGAGGCCGCCGCCGCGATCTTCGATGTGCCGTGCGATCACCTCGGTGGTGAGGGCAACGCCGCTATGGATGTGGTGACCGAGGATGGCCGGGTCAGCGTTCGCGCCCACTGTGTCGATGTTGTGTACCATCAGATAGGCCAACTGCGGACGAATCTCAAGCAGGCGCAGGAGCGTTCCATTCCGCAGCAGGTTAGAAACTTCATACCAATGGCCCACTGGGTGCAGGCACTGCATGGGCATATTATCGGTGTAGTCGGATCCTTCTCCCGCGTTATGGGCCCACTGAATTAGCGCCGCATGCAGGCCCTCGCGTATCTTCTGTGCCTGCGCGTCCAACAGTTGTTGCGGCATCTCCTCCCAGGCAAAACGTAGATCGCGCACCATCGGAATCATGCGCAGGCCGATGCTCCGTCCTGGCGAAAGCAGGAGCGGTCCGGGATAGCTATAGTTGTGCTCCGTGGCGAGGTGAGCGGCGATTGCTTCGTGGGTGAGATAGCTTGTCGTGATGATGTGCGGAAGCGAGGCGCCACACTCGCGGCTAACCCGAAGGCTCTTGGCCAGGTGTACTTCGATGAAGTTGCGATATCGTCCGCCAAGCCTGCAGAAAGGGTTCAGTGCTTTCACGACTCCAGCTCCCTGGGTCCACCGCGAGCCAACGCCTCCCGCCAAAGACACAACAGCAACTCGCCCCTCGGCGAGGGCATCCAGGCCGGCGGCGCGATGATTATCATCAACCTGATCCGCATCGACGTCCTCAATATGACTGGTGATGGGCAGGCGGTTCTGCGCCAGGCCGATCCGTCCGGAGAGGAGATCATGTCGGATTTGTTCGTGCTGCAGGCGGTCAAAGCCGTAGTTGTCGAGGAGGGCCTTGAGCGTATGCTTCCCGTTCTCTTCGACCTCGTGGCTGGTCGGGAGCATGTGATCGAACAATGTTTGAACCATACCGGCGTATTCCGCGTTTGTGCGGCATGCCGCGGTGAAGCGTTCCAACTCGGCACGGCGCACCGGTGAAAGCCGGGAAACTTCATTTCGAATGAGCGTAGGCACCTGATGCGTGTAATAACCGACGGGCATCAAGGCATCGTCGCCGGCTAGCAACGCCGCCTGTGTCCCGTGCTCGTTGATCGCGAAATCGTAGACCACGGGCTCTATGGCAAAAGGCACGCTGCGCTCCATGTGGCGCCTGGTTTCGCTCATGATGGCTTGGATGCGAATCTGAGCTAGCTCTTTGCGTTTGGGGCTAAAGAGGAATCCCATTCCGCCGCCGCTCATGCCCCCTAGCATCCAGAAGCCCCAGAAGTCGTTACCGAATTCTTTACTGACACGATCGATCAGCGTGTTTGTGTACTGATTCCCGGCCCACGGAATAATGGTTTGGATGGGACCGTCGAAGTTGCGCTGCAAACAGTCGCCGAGTGCGCGGATGTCGCCCTGCTGAAGTTGACCGGCGATCTCATCAAGGATTCCGATCGCCTGGCGGCGGCCGAGCCATTCGGTTTCGCTCCGTAGCAGGTACTTCTCCGTGACCATTTCAAGAATGGGGCCGACATCCTGCGCCATGCCGCCATGAACGAGCACCAGGCTCTGTTGAAGTTTCTCGCGAGTTTTGCGCGAGACTTCAGCTTCGGTAAATATCCTGTGGCGCGGAAGCAAGCATCCGCGGCTGATGCCAAACTCGGGATCGCCCTCTGCGGAGAGAACGCCGTGGATGAGCTTGATCCCAGGCCAGACGCCGCCGGAATCCTGCCAGCCGCCGCCGCTTCCCCCGAGCCACTCGCCAAGAATCGCGCGCGCGGCCACCAGCCTGCGGTCTTGCTCTTCCATCCCTCCGGTGAGCGCATGAATCTGGCCGGTTGCGCGCATGCAAACGGCGATGAGGCAGGCCAGAAGGCTGGTAGAGACAGCCAGCCGGGAGCCTTTAGGGATATCGTTTACTCTGCTGACAATCTCAATGCCGTATCCTGGCCTTCCCGTGAGGCGTTCCAGCAGAGTGGCCAGGGGCTGCGTAGCGCCCTCGATCCCTGGAGGAACTATGCCGCTTGCGATTACACCCGCCTTGAGAAGGCCCAGGTAGTCGCGAGGAAAGTCGAAGACCTCGGCAATGGAAGAAACATCGGCAGAAGCGTGCAGGTCGACGCTGGTCAAGCGGATGACCGGTTGGTCGATTACACGGAACCACGCCTCGACCGGCGGCCTGGGCTGTGTAGACTGCTGACTCGAGCCGCGCACCGCGAGATCGATGGATACATTGAGAACGCGGGCGCCCTCGGGAAAATCCATGCCGAGAAAGAAAATATCGCTCCATCCGCTGTGCGAGAGGTCCATGCGGACGGGTGTAGCCTCGCGCAGGATAGAGAAAACCGGATCGCCCGCAAGAAGCTCGGGACGGAGGCGCAATGGATAGTCGTCTGTGTGGCCGACACGAAACATCCATTGGTTGCCGCGTACGCTGCGCACGCTGCGGCGTACCTGGTCGGCAAGCGTCTGGAAGCCGAGCGCCCTGTAGCTGGCGGCCAGCGCGCTGGAGATGGAGGCGCTGGCGCCCTGTTCGGCTTGTGCATCCAGAAAAACTTCGATGGTTTCCTCGAAACGGCGTTCCAGCAGATGTTCAAAGCCGGCGAAAGGAATAAGCGCCGGCGCGGCAGTTGCCGGCAGGTTGGGGATATAAAAGCGATGGATGGCGTAAAGGAAGAAGAGTGCCCGGACTCGCTCATAAAGGTTATCGCAACCGCGGCGGAATTTTTCAAGCGCCTGACATTCGGCGAGGAGTTCGTCGATGGTGAGGCCCTGGCACAAGGCATCCAACGACAAATCGCGCTGGTCCCGGCTGCCGGTAATGACGCCGGTAAAGCGGCTCACGAGAGCGAGCCTCCGCTCAATCCGGCCAATTCGCGGTCGGCCAGGAGTTCAATTATCTGCGACAGCACCTCGCTGCGGTCACGACCGTTCAGCACCAGCGCGAGCTGTGCGATCAACAGACCATATGGGGCGCCGAGATCGTAGCGCCGGCCCTCGTCCTCGACTGCAAGGTATTGTTCCTGGCGTGCGAGTTCGGCGAGAGCGTCCACCAGCGTTACCGGTGAACCGGAGGATTTGTCCAGCATGCGGCCCAGAATATCCATCACCGTCGGCGTCAACACGTGGATGCCGAAAAAGCAGAGATAGTGTCCGGTGCGAATACCGGGGATTAGCAGGCGCTGCTCCGCTTCAGTGGGTGTGGGCTTTTCAATGATTGTATCCACTCGATATAAGTCACTATGCGGCGGCACGCGGCGGCCACCGACGGCCCCAAAGCGGAGTAGCTGGTTCTCTCGTGTAGGTTGGACCCCGCTCACCGAGCAGCGTTCCTTTTGGGCCAATTCCACAAGGCGCTGCGCGGAAGGCTTGGGGGTGGTGCTGACGTAGAGATGGTCGCCCACCATGTGCAGAAAAGGTTCGCCGTTCGTAAATGAACGGGCGCAATAGATAGCATGACCATAGCCGCGCGGTTCAGGCTGAGGAATAAACCGGACCGACGAAGCATAAGGCCCGGTAGCGAGTGCATAGGAAGATTCATCGCCGGGCCAGACGATAACGGCAATCTCCTCGGCTCCGGCAGCGAGTGTCTGCTCGATAAGAATGCAGAGCAGTGATTTTTTGTTGCCTTCGCCGTCAATGAAGGACTGGAGAGGCAACTCGCGCTGAGACCGCGCAGCAGCCGTAATGACAGCTTTCTTGACTAACAAAGTGGCTCCTGACAGCACTTTACCACGGATGATTCCTCATTCCGCTTTTGCACATAATATTCCTGCTCCTGTGTCGCACTTGAAACACTGACACAATGAATAAAACCATTCGTCTGCTCAAGTGGCGGAAAATCGCCTTCCTGCTAAGGAACATTCGAGGAGAGTGTTGTGGACGAGACCCGTTTTTCGAGTTGTTGGTAAATGACGGACTATCTGGAAACTGCGCTGCTATCTCTACGTGGAAAGGGGGGTAAAGGGGTGTTTTAGTATGGGCAAGAATATACTTGACACACCATAGCTATTGTTGGATCATAGAGTTGCTATGAAAAACAATGCCTTCCCAAAGAGTCTTTTGCAAGCTACTCGCTACTTCGCCGATCCTGATGTGTGCGTGGACTTTGTTGCGTCGCTGCGCTGGCCTAATGGTGCAGTTTGCGCCCATTGCGGCGGCAGCAAAGTGTCCTATCTCAGCACTCGCCGCATCTGGAAGTGCATGAACCGGGATTGCCATAAGCAATTCTCCGTAAAGACCGGCAGCGTCTTTGAGGACTCGCCCCTTCCTCTCGACAAGTGGCTCACCGCCGTTTGGCTGGTGGTCAACTGCAAGAATGGTATCAGCAGCTACGAGATCATGCGCGACCTGAAGGTCACTCAGAAGTCCGCCTGGTTCATGCTGCACCGCATCCGCCTGGCGCTCCGCCAGGGCAACTGGAGCAAGATAGGGGGCGATGATGGGGGTCCTGTCGAAGTAGATGAAACCTTTGTGGGGCCTGACCCCAGGAAGATGCACCGTGGGCGCCGGCTGCGCTCGATTGAATTGAATGGCGGCCACGGCAAGGCGATTGTGATGGGGATGCTCGACCGGGACGCGCGGAAGGTTCGCGCTGCGGTCATTCCCAACGTCAAGCGCGAAACCTTGCAGGCTGAGATTTTCAACCAGATCGAGAAGAAGTCCACCGTGTACACCGATGGCTGGTCAGGGTACGACACCCTGGCTGCGCAGGACTACATCCATGAGACCGTAACCCATATCGACGAATATGTTCGCGGTCACGTCCACACCCAGGGCATCGACAACTTCTGGAGCCTACTCAAGCGCGGCCTGAAAGGCACCTATGTTGCCGTCGAACCCTTCCACCTTCACCGCTATGCAGACGAGCAGGTATTCCGCTACAACAACCGCGCAACCAAAGATAATCCGCTGAATGATGCAGATCGTTTCGTGCTGGCCGTATCGCAGATTTCAGGAAAGAGACTGACCTATGCAGAACTGACCGGCAAGGTGGGAGAAACGGAAGCGTTCTAAGAAGAAGGCGAAGTGGATGAGATGGCAGGGACGGGGGAAGCGCTAAGAAATCTTGTGAACCAACAACACCTCTAGGGTTTTACTGGCGGCCTCATTCGGAGTTAGCTTTTCCTTTTTTAAATTCAATGATGCGTGATCGCTATCTAAAATGAAGACTAGCGATTTTTTCTGCTCACTAGAAATCGTGCCAGCGGGACTTTTACACCACTCTTCAATTTTGCAATCAATCGAGAATTGGCCGACCGTTACCATGTCGGCCTCAATCTTTATCATCAGCGCACTATAGGGCTTTGAAGGGCACTGTCCACGATCACAAACGATAACCATGCTTGTGTCGCTGGGGTGTTGAATGTCTGCTGGGTGAAGTTTTCCTATTGGACTCAGCCTGTTGTACTTCTCAATCAATTTAGCCGCTGCGGATGTGAATGAACCCCATGCCAAAAGTATGCCGCGAAATTGACCCCCTAGGTCTTCTTGCTCAAAAATATCCATGCCCACACCTCTGCGGTAGCTTTCCAGAGTAGCACGAGCACGAGCGGAGCTACTTCGCGGGCCGTTTCTTCTCCGTCTGCACGGCTGTTTTCGGCACCTTCATTATCGTCTGCATTGCAGCGGTGAAGCGGGCGAATTCTGGATTGTCGGGTGGTTTCTTCATGGCTCTATTCTATCGCGCGTACATGCCGTAAGAGCAGAAGCGGTACGACGATCACGGCGACAATCAGAATCCACATCAAACCTCTGGCGATCTTGCAATCTTCACAACGATCAGTGTCGAGCGCCTCGGAACATTTGCCAATTCCTACGCCGCACGCTAGCCAAACGACTAGGCAGAACGCGAGTTTTAACACCGTTCCCTCTCGCAACGAGTCCCGCTCAGGTTCCGGGCCG
>Ga0182027_10005103_pt1 | contig 20092 bp, 22 predicted proteins | sample 712E1DmetaG_FD_121300 | JGI IMG/M metagenome (GOLD analysis project Ga0182027, IMG submission 121300) | Permafrost microbial communities from Stordalen Mire, Sweden - 712E1D metaG (Illumina Assembly) | ecosystem: Environmental > Terrestrial > Soil > Wetlands > Permafrost | place: Sweden...
CTAAGCAATTCAATTTTCACCAGTGGGCGTTCACTTCGACTTCGCTCAGTACAAGTGCCGCGACCTTGCCTTTAGTAGCTTCTTACTTTTCGGGAATAGTTTTACAAAGTTTGTGATGCTGAAGTTGGCGGGCTTATACCCCGTCGGGTACTTCTCCCTCGCAAGGGATTTCCAAGGGGCACAAAGGTCGTCACCGGCAAATTACCATCGGCGTTAAAGCAATAATTTATTGCATAAATACTTGCAATATTGAATAAAATTGAATATATTTGAATGCAGGAGGAAAATATGCACAAAACCATTACACTAAGAATTAATGATGACGTATATCAGATGTTTAAAAAAGCTGCCCATGGTTCACGAAGAACCATCTCCAACTTTTTGGAATATGCCACGCTTTCATTTCTTTCTCAGGATAGTTATGTTTCTGATGATGAAATGAAAGAAATCCTTAAAGATCATAATTTACTAGAAGATTTAAAACATGGAGAAAGAGAAATAAAATCAAGGAGATACAAAATTGTCGGCTGAATTTTTAATTGCAGAGACGGAATCCTTCCGGAAAATTATCCAAAAATCTCAATTCCGGTCTTTGCATTCAAAAATAGTGGATTATATTTACCCTCAATTACGTCAAAATCCTTTCTTCGGACCAAATATAAAAAAACTCAAGGGCGATTTAAGTCATTTCTATAGATATCGTATTGGAGGGTATCGGCTTTTCTATACTATTGATACGAATAAATTCATGGTTTTTATTATAACCATTAAAGACCGAAAAGATTCTTACTAAAACTTGCCTTAACGGTTCAACTGGACTCATCAGTAAATGAAATGGAAATTTTATAATCCCTTATCCACGCGTATAAACTTCTTTTCGCCCTGCTCCAATTCCAGCACGAGCTTTTCAAAGGTCAGATCGCCGTAACCGTCCGTGGTGTTCCGGCACTTGGTTTTCGCGATGAATTTCCCGATGAAATTTTTTGTGTAATCGTCGGGGGATACGGCGATTTTACGGCCTTCGTCCTCGATGGCATCCACCACTTCCACGACCAGGGTCTGGGAAAAATCCCGTGTGGGAACATAGGCGTCTTTGCCTCCGAGGACATGCAGGAACCCGCTGCGCATGAGCGATTTGATTATTCCCTGGGCCTGGGTTTCGGTCATTTCGAACTTTTTCATTATTTGCAAAAGCGTCGGCGGGGATTTCTTGAAATAAAATGATGCAATAGCATCGATCATGATCCGCAGGGCGAAGTACATCCGGTAATCGCCCACGCGCCGGTCCCAGCGCGTTTTTGCGCGCACGAGCGGCGGGAAATTCTGGTGCACATAGGCGACCTCCGCGCCGAAGAGCACGAAAAGCGAAACCAGAAAAAGGGAGACCAGAAAGAACAGGAGGATGCCGAAGGCGCCGTAAATGGATTGCGCCTGCAGGGATAGATGCACATAGGAATCGAACCAGTGCCGTTCCAATTCAAACAGGCCGCCGGCGACGACCCCTCCCAGGATCGCCGATTTAAAAGGCACTTTTGTATTGGGAACAAACCAGATGAAAACGGTAAAAGCCAGAACGGTCAATAAAAAAGGGACAATATCGATCGGGAAAAAGTACCCTGACATCAGATCAAGCCATACGCTGCGCCTGATTTGAAAAGAGGCGAAAAACAAAATTGGGCTGTAAACCATGACCATGGTAAAAGACCTGAGCCTGACGAAAAATGATCGTGAATGCACGACTTTCCAGATGGTGTTAAGCGATTCTTCAACCAGCCCGAACAGGCCCACGCTCACTATGATGAACCCGAAAATACCGATTCCCCGGAGTTTTTTTGCATTTGAAAAAAAGGAGCTTATGTGTTCGAGTAGTGTTTTGGGAGCGAAGGGAAGAAAGTGCGACAGCAACGATTCCACCTGTTTTGCATGGATGTCCATGATGCTCGTGGCCATGAAGGCCACAACGGCCAGAAGCGGTATCAGGGTGAGCAGCAAGGCATACGCCAGGGCCGAGGCGCGGGTTATGCAGGCGTTGAGAAAATATTCCGAAAAAACAATCCGCCAGAATATAATGAATTTTACGAGAGGATACATGATCCTGCTCTTCCGCTCCTTGAGCGATTCCAGCGCCTGCTTGGGGTTGAAACGGAAGTCGTGGAGAAAATTCCGGGAGAATAGAAACATGCTAGTTACCCTTGTTCCCTGAGCGAAGCCGAAGGGAACGGTTGTTTATGTTTGCTCACTTTGGCTTCGCTCAACGAGCGGTCTGGTATCGAGTGCTTTTTACTTGACGAATAGGCGATTATCATCCGCTGGACCACGGTGGCATAGGCCAGAACGGAGATGAGCGCGAGCCCCCATTGCATTATTTTCGGGCCGCCGAAGAAACACAGGCCAATGACCACTATTCGCTCAGGACGCTGCAGAATGCCGGAAGTGCAGGGAACGCCGGCCCCTTCACACCGAGCCCGCACATAGCTTACCATGAGGGAACCGGTAATCGCTAAGAACGCACAAAACAAAGGCATGGCGCCCCAAACGGGATGCCTGACAAAGAAAATGAAAATTCCCAGGAGCCAGAATATTTCCGTGAGCCGGTCGGCGGTGGAATCGAATATGGCGCCGAAAACAGTTTTTTGATTATGCATCCGGGCCATTAATCCGTCAAGCCCGTCCATGCACGATCCTATAATAATGAAAACTGCCGCAAGGTTCCATCTGCCGGTCGCGGCAAACCATCCAGCTATTGCCGAAAGGCAAAGCCCAAGAAAGGTGATTACGTTAGGGGAAATTTTGGCCCTGGCAAAAATCCTTGCCGCGGGCATAAGCACGGCATTATAAAACGGTTTTAGCACTTCAATCATAGGGATTAATATATGACGAGGGATTTAAAAAATCAACCCGGTTAAAGCTGAAATAATATATATTTATAATCCATTTTTCAGGAATGACAGACCCAGAGGAGAATTTTATGTCAAAAACATGCGAAGTGTGCGGAAAGCATCCCACGACGGGCAACACGGTTTCCCATGCGCATAACACAACAAAAAGACTTTTTATTCCAAACCTGCGAACGATAAAGTCCAAAACCGGCGGGACGTCAACAAAAATGAAAATCTGCATGAAATGCCTGAAGGCGATGTCAAAATAGGACCATAAAAATTACGTTTATAAGTGCAAAGAGCTCCGGATGATTTGATCCGGAGCTCTTTTTGCTTTGCACTGCTAATTCTTAAAAAAAACTATTTAACGTTCGTAAAACTTTTTTCAGGCGCGACCATGGTATTCCGTACCGGCCTCACGACATACATGCCCGATGGCAGCATCTTTATGGTTTCAAGATAATTTCCACTGCCGAGTTTTAAGATCCGGCCCTTTAGGTCAAAGACCGCGAAGTTATTTCCCATAATTCTTGAAATGGGCCCCGCGGTATTACCGTGAATTTTGGGACCATTGATTATTGAAGTGAAATTTCCCGTGCTGTCGCCGCCGATGGCAAATTCTTGGAACGATATGGTGGTTTTGCCGCCGATATACAAACCGGCAACGTCAATTCTGCCTGGCGCAAGGAGCGGGAAAGAATCGTTCATAAAAGTGGTATCGATTTTGAATTTGTACTTATTTGAAAACCGCAGAACCTCCAGCGTGTCTATGTCGCCGTGGACTAGAGAAGTTTGCACCGAGGCAATCGAAGAGGAATCCATGAGACCGGAGGCATAGTCCCGCGCCGAATCGATAAGAAAGAGATATGATTTTACGGTGTCTCCGTCCGGCCCGGGAGCTAAATGGAAGAAAGCAAGCCCGTAAAATCCGACGCCTTGTTTATGCGTGGCGATCACGCGTAAAGATGCCTGATTGAAATTGCCGTTGACATAAGGGTCCGCTGGCGAAACGTCATTGTTTGCAATGGTTAAAGAGCCTGATGAGACCGACGCTGTCCCGTTTAAACCGCTTAGATACCATCCCTGGGTATTGCCGGAGGTAAAATTGCCGTTGTAGAAAGTTATGGGCCCGCCCGGTTGGAACTGGTCGGTCATGATAACGTCATCAACCTGGAAGCCGGTTTTTGCCGGAACGGCAAGAGCGATATCTCCGCCGTTAATATATTTTGAGTCCGAGCAAACAAAATTAGTAATATAGTACCCATTGCAGAAAACATTAAAAATGGAGTCTTTTTTGCTTATTGCAACGGTATTAGTGGTCGTATTTATGAAAGAATTGGACGCATTAAACAGCAAAACATTGTCCTTATAAGCATACATATTTTGCGCCGGTCCCAACCAAAGCGTTATCCCGTCATTGCCGGTCATGCAGAATCCCAGCCCCGCGCCATTTATATTTGAAGAAGAAATCGTGATTATGGCTGACAATGTGAACGTTGGGGCATGCGCGGAAAAATTATGCGTGGCATACCACATATAGGTGGTATCGGTGTTTTGCACGCTTAAAGCGCCGTTCGTGAACTGACGCTGGATGGCAGGGGGAAAAATCCAATTTGCCTTGGTTGCGACCGAGTCCTGAAAATTGTCTTGAAATAATGTCGTGGCGAATGCGGTCCCGAAAACACATGAAAAAAGAAATAAAAATGCCGGTTTCTTAAACTGGTTCATATAAAGCGTCCTTTGAAAAAGTGGGGAACAATTCCTTCCTTATATTATAGACCACGGATTGTGTTTTCGGCAATGCAAATGTGGGCGCGTTAAATTATTTAAAGGTTCTAATACTATAGTCGCTCATTCGGTAAAAAGGGGTCAACAAAATTTATTGTATTTATTAGGATTTCATTTTCCGCAGCGTCATTGCGGAAAATGCATAAATATCCGCAACTATGTTGCGGAAGAAAACTGGAATAATTCTACAGCCTTTACCGCTAACCCGCCTAATCGCCTCCCCCGAATTTCTTTTCAAGGTTCAAACCGACTTTCTGCCATAGTTCAGCGGTATTAATCGCCTGGTTTTTCCTGAGTTTAAAATCCGCCTGAACGCGGACGATTTCTTTGTCCACATGGCGTTGATGGAGTCCATACGTGTCATTAAAATACGTATAGAGTTCCTGTTTAGAATGCCACTTGAATGCGTCGGTTCTTTTATTAGAATTCTTCTTTTCCATAGGCCTCCTCTTTGACATACTGCTTGTTTATTTATTTTTTACTGGATACGAGCAATGATGTATGTCCAATTTCCTTACCGATTTTCTCTCCATCGGCTGATTTCCCCAGAATACCGATAATTGTGGAACCCGACCCGCTCATGACCGCGTTCGCGCAGCCAAGGCGCAGCAGCTTTGTTTTGATGCGATCAAGCTCGGGGTACCGCTTAAAAACGCTCAATTCGAAGTCATTATGAAGATTGCCGATTACGCCGTCAGGGTCATTTTTTTCCAGCGCCTTCTTCATGAAGCCGGTCTTTTCCGTGTTTTTGGCTATGATGCGATAATCAATGTCCCCGTAGGCTTCTCTTGTTGAAACGCCGAAATCCGGAATGACCAGGATAAAGTCAAAGCAAAGGGACGTAGAAATGGGTTCCAAAATACCTGTGGCTTCGGAGTCAAACGCGGTATTTCCCATAAAATAATATGGCACGTCCATGCCGACGCTCCGGCCCAGGGTAATCAGCTCTTCGGCCCCGAGTTTCAGGTCCCACAAGGTATTGAGCAATTTCAGCGTAGACGCTCCATTAGCGCTTCCGCCGGCCAGGCCCCCGAAAACGGGAATATTTTTTTCAATGGTAATAACGGCGTTCCTGTCGATATGACAGGAATTTTTAACGGCATCGAGCGCCTTCCAGCAAATATTCGTATTGTCAAGAGGGACCGCCGGGTGCGAGCAGCATATCCGCGTGCTCCTTGAATCTTCCACGGTGACGGTATCATGGAGACCTATCTGGTGCTTGATGATTGTAAGTTCATGAAAGCCTTTAAAACGACCGTGCCCGACAGCGCCGATAATATCCAGGGCAAGGGTGACACGGGTGAATGATTTTTCGGTTGCCGAGGCCATGTTTACGATTTAAGGAATTTTCTGATGCTTCCGGCTATGCCGTCCGCGTCAAGGCCAAGTCCCTTGACAAGTTCTTTGTTGCTGCCGTGCGGTATGAAAATATCAGGATATCCGAGCCGCAGGATTTTTACGGAAGTGTTTTTCAGGGAGGAGGCAAGTTCCAGGAGCGCGGAGCCGAAGCCGCCGACCAAAGAATTGCTTTCAACCGTTACCACGGCGTCATGCCGGGCGAAAAGGTCTTCGTAAAAACTCTCGTCGAGCGGCTTGATGAAGCGCGCGTTGACCAGCGTTACCTTTATACCTTCCCGTTCAAGGACGTCGCAGGCGGCCTCTGAATTGATAAATGCGTCTCCGGCGCTTACCACGGCGCATGTCGTCCCCTCCCTGACGGTCTCCGGCCGATACAGGGGCAACTCAACGAAACCGTCGCGCAGAATGGCATCGGGACCGCTCCCCCGTGGATAGCGGATGAATACGGGACCGCCGCTATAGACGGTGGCGGTGTACATCATGTCGCGCAGTTCGTTTGCATTGCGGGGCGCCATGATGAGCGCGTGAGGGACGGTGCGCAGGTACGAACAATCGAGAGCGCCATGGTGCGTGGGCCCGTCTTCGCCCACGATCCCGGCCCGGTCCACGCAAAAAACGACATTCAGCTTGTCAAGCGCAACATCGTGGATGATCTGGTCGAAGGCCCGTTGCAAAAAGGAGGAATAGATGGCCACGACGGGTTTGAGCCCTTTGAGCGCAAGGCCCGCGGCAAAAGACACGGCATGGGATTCGGCGATGCCCACGTCGAAAAACCGGGTGGGGAATTCCTTGGCAAAACAGGAAAGCCCCGTGCCGTCGGGCATCGCGGCGGTTATCGCCACAATGGCGTCATTTTTTTGTGCGAGTTCAACGAGCGCTTTCCCGAAAACTTCACTATACGAAACCACGGGCCTTGCGGACGGCAGAACGTCGCCGGTGCTGAGCGAAAACCTGCCGATGCCGTGGTATTTCGTGGCGTTGCTTTCAGCAAAGCTGTACCCCTTTCCCTTGGTGGTGATAACGTGGACGAGGACCGGCCCCGACGTGGAACTCTTTACAAACTTGAAAACCTCGATCAGCTCCGCGATGTTGTGCCCGTCAACAGGCCCGAAATACCGCAGGCCCAGGTCTTCGAACAGCTTCCCCGGTATGACGAAGTGTTTTAAGGCTTCGTCGATATTGTGGACTATGGAACGGATGCGTTTTCCCATACTGGGCAGCATTCCCGTGAGCTCCCATATCTCACTTTTTATTTTATTGAACCGCCGGTCGGTGATCACTCTGAGCAGGTACCGCGACAGCGCTCCCACGTTTTTTGAAATCGACATTTTGTTGTCGTTTAAAACCACCGTCATGTTTGTCGAAAGGGACCCGAGGTTGTTGAGCCCTTCGAAGGCCAGGCCGCCCGAGAGCGAACCGTCGCCGATGATCGACACAACGGCGTGCTTTTCCCGTCTGAGGTCGCGGCCGATGGCCAGGCCAAGTCCCGTGGAAATGGAGGTGGAGGCGTGGCCGACCGACACGGAATCATAGGGACTTTCGCCGGTGCGGGGAAAACCGCTGGGCCCGCCGAACTGCCGCATCGCCTTGAAGGTATCGCGCCGCCCGGTAATGATTTTATGGGCATACGATTGGTGGCCGACGTCCCATACGAGCTTGTCAACGGGCGTGTCGTAGCTGTAGTGCAGCGCAATGGTCAATTCCACGACCCCCAGGCTTGCCGCAAGGTGTCCGCCATGCTGGCTGACCGCGTCCAGCATGGTTTCGCGGATTTCGGCGGCAACTTGATTAAGCTGGGAAATGGGCAGCTTTTTCAAATCACCGGAAGAATTTATGGAATCGAGCAGTTTCATATGTTCTAATTAAGGAAAAAGCGCCGTCAAAATTGTATTTTACTATAAGATACGTCATCTTTGCGGCCTAATTCAAGCCCAAATTCCATTAACCGGAACAGATGCATCTGTATATGGACAAAGATTTTCGCTTCGAAATTATTTCGGTCGATGAAAAGTCGGGGGCCCGCGCGGGATTTCTTCGCACGCCGCACGGCGCCATAGAAACGCCAATATTCATGCCCGTCGGAACGCAGGCCACGGTAAAATCATTGTCCCCGCAGGAGCTGATGGCGTGCGGCTGCCCGGTCATCCTTGCAAACACCTATCACCTCCATTTAAGGCCCGGCGATGAGCTGGTGGCCAAGGCGGGCGGACTGCACCGGTTTGAAAGCTGGGACAAATCACTGCTCACCGACAGCGGCGGGTTCCAGGTTTTCAGCCTTCGCGACATTTCGAAGGTGACCGAAGAGGGCGCATGGTTTCAATCGCACATCGACGGTTCAAGACACTTTTTTTCGCCGGAACGCGTTATCGAAATCGAACGCAATCTCGGCGCCGATATCATCATGATGTTCGATGAATGCCCGCCGGCGAAAGCGGACGCCGGTGATATCGAACGGGCGGTTGACCGCACCATCCGTTGGGCGGCCCGATGCGTTGCCGCCCATGAGAAGACGCCTGTGCGCCACGGATCGCCGCAGGCGCTGTTCGGCATCGTCCAGGGCAGCACATACAAACCCTTACGTGAGCGCTGCGCCCGCGAGCTTGTGTCAATGGACCTTCCCGGCTATGCCATCGGGGGGCTGGCCGTTGGCGAAAGCACGGCGGAACTTTACGAAATAACACAATACGCGTGCGGTGTTCTTCCGCGGAACAAACCGCGGTATCTCATGGGCGTCGGCATGCCCGATAATATCCTGGAGTGCATCCAGCGCGGCGTCGACATGTTCGATTGCGTGCTTCCGACGCGTAACGCGAGGAACGGCACGATCTTTTCATGGAGCGGGAAAATCAATATCCGTAACGCACGCCATGCCGATGATTTTGAGCGCGGCATCGATGGCGCCTGCGCATGTTACGCCTGCCGCACCTTTTCCAGGGCGTACCTTAGACACTTGTTCATGGCCGGCGAAATCCTGGGTATCCGGCTTTTGACCCTGCACAATATCCATTTTTATATGGACCTGGTCAGGCAGGCCAGGGCTCATATTTGCGACAAAACGTTTACAGAATGGAAAACGGAAGTCCTTGAAAAAATGAAATCCATCGACGAACCTTTTTAAAAAAGGACAAAACATGGCTGTTCGACAACCGGATATACAACAATGCGCGGAAATTGCGCTTAAAGAATGTCTTAACCTCGGCCGGCAGGAGTTATTGCTGGTCGTGTGCGATCCGCCCTGCTACGAAATAGGCCTCGCCTTCTGGGAGGTAGGGTCGCGGCTATGCCGCGAGGCGGTCATGGTGCAGATCACTCCCCGCAAACAAAACGGCAACGAACCGCCGGCGCGCACCGGGGAAATGTTCGGCATGTTCGACGTTGCCGTCATGCCCACGTCGAAATCGCTCTCGCACACGCAGGCGCGGCGCGAGGCGAGCGAAAAGGGGGCGAGGATCGCCACCTTGCCGGGCATTACGACCGATGTTTTTTTAAGGACCATGAAGACGGACTGGGAAAGACTTGGCCTTTACACAAGAAGAGTCGCCGGCCGGCTTTCCACGGCCGCAACGATACGGGTTACCACCGAGGCCGGGACGGACATCTCCTTCGAAACCGGTGGCCGGACCGTAAAAGCCGATGACGGGCGCCTCATGTACAAGGGCGCCTTCGGGAACTTGCCGGCGGGCGAGGCATACATGGCGCCCCTGGAAGGCACGGCGCAGGGCGACATCGTTATCGACGGCTCATTCGGCGTGGGCGGCCTTTGCACGGCCCCGATCGTTTTCAAGGTACGAAAAGGGAAAATTGCCGACGTGCAATCGGCGCAATTCGGGAAGGAAATAGAGGATCTGTTCGACAAGTACGGCACGGCTGCCAGGAACATCGCCGAATTCGGCGTAGGGACCCTTGATTGCGCACGGATTTCCGGGAACACGCTGGAAGACGAGAAAGTTCGCGGGACAATCCATTTTGCCATCGGCGACAACGCGTCAATGGGCGGTCGCGTCAAAGTACCCCTGCATCTTGACGGAATTATTAAAGAACCGGACGTGTGGCTTGACGGAAATGAATGGATGAGAAAGGGAAAGATTTTATAGGAACAGTCTCTGAATTATCTTCGCATTTCGCGTTCATAATTTAAATGTAAAGTTTAGCATCCGCTCAAAGGCAGGGGTCGAGGTCAGAATTTGCCTTTGAGCATTTCAACCGCCGTTTTTGGTTCTATCCTGTATCTTGATTCTTTTCCCTGGAAAAAACCATATTTTTCAATAAGGTGGATTGCCAACGGAGAAATGCAAAAGGATCCTCCCGTTGACGAGTCTTTGACCAGAGCCTCACCCTTTTGAAATGTGCCATCATTCGGGAACGGTGACGGAATTCTTCCGCGGGCTTCATGATGGGTTGCCGTTATGCGCTCCGAAAGCTGGACGGGGTTTCCCATGGCCCGCTCAGCCGCTATGTAAACCTCGCGCAGTGCGGCGGCCATTTTTTCCTTGGTCGTACCGAGTTGCCGCAGGGTTTCGGCGTCTTCCTTGATGATTTCCTCGGGGTCCCGCGTGTCTTTTCCCAGGAACCCGTCCGAGGAAAATTGGGTCGGGCCTAAAAGGTCGCGCAACGTCTTATCGTCAATTCCTTTAATCATTACAGGTCTTTCTGTTGAAAAAATGGGCCGCGTTAAACGAACTTATCGTAAAATATATTATGTTCGGCCATTCCGCCTTTGACAAGTACTTTTTTGCAGGCGTCGATCATGCCGGGAGAACCGCACATATAAGCCTCGAATTCCGAACAATTTGGGAAATGGCGGGAAACGACGTCGGTGATAAGGCCCCGTTCGCCTTTCCAGCCGCTTTCCGCCGGTTCATTCGACAGCGCCGGAACGAACGAAAACGCGGGTAATTCCTTTTGCAGGCGAAATAATTCATCGGTTAAAAACAAGTCCCGTTGTGTCAATGCGCCGAAAAAATACCAGGCTGTGCGGTTTACCCCTTTTTCTTTCATGTCGCGAAGAATGCTCCAAACCGGCGCCATGCCGCTTCCTCCGGCTATGAACAGGACGGGAGCGGAAGCGTTCGAGAGCTTGAAGTCGCCGTACGGAGCGGAAAAGTAAAGCGTTTCGCCTTCCTTCAAATGGTCAAAGATCCATGTCGTGCAAATGCCCGCGGGAACTTTTCGAACCATGAGGTCGATATGGTTCTTATCGGAGGGGCTTGACGCTATTGAAAAATTGCGCAACACCGCCTCCTTGCCGCCGTAGGGTTGCGAACGAATCTGGACGAATTGCCCTGCCGTAAAGTCCAGTACGTCGGGCCTGATAAGTTCGATGTGTAACCGGATAATATCGTAGGTCAGCAATTGTTTGCCGATCAATCTGCCCGTGAATCGTTTGACTGAAAGAATATGCGGCGGCAGGGAAATGGATAAGTCGCTTTGCACGGGTACCTGGCACGAAAGACGCACGCCGTCAGCTTTTTCCTCTGAGGAAAGGAGCGGCTCTTCCTTGGCCGTCACAGGCCCGGCGCCTTTGAGGACTTTTACTTTGCAATATCCGCAACGGGCGTTTCCGCCGCACGCGGCGGGAAGCACGATATTATCCCGGCTGAGTCCGGCGAGGAGGGACAGGCCGTTTTTTACTGCGAGTTTCTTTTGTCCGTCATTAATATCGACGGTCCACAAGCTTTCGTGCGTCGTCTCCATGCGTCCTTCAAGAATGGCGAACGGGTTTAGGTTCTGTAGGCGAATTATATACGCGTTTAGCGTAGATAATTACCCGTACAGAAACCTTATCTGCCCTTAAGCAGGTCAAATTAAAGGCAATAAAAATTAGCTCATTCATATGAATAAAGCAACTTTAAAAAACAAGGGTCCTTGGAAACGAACGAACGGCGTTAAAAATGTCACTAATTAAGTGATCAAATTAATGTATCGGCCATGACCAATCCAAAAGAAAGACCGGGGTCGCCATGATTCTAAGCTGGAACGCGCGTTTTTGCGTATACGGAATTGTTTTTATTATTGCCGTTGCGGGGAATTCTCCGGTGTTTTCGCAAGATGTGTATGAAGGCATGGCCACTCATTTTGACGGGCTCGGATCGCCGTTCGGAGGCTGCGGAGTGCCGCAAAACCTTCTGGAAACGCAGAACTTTCTCGCGCTTAACGCGTTTAATTCCCCGGAAAATTATTCTTCCTTTCCGCTCCCGGATACCGGCGGCCCGGACACCGTTTACATAGGCGAATTCGGAAACGGAAGCAACTGCGGACGCTGGGCCGAGGTGACCATAGGGGCCTATTGCACCGGAACGAACGACGGAGCGGTAAACGAGCCTTTTTGCCGGGGGACCGGCGCGGCCTGGATCGATGACTCATACAGCGGCGCGGTCCTTGACATGCTGGTGGCGGATTGCTGTCCCGACCCCAACGCCTGGTGCCGCGACAGCAGGTATCATCTCGACCTTGCCACCGCATCGCTCAATCTGTTCGTAAAAAACGGCGTGGCGGTCGGCGACATGAACCCAAACCATTGGAACAATCGGGAGATCTCCTGGCATTATATCCAGGCGCCCAATTATTCGGGCGATGTGCGCATTTTTTTCATTCAGGGCGCCCAAATATACTGGCCGGCGATCCTCATTACGCACTTAGTAAACGGGATACATGGCGTGCAGCAAAAAGTGGGGACAAGCTGGGTAACCGCCAAGCGTAATGCCGCCATGGGACAATCCTTTATTTTGCCGAGCACATCAGCCGGCGCTTCCACCTTTACCATAAGGATCATCGACGCCTCCAATTTGGCGATTAATAATTCGCGTGAGTATACGTTTTCAATACCGGCTTCATGCGGAAACTCCTGCTCTGATCCGGCAACCGAGGTTACCTACACCACCTTTAATCCGAATGCCCGGATTTCAACCGGCCCCCAACCCGGGAATAAATCAATACATATGACCTGTTCCCAAGGAATGCTTTCGTGGCAGGTTCCTTCGAATAATCCTGTCAAGGTGATCATTCGCGACATTTTTGGAAGGGCCGTTTTGGAGGAGAATTTCATTGCGGGAAATTCCGGAAAAGGCTCGATCAACCTGAAGGGCCTCAAAGCCGGTATATTCATTGCCGAGCTTGATGCGCATGGATCGGATAGCGAACGGTTGCTGTTCGCGCATCCTTGACAACCCGCTCTATGGCGGCAAAATATGCCGCCATCCTTGCATTTTTGTACAATATATCGTATCTTTTAAAGTACAATATATTGTCCTTTATCAAAGGAGTGGCCTCCTATGAAACGAATTATGCTCGCTAACGACATTCATCCTCTTTCCGAATTTCGTTCGAACGCTTCCGGATTTATTGCTCAGGTGCATAATACAAAAAGGCCATTAGTTATAACACAAAATGGCAAGAGCGCGGCGGTTCTGCTTGATGTTAATGAATATGATAAATTAGTGGAAAAAATCGAATTAATTCAGGATATAGAAATGGCTTTGAATCAAATCGGTGAAGGAAAGGGAATTTCGCATTCTGAAGCGCATCAACGGCTAAAATCGAGATATTCACGATGAAGCTGGTTTGGTCTCCACTATCGATTCAAAGAATACAAGAAATTTCAGATTACATAGCCGCTGATAACCTGCGTGCCGCGAATACTTGGATAGATTCGGTATTTGAGAAAGTTGAGACATTAAAATCCAGTCCGGAAATTGGAAGAATTGTTCCAGAAATAGGAAAATCCGATATTAGAGAATTACTATTCGGAAATTACAGGATTATTTATCTTTCTTCAAAAAAGCAAATTTCCATTTTAACGGTTAGACATTTTAAGCAAATACTTCCTACAGAAGAAATCGGTTTCTAATAATGTGATCAACGGCAAGCAATAAAAGAAGGCAAAATCAAAAAGCCCAAATTTATTAGGAATTGCCATCGTTTTATCAGGGATTACAGCTGGAATAATTACAATTACCAAAGCGAATGGTACTACTTCAGACTAATTTCTTCTTGATTATTATACGGAATTCCCGTATATTTATATTATGGATATGATATTCATTGAAACGCCTGAATTCGTGCGTAAATATGATCGTATTGCATCTCAAGACGAGATGATTGATTTGCAAAGAGAACTGATTGAAAATCCGATGAAAGGTTCGCTTGTTCAAATATTATGATAACTACTCAAAAATACAGGGTAACGCGATTTGATCGCAGTGGAAAACCTCATGTATCGAATATGACCGAGAGGCAACTTAAAAAATTCCGTGCAAAGCGATTGCAAAGCATCCGCAAAGATGATTTGGGCTTAAGCCAAAAGGTTTTCGCGCAGGCGGTCGGCGTTAATGTGCGTACTTTACAAGATTGGGAAATGGGCAGAAGTGAGATGCCTAAGCCGGTTGAGATTATCCTTTCCTTGATGCGTGATATACCGTCGGTCAGGAAAAAGCTCCTAAAAATCGGTTTCGCAAATCTTAAAGCCGCTTAGGAATCCTCAGTTCTTTGCTAACAGCTTGATTTAAGTCCTGCGTACAGATATTTATCCGCCTTCAGGCGGGTCAGACATTTTAAGCAAATACTTCCTACGGAAGAAATCGGTTTTTAATAATGTGCTCAAGCTTACCCTGATTCGCTTCTCCCACAAGGCGAGGGGATATGCCGCCATCCTTAGTTTGTTTTTTTATCGGTCTGCCAACTTCTATTTTATTCCCATACTCACGATTTCTTGAAATATGCCATAGATGATTTCTTAATTCATTTAGAATCAATTTTTCAGAAAGTGAAGATTTTCCAGGGGCAGTTTAATCACGGATTAAATTTCAGTTCGATACTTTGACGACTTATTGACGAGGAATTCTTTTATTTCCTCTCTGAGAAATCGAAAATGAAGATACCTGTCTATTTTAGGTTCAGATAAACACATTGATAAAATCATAGCAATACCAAAAGATGGAACACTTCCTAAAAACGCAAAAATTTGCATTAATTAGAAAAGGCGGACATCATGAGCTGTGAAATTCAGGCTGCAATTATTGGCGCAATTGTTGGAGCCATAATTGGAGGCATTTTCGGACTTGCTGGTTATTGGTTTGGACACTGGCTCGCTCGCAATGATGCCCATAAAGCCGCCATTGAACAACTTTTTGCAGACGCTGCCAAAGAGTTCAGAGCTGTTTGGTGGCCTGTTTATATCAAAGCCATTGAAATCAAAGACACTCAAGACACCAAACCTATTGTTTTCCATGAGATTAATAATTTTTTCAAAAAAGACAGTAGATTTGAATTGTCCACTAAAAGTTTCAAAAGATACATTCTTCCTGAAAAAAGAATGAAATCCTTCGTTAACATTTGCGATGCATTCTTCGGGGGAAATGAACATCACTGCAACTATTATGATTTCGCAGAAAAGATTAACGAGGAAACTCCTGAAGGAGAGGTTGCTAACAGAAAAAGATTTCTTGAAACCGTTGAAAATCTCCTTAAATTCACCGAGGAGTAATAAAGACGGTTTGCGAAGAAATTCTACAAAGGACAAAGCCAATATGGATAACGACATCAAGAAATTGCTTGAAAAGGATTTAGAACTTGAAAAAAAACATTTCTTGCCGATACCAGAAAGATTCATGATTTATTCGAAGAAATGATTCGCATAAGTAACAACGAAGTAGCCCTTGGCGATAATTTAAACAGATTTAAAGAAATGCTAGAACCCCTTACTGCTATTCTCATAAAGCTTTCTCGGAAGGCAGAAACGAAAACGAATGCAATCATACGGTTGACCTGGGCAATTCCTATTGTCACCATAGTCTTGCTCGTTGTAACTATTGGGCTATCCACACAAGATAAAAAGAGCATCAATTTCGAATCGAATAGCAACCAAAATCAAACCTTCACAAAAGAGCAGATCGCTACGCCACAAATTATCGGCATTAAACCCAAACCGACAACAAAGCTGAGAAACGACACAATAAATAAAAAACAACGAATACGGACAATATATTGATGGCAAAAAATGCCGAATTAAAATCAAAGACAAATTGCGACGCGACATTGCCCGGTCCAACCTTTTCTAACCGGCCAATTTCACTTGACGGCTTGTGCCACAAACGAATTGGGGTATAAGAAAAAGACAGGGTTGGTGGAGAAGAAGGAAATCCAGAAAAAGTGGAAAGCCATTTACGGAAATGATATATTATTGATAGCTGCCGCCGAAAATTAAATCAAAAATGGCCCTCTAAGATTAAAATAGACGCGCAAAGCGCCTTAATGGAAGGAATAAAATACAAGGAATCTTAATAAGACGAATAAATATATTTTCTCAGATAGCCATTTTAATTAATGTCTGCTTATCATCTGGAGGAAATTAAATGAAACTATTATTTCATTTAGCTATTTCGATGGTCATTATTGGATTTCTCTTCTTCAATGAATGTCAAAATCCAGTTAGCCTGCCAATATTACCAGTCATTACAGTACAACCAGTTTCACAAACAATTAATGCTGGAAAGAGCGTTACATTAAACGTTATAGCAACAGGTACAGAACCACTTTCATATCAATGGGAAAAAGATGGGGTCAATATCATCGGTGCAACCTCAAATAATTATTCTATTACATCTGTGAAAGCCGGAAATGCCGGAAATTATACCGTATTGGTAAATAATTCAATAGGTAGTGTTACAAGTAGCATGGCGGTTTTATCTGTAATAGATTACTTTCTGAATGCACAAAGCGTCTCGTTATCCTATGGATTATTTACCATGATAATCCAAATCGGTGGAACTCTATGGGCATGCGGTGCTAATGACTTTGGCCAACTTGGTGATGGAACGACAACTGACGAGAAGGCATTTGACTCGATTATGACTAACGTACAATACGTATCGGCTGGTTTAGGGCATACTCTGATGGTTAAAACAGATGCGTCACTTTGGGTTTGTGGCAGAAATGATGTCGGTGAGCTTGGTGACGGAACAATCATTAACAAATCCATACCGGAAAAAATTATGACCAGTGTGCAAAGTATTTCTGCTGGACAGCAACACAGTTTGATAATAAAAACCGACGGAACTCTATGGGCATGCGGTAATAATACTAGCGGCCAGCTTGGAGATGGTACTGTTGTAAACAAGTATACTCCAGAACAAATTATGACTGGTGTACAAAATATTTCGTGTGGAGCTTCTTATAGTATGATACTCAAGTCAGATGGAACTTTGTGGGCATGTGGACTTAATAATTTGGGCCAACTTGGGAACGGTACAACTATTGACTGTCTTACACCTGTGCAGATTATGAGGGACGTTAAAAGCGTGTCTGCGAGCGGAATGAATACAATGATAATTAAAAACGATGGTTCTTTATGGGCATGTGGTGATAATTCTTATGGCCAGTTAGGAGATGGAAGCACTATTGCAAAATATTTACCAGTGCAGGTTATGACTGGAGTTCAAAGTGTTTCGGCTGGGCAATACCATACAATGATATTAAGGACCGATGGTACCCTTTGGGCGTGCGGCGGCAACCAAAATGGCCAACTTGGTATTGGTTATAGTTCTACATTGGCGACCTCTTCACCTGCTCCGATACTGACGGGCGTTCGAAGTGTTTCAGCTAGCGGGAATCAAACAATGATAATTAAAAATGATGGGACTTTGTGGGCGTGTGGCGCAAATTCCTTTGGCCAGCTTGGTGATGGTACCACAACAGAGAGGGATTCTCTTGTAAGAGTAAGGCAGATATTTAATTGATTTTGCATCCCTAATATTTTTATCGGCTGAATATTGCACGAAAATTGTAGCTTTTTTCATTTTCCCTTATGAAACTCGTGCAAAAAATATTTTGCACCATATCACTAAGTAGGTAAAAATAAACTCGGTAGAAAAATCGCTGTTTCGTTGGAAATATCGCAATTTGACAAAAAGAAAACCATGCAATATCCAGGTATTAACTACAAGAGATGGAATAAAAACAAGGAAAATAAAGCGACGGTTGAAAAACAGTAAAAGGACTGCCGGAAAATCCTGAAAATCAAAGGCAAATGACGGTCGACGGTCATTCAGATGATGTTACAACGATGATTGATACTTTTTTCCTATAAGGATAACTTTTTCAACCGAATGATTGGCCGCCCCCGGCAAAGATAATCCATCGCCCCAAAGACAAAAGACAGCAAGACGATTGACACGGCGGTCGAGGACATGCGGATGAGAAGAAACCACGGTGCAATACAACCAGGCAATTGCACCTGCCCGAAGAAGGAGAATTGCATCGTTCCATACTTGGAGCATGATATTTCTTCAAGGCGCTGCATGCCACCTCGCTTTTCCTCTTCCGGGACTTCCAAGAAGCAAATCCGTTTACAAGCCACAGCTTTTAATCATGGTATTTAACTGCCGTATTGCAGGCATGTAAAAAAGGCCTTATTGTATTTTTGTAGTATGAGGTCTTCATTGCATGCTACTCTCGACGATATCTATGCCCGGTTTCACAAACCGGAATATATGCGCATGGACCCCATCGAATACGTCCGTAAATTCAAGGAACCGCGGGATATTGAAATCGTGGGGTTGCTCGCGTCGTCGCTTGCTTATGGGCAAGTTGAAAATATCCGTAAGAACATCGAACGGGTTCTCGGCGTTATGGGCAATGACGCGAGCGATTTTGTCTGCGCCACATCGTTTAAAGACAAACGGGAATTGTTGAAAACCTTTAAACATCGGTTCAACGACGGCGGGGACGTTGCGCTGCTGTTCGAATGCGCCAAGCGGGCGTTTCATGAAAAAGGGTCGATTCAGGCGCTTTTTGCTGAGGGGATGCGCTCGGGCGATACGGACATAAAAAACGCGCTTAATGAATTTGTCAAGAAGCTGAACGCCTGGGCGGTTGATATCGCCGGAGAAACTGGTAAATCCTTCAGGCATTTATTGCCTTCGCCTTCGGCGGGGAGCCCGTGCAAAAGGCTCAATATGTATCTGCGGTGGATGGTGCGCAAAAATGACGGCATCGACCTCGGTATCTGGCACCGTGTGTCCCCGGCAATGCTTATCATACCCGTTGATACGCATGTGGCCGCCATCGCGCGGCGCTATAAAATGACCCGCAGGAAGTCCGCGGATTGGCGCATGGCCGAAGAGATTACCGGCGAATTGAAAAAAATAAGTCCTTTTGACCCGGTAAAATACGATTTTTCATTATGCAGGGCGGGGATGGTGTCATTTAGGAGAAGGTAGAAACATGGCTCGTTTGGCGGAGCACCAGCAGTTAAAGGAATTCCAAGGCCTTTCGATAACCTCGGGCAAGGTCGTTGGCCCCGCATGCCTTTTTGCCGCCGAACACCACCGGTCGGTCGAGGAACAGCGGCTTTCCAACGACGAATTGCCCGCCGAGCTTGAACGGTTCGAAAACGCGCTGCGGGTCTGTTCCCAGGAATTGGAAGCCATCGCTTTGGGCGTTGCCAGTAACGTGGGCATGGCCGAGGCCGAGATTTTCCTCACCCAGAAACATATCATGAACGACGGCACGATCGTGCAGCAGATCCGCAAGGGCATCACCGAGGACAAAAAGAACGCCGAATTCGTCATTCTTGAGGTGTTCAACAGGTATGAAGAAAAATTCAATAACATGGACAACCAATACCTGCGCGAGCGCGCCGCCGACATCGGCGAAATACGGCGGCGGCTGCTTGACAATATGAATCAAACGAAGCCGAGGTTCCTGTGCGAAGGGCAGGCGCATTGCCAGCGAGGGACCAACCGTATTATTGTGGCCCAGGAATTGACCGCCGACATGATGGTGCACATGAACTTCGAGAAAGTGCGCGGCATCGTGACCGAACACGGCGGGGTTTTCTCGCACGCGGCCATTATCGCCCGGTCGCTGGGCATCCCGGCGGTAAGCGGGATCCGCGACATCATGGACCACGTCAAGTGCGGCGACACCATCGTGCTCGACGGCGACAAGGGCGTCGTGTATCTCAACCCGCCGCACGACCTCGTCCGGCGGATTGTCCCGCCGGTATCCAAGAAGGAATCCGACGACGCGGAGTTGCTGGCAACGCCTTCGGGCATGGAACTGTGCGCCAA
>Ga0182027_10005106_pt1 | contig 20076 bp, 12 predicted proteins | sample 712E1DmetaG_FD_121300 | JGI IMG/M metagenome (GOLD analysis project Ga0182027, IMG submission 121300) | Permafrost microbial communities from Stordalen Mire, Sweden - 712E1D metaG (Illumina Assembly) | ecosystem: Environmental > Terrestrial > Soil > Wetlands > Permafrost | place: Sweden...
ATACGGTGACTGTAACGGATAATAATTCATGTACTCTGATCCAGAGCTGGCCAGTAACCCAACCGACGGCTTTGTCGGGTGACGGGATTGTGACCAATGTTACCTGCTACGGCGGGAATGATGGTACAGCCACGATCACCGGATTGGGCGGGACAGCTCCATATAAATACATCTGGAACACCGGATCGACTGCACAGCTGATCACCGGACTAACCGCCGGGACCTACTCTGTGTCGATCACCGATGCCAATACCTGCTTCAACCTGACCCTGAGGAATATTACTCAGCCGAGCCAGATCACTCTTGTTGTACCACCTAATTTCATCTCCTGTTACGGATATCATACTGGAACACTCACTGCTTCTGCCAGCGGCGGTGTACCCGGATATTCATACATCTGGAGCGATGGCGAAACATCCATGACCATTACAGGCCTTTCTGCAGGTAATTATTATGTGACTGTCACAGACACACATTCCTGCCCGGCTTATGGCACAGGTTATATTTCACAACCCCCGGCATGGTCTGTTGGTATAACAGGTCCAGCCGCCGCTTGTTGTAATTCACATGAGCGTTCATACTATACAGCACTCGCTGATGGTGAAGGAAACGGTTTTGGATATAAATTCTGTAATGGAAATGCTCCCGACGAATGCCCTTGTACGATTGACGATATTACCTATGAATGGGTAGTTGTTGGTGGTACAATAAAATCCGGTTGGAATACTGACCGTATTTCAGTGGATTGGGCTTGCTGCACCACAGGTGCCGTTACAGTTACTGCTACAAGGTGCGACGGATGTATGGTGTCGTACACTTATAATGTGACAGTAAGTCTGCCGCCTGCACCAGTTCTTTCCGGCCCGGCTTCAGTGTTTAACGGTGAGGTAGATCAGTATTGTGCGCTACCCGGCAATTCAGGAGATTTGTATTCCTGGACTGTAATCGGTGGCACCTATACAACCGTACCTGGAAGTAACTGCATTACAGTAACATGGGGCCCATACCCCGATTGTGGTTGCGGAAAGATAATCGTTTGTGAAACCAATCCTATTACAGGATGCACCGGTTGTGACACATTGCTTATTACGATGATGCCCACTGGTGAGAACCTGTTTGGCTATGTGAAATATGAGAATACATATCTCACAGAACTTAACGGAGTTACAGTTAATCTGAGGAATCTTTCTGGCCAGGTCATTGCTACAACACAATCAGGCCCGAATATGGATCCTCCAAATTACACTGGCGAACCGGGTTACTTTGCGTTCACCAATGTGCTTGCAGGAACCTATTCACTCGATGCCTCATTCGACGGCACATGGGGAGGTAATAATGCAACGGATGCCTTGATCGTGCAGTTGCAGATCATCGGATCGCTGTCACCTCCACTTACCGGATTGCCATTGGCTGTTGCCGATGTCAATGCAAGCAATTCCTTAACCGGACTGGATGCATTGTATATCAAACTGCGCACGGTTGGTGCAATCAATTCGTACCCGGCAGGTGACTGGAAGTTTACAAACCCACAGGTAACTGTCAACCCACCAGCAACGACCTCACAGGATATCCATGGCCTCTGTTTTGGTGATGTGAACGCTTCATATGTTCCGACTGGAATGAAGGATGCTTCATATCTGTCAGTTATCAATGACGGAGTTCAGAATATTCCTGTCAACGAGGAATTCATCTACAACATTAAGAGCAACCAGGTTGCAGACCTTGGCGCCATGACACTGTTCATGAATTACGATCAGAATTTATTCGAAATCGTAAGCGTGAACACTTCACTCGAAGGAATGAAGTATGTGATCGCCGACGGTAAGATCGCACTGGCCTGGTCCGATACCAAGACGCTCTCAGTGAAGAACGATGATCCGGTAATCTCTCTCACAATGAAAGCTAAAGCTACGGTTGCTCAGGCAACACAGATCTTCAGCGTCATACCGGGAAGCGAATTTGCAACCCCGAAAGCCGAACGGATAGATAACTTCGGAATTAAAATGGCCGACGTTCTCACACCGAATGGCGTGAAGGAGTTCAGCATGTTCAACTACCCGAACCCATTCAAGAATACGACGAACATCGTCTACACTCTGCCCGAATCCGGCAAGGTACGCCTGGTACTGACCAACATTTTTGGCCAGACAATCAAGGTACTTGTGGATGAAACGCAGGATGCAGGCTCTTACACAGTAACTGTAAGCAATGCTGATGTCAATCTGTCACAGGGCGTTTACCTGTATAAGATCGAAGTCAACGGTGCTTCCAATACTTATGTAAAAGTCAACAAGATGCTGTTCAACGAGTAAAAACTGATTTGGAAAGAAGGCAACATAAACGTAATTTTGTTGTCTTCTTTCCATCTTAGTACTTTAAATCAAATTAAAGACATGATTACACTTCCGGCACCGGCAAACATTCTGAAACGATCAGCTCTTATGCTGTTCATTTCACTGCTTGCTGTTGCTTCCAAGACTGCGCAGGCCCAGACACTGACAATTGATTCAGTGCGGGCCTGCTCAGCCCCGGAAGTGCTTGTATCAGTCGCAGGCACCAACCTTTCAAATATTGGTTCTTTCACTCTGTTCATCACTTTCGACAGCACACACCTTATTTATAAATCTCTGGAAAATATAGATCCGCAGATTAAAGACGCCATTACTTATACCCTGAATCATACACCATTCCAGCTTGCAATAGTTTGGAGCGGAGTAAATCCTGTAAATTTCAACGGGAAAAAACTATTTGATATAAAATTCACTTTTCCGGGAACAACGACTTTAGTAAATTTCAAATCCAACTGCGAGGTAACTAATGTCAACCTGCAAATCATTCCGGTAACCTATAGCAACGGATCTGTTACTTCAGGCTTACCGATTATCAATCTCCAGCCCAGCGATACGGTAGTTAAACCCTTGGGCACTGCCCAATTCAGAACGACCGCATATAATGTTATTTCTTATCAATGGAAAATAAGCAAAGACAATGGCCAGACGTGGTCTGACCTTTCTGAAAATGATATTTACCAGGGGACTACTACGAATGAACTTGTTGTTCAGCAGGTTCCTCTTTCCTACAACAGCTTCAGATACAGCTGTTCACTAAATGAGGCATTTTGCCCTGCAACAACTGATGAGGCCATCCTCAGGGTAGACACACTGGCTTCAGTAGCTGAGATAGCCGGCAATACAAATTTTACACTGAAGATCAGGCCGAACCCGGTCACCGATTTCGCCTTCATGGAATATAATCTACCCGAAGGAGGACTTGTAAGCCTGGAGGTTATGGACATTTGCGGCAATATTGTTGCCAGACCCTTCAAAGATATCCAGAACAAAGGGTTACACAGCATCGGATTCGATATATCGGGCCTGCCCCACGGCCTTTACTTATGCCGGGTAGTTGTTAACAACGATTATTCAGGTCATAGCGCCTGCTGTAAAATGATAAAACAAAAAAACTGAGAATGATCTTTTATACACAATATATATAATATAAACTAATCAGAAATATTAACAAACCTTATATTTAAACCTATGGCAAAAAAATTTACATTGATGATGCTGATACTCCTGTTGTTTGGAGCGGCATCGTTTGGGCAAACTGCTTCCCTGGCGACGGTTACCGCCAGCCCAGGCCAGAATATTTCAGTTCCTTTGAATGTAACGGGATTTTCCGGTATCGGGTCTATCACATTTTTTATACGTTTCAAACCGAGCGTGATGACTTTCACCGGTATTTCTAACCCTTCTATGGGTGTTGTTTTCCAAACAGGAGTTACAGATTCAACAATTAATATTGTATGGGCAGGCTATCCATACGTCAATTTCCCGGACGGACTGCTTTTCAACATGAATTTTACGTATGGCGGAATGACGACAAGCCCGCTGAATTTTTTGCCCAGTTGTGAAGTCACGCAGGGGGTTAACGTTATTTATCCTACCTATACAAATGGTTCGGTAAGTATGGCTATTGTTCCCCAGACCGCAACTCTGAGCCCGGTCACTGCGGCAACAGGTAGTCCTGTTTCGGTTCCAATTGTTTATCAAAACATGCCTGACCATATTGCCGCAATAACCCAGAAGATACATTATGATCCTACCAAACTGACTTTCGTAAGCGTATCGCCTTCAGGAAATCTTCTGAGTGCAGGGTCTACCAATTATAGTGCAGATATTACTAATGGGATAATCACACTTACCTGGACCTATCCTTCCGGAACAAATATCAACTTCGGGAACGCTGAATTCCTTATTAATTTTACTTATATCGGAAGTACTGTTACTAATGTTGATTTTGTATCCGGGTGCATCATTTCAACAGCCACTCCTGTCACCAATGTTGCTGTGACGTATTATGGAGGAACAGTTGGTATGAATAGTTCCCCAACTGCAACTGCAGTACTCGGATCAGTTACAGGGGCTAACCAGGGACAAGACTATCTGGTTCCTTTAACTCTTACTGGTTTCCCAACTAACACACAGGCCTTTACACTCACCATTCCTTTTGACAGCCCTCGGTTGACTTACCTTGGTTTGCAAAACACTGTAAACGGCTTGGTTGTAAGCCAGGCTTCAGGAACCCTGACACTTGCATGGTCTGATCCTTCCGCGACAAACATAAATGGTGCTTTCCTTACCCTGAAATTTAAATATAACGGTGTCGGAACAGCTCATGTCAGCTTTGGAAACGGATGTGTGTTCAATACCAATACCGGGGGAGTTATAGGAACGGTGCAGGTTGGCTACACCAATTCCACTATCACACCCGGCACTGCCACTGCCAATGCAACGCTTGGCTTTGTACAGGGTGCTGTCGGAGCAAATGTGCTGGTCCCGGTTACTTTTTCCGGGCTGCCTACTCCACCGACCGGCATGGGAGCAGTAACTCTTAACATCAGCTATGATTATAATGCCCTTACATTTATAGATTGCCAGAATAATACGTTCGGGGCAACCTACAACCTGAACAGGACTACTCATATACTAATGATCGCCTGGAACGCTGGAAGTGCAACGGATATCAATGGTACTTTCCTCAACCTTCGCTTTACCTATAACGGAGGAGGAGGCGGCGGCTGCGGAGGAGCTGTAAGCTTCGCCGACGGATGTCAGCTTGCAGATTTTGGAGCTAATATTGTTCAGGCAAACTGGATCAACGGAGGAGTTGACCTGAAATGGACCATCAGTGGTCATCTGTACTACAATAACACGACTCTTTCAAATTTACCTCTCCCGGGAGCAACTGTATACGTAAAAGATGGTCCTGAACCAGTGCCACCAGCTACTACTCCAATTCCAAATATTATAGCATCCACAACTACTGATGCTAACGGAGCATATTCAGTAAATGTTCCTAACGGAAGTTATTATCTCTATGCTTCAAATGCGGCTGCATGGGCAGGGGTGGGATCACCGGATGTGATTAATTTAAAAAGATATAATGCAAGTTTAATTCCAAATACTATTGTTGGAAATCCTCTTCGGATTCGTGCTGCAGATATCAATCAAGATGGCATTGTAAATAGTGCAGACGTCATCCCGTTAAATCGTCGGATTGCACATCTGACACCAAATCCTCTTTACCTTGCACCGGATTGGTTATTCCAGAATCCGATCGTGTTGGTTAACTGTGCGAATCTTTCCGTTACTGATTTTCTGGGTATTTGTTCAGGTGATGTTAATGGATCATACCCAGACCCAAATGCTAAATAAATCGAAAAAAAAAAACAACGATAATATGAAAAAAGCGATAATATTTTTAAATGGGTTCCTTGTTCTTGCCTTTATTTTAGTCACTTTAAATATGCAGGCGCAGGGTATCAGTTTAGGGGCAACACGCACCGGTCTGAATCCCGGAGATACCTTGATGGTCCCTCTTCGTATAACCGGAACCGGGATTTATAGTGGTGATATAGATTTTAATTATGACCAAAGCGTTCTGGCACCGCAGGCCTCAGTATTTTCTCAGGTCTATTTCCCTACCCCAATGGGATTGAGCTGGACTGCTAATCCTTATTACCCAACCAATATTTATTATTTCAACTTCACTTCAAATAGTAGCGGGGGGACTCCCTTACCAGCAATGACTAATAGATTAATAGGCTATTTTTGCTTCATTTATACTGGAGGAACATCTGGCACAACAACAATCCATTTAAGAAGATCACCTGGGGATGCTACTCCTGATTGTGGATTTTATGATAATCAGGGACATTCAATAACAATCGCAAACTACTCCACTGATTTTTCAATCAGCGGTTCGACAGGAATTTCTTCTATAACGCTATCGTCTGTTTCAAGCGGAGGCCCGTTCGACTGGGATGATCCAACCGCATGGGTTCCAAGTTCAGGCCCTGCCGGTGTTCTTTCTCCGGCAGCATGTTTCAATTGCATCGTCACTGGGGATGAAGTAGATATTAATGGTTCAACTCCTGGTCCCGCTAGGTGTAATAACCTGACTATTAATTCTGCAGGGAAGCTTACTATTGATCCGAATTTATCTGGGTCTATTGTTTTATCCCCCGGAGGAATTTTTACAATCCAGTCAGGCGGATCATTCATTGATAATGATGGCAATACTTTAACTGCAGCGGTTAGCAGAGCAATGACCGGCGACTGGGTCCCCGGAAGTTCCACATATCATGCACATCTTATTTCTTCTCCGGTTTCAGGTCAATCCAATAGTATTTTCAATGGTTCCATTATGAATAAATGGAATGAGACAGCTCAAACCTGGAATCCCTTAACAATGCCTTATATTACAATGGGAGTTGGAACAGGTTATGATGTATCACCGGTAAGTCCGGGAATTACCGCCACGTTCAGTGGTCCCTTGAATACCGGGGATCTGGCCCTCAGCGGTCTCACAATTTCAGGTACACCGAGTAATGCCAATTGGTATGGTTATAACATTATCGGAAATCCTTATCCAAGCGGAATGAGTTGGAACAATACGTACATTACAAATCGTTCGAATCTTGATGCAAGTGCCTGGATTTGGAATTATTCCGGAAATTATATTCCTTATACTTTGACTACTGGTGTGACCATTGCTGCAGAACAGGGATTCTTCGTACATGTAACAAGTTCTCCAGGTACTGGTTCTCTTACAATAAAAAATGCGGGCAGAACTCATGGAGGCACTTTTGCCAAATCGACAGTCAGCGATCTTCTTACACTTCGAGTTGATGGGAACAATTATTGGGATCAGGCACAGGTATGTGTTAATTCCCAGGTAACAACCGGATACGATCCGGAATTGGATGCAAGGAAAATGATGGGAAGCGCAGATGCTCCTCAGTTGTATTCGATAACGCCTGACTATGATCTTTCCATTAATACGCTACCATCTCTCGACGCAAATAATGCCATCCCATTTGGATTCCTTGCCGGCACTTCAGGTACATTTACCATGACTGCCTCAGGGATGGAAACATTTTCGGGAGGACAGGACTTTTATCTGGAAGATTTGCTCACAAGCAATGTCCAGAACCTGAATGCTAACCCTGTCTATACTTTTTCAGCATCTCCAGGCCAACCTGCACATCGTTTTAACCTGCACTTTGCACCTCTCGGAGTGAATGACATTACCGGCAGCAACATCCGTATTTATTCAAGCGAACAGAGCATTTATGTTAATATTCCTTTCTCATTACGAGGCGACATCATCGTTTATAATGTAATGGGAATTGAACTGGCAAGGAAAGCGATCATTGGAAATTCACTGAATGTTATAAATACCAGCCTTAGCACGGGATATTATATTGTAAAAGTGTTGGGTGACTCGCAATCAGCTTCAGGGAAAGTTTTTATAAAGTAGATTCAGTAATTTTGCAAATAATTCCAGGAAATGAAAACAAAAACAAATAAAATATACAGAAATATGAAAAAAGTACGAGCAATATTTGCACTGGCGTTATTCCTTGCACTTCCACTGATCAATCTTGCCGATGGTCCACCACCACCTCCGGGCGGCGGAGGAGGTCCCGGAGGTGGTGGAGTACCTGTTGGAGCTCCTATTGACGGTGGTATTGGAATCCTGCTTGCCCTGGGGGCCTGTTATGGAGGATGGAAAATATATGATACCCGCAAAAAACAAAAGACAATTGCTGAACCTGAGGAATAGAATTTTATCTCAGATTGGGTTCAGTCATGACGTCTAAGAAAGTTTTCTAATTGAACTGGTTCTTTCACTTTGGGTTATTTTACAGCAAACCCGTGTGAAAGAACCAGTTTTTTTAATTCCACGAAATCTAATAATTAAAATATGCTAAAACGATTTGTTTTTATACTGGTGGCCGGGTTATGTTTATCCGGTTCCATTTTGGCTCAGGATGCCGGCAACGTGGTTGTTCCACAAAAAGTTAAAAATAAAATGCTGGCAATGTTCCCGCAAACCCAGGCAGTTCCGGTTACCTGGAGCAAAGAAGGCGATAACTATAAAGGGTCGCTGACTATAATGGAAAAACCTGCGTTCGCAGTTTTTGACTCGACAGGGAAAGTGGTGCGCATTGAAAAACGTTTACACGTTTCCTACGTGCCGAAAAAAGTTACAGACCAGCTGAATAAGCAATACCCGGGCAATGAAATCCTTGATGTTTATGAGCTGACAGATCCTGCAGGAAAGAAATCTTATAAACTAACTTACCAGTTCAAGCAGACATCTGTATTCAATGCCGAAGGGATTATAGAAAAATAGTTTTTTACCAGGCAATGTCAGAACAAATACCAATATTGTGACATTTTTAAATGCTCCCGCCACGTTTCCTATACTCCCTGGCGAAATATTCAACCGAGTCTTTAAAAGTGGTATTGTTCCGATAGTAATAATAAAGATTGCGGTAAGCTTCTTTTAACTCAGGATCTAAAGAAATCGAGCGGCGCCAGGAGGTTGCCGCCCGTTTCTTTTCCCCGGAATAGATAAGATATAACCCCAGGTTATAGGCAGCGACAGAGTTCTCTGGTTCGAGGTCAACAGCGAGCTGGCATCTGTCAACTGCCTTTTTATATTGACCCTGTTCAAAATAGGCCCGGGCCGATTCAAGGCATAGCTTTACATAGTTTGTATTTGCTTCAGGATCGGTAAACCCGGTAGCACGGGCCTCATTAAACAGAAGAAATGCAGAGTCGTACGATTTCTTTTCCACGAAATAAAGCATTCCCAGGTTATACAGGAAATGAGGGTGCTTATTCAGTGAAATAGCTTTTCTGAGTTGTTGCTCGAACAAAATATAATCATGCTGCTTAAAGTAATACCGGCCGAGGAAATGGTGAAACCAGGCTCTGTCGGGATGATACGCGATGGCAGAATTCCAGAAAGAAGCTGCATTACGGTATTTTGTTCCGAGATAAACGGAATTTCCACCAAGGATTACAATCAGGATTGAAAACCATACAATAAATGGTCTGTAATTGAACCGGACCCAATGACCAGGGATTAGTGAAAGAATCGAAACAAGAAGTCCAACGAGTGGGAAATATGCACGGTGAACAAGATAATCATAACTGGAAGGGGAAGTGTCGAGCCGGACAAACATATTTGGGAGAGAAAATGCAATATACCAGGTGATACCAAAAATAAACAGCCAGACTACTTTCTCCTTCCTGATAAAAAAGGAAAACAGAATCACAATGAAAAACAGCATTCCAAGCCCGGTATAAATGGAAGAATAAACTGGTGTAACCGCGAGATCAAACGGAAGAATGAATTTTGCAATAATCTCAAGCGGAAAAGAAAAATTCGCAACAACAGCCCATAAACCCAGTTGCCAGGCACCTACCATCCTGATTGAGGACATCCGGAGTATAAACCAAACCGCTGTCACCAGTATCAGCCCGAGTGTTAGAAATATCTTCCTTCTGTCAAAAGCATATTGGCGGGTTGAGAGAAGATAAAGAGCCAGTATAAATGGCAGTAATACTGCTGATTCTTTCGAAAAAATGGCCGCTGCAAAAGAAACGATAGCTAATAGTAAAATCAGCGGCTTTCTGTTGTGGAAAAACGTTATGCTAAGAGATAAAAAGAGCAATCCGAAAAGTGTTACCAGGAGGTCGTTACGGGCAGGTATCCAGAAAACCGCGCTGGCCATAAGCGGGTGGACTGAAAAGACGATAGCCCCGGCCAGTGCAATTTCACGTTTAATGCCCAGCAAACGAAAAAACCAGAGCAGGCTTATGCAACAAAGGCAATGGTAAACAAGGTTCATAAAATGATAAAAACCCGGATCGGCTTTCGCCACCTGCGCATCAAGCATCAGGGAGATATTCAGTAGGGGACGGTAATAAGGACTTGAATTGTTGAGAAAGGCATCACTCCTGAAAGCTTTGCCGATGTTTGACAAATCGGATATCTTAGCCTGGTTGTCAAGGATCAGTATATCATCGTCGAAATAAACAAACCCGTTATGAAGGGAGAATGACAGCAGGATCAGGGGTAAAAGAAAAACTATCAGGTAATGATACTTCCCCTTGTTATCACTTACAGGCTGGAAATCTTTTCTTTTTATTTTTTTTGAAGAAGACTTCATAAATAACACCAACATTATTCCTTGGATAAAGTTAAACGATTTTTTGTTTTAAAAACATCATAACATTATAAAAACAACTTTAACCAAAAGTCTGGGGAATTTTATATTTTCGTACCACAATTGCACTTAAACTTTGAATGAACCAGGTACTTCAAAATAATCCGCTTTTTAACAAAAAGAGTTTCTGGATCTGTGTGATAGCATTTATCACCTTGTTGGTTTTTTCACCAGCACTATTCAACCTGCTCACCAACTGGGACGACCGGGTTTATATATACGAAAACCCTTATATCAAATCCCTTTCGTGGGAGAATCTGAAATGGATCTTCAGTAATCCATTTATGGGGAACTACCACCCATTGTCAATGATTTCATTAACTATAGATTACCAAATAGATAAATTTAATCCATTTATATTTCACTTCACTAACTTGCTATTCCATACAGCCAATGCTGTGCTTGTGTTCCTGGTTTTTTATAACCTTACCAGGAAAATGGATCTTGCAGTGGTTGCAGGACTTCTTTTCGGGGTTCATACACTCCACGTAGAATCGGTTGCCTGGGTGTCGGAACGGAAAGATGTTCTTTACGCATTCTTCTATCTTATTTCCTTATTAAACTATACCAGGTACCTGGAGAAAAAGGAAAAAAAGTGGTTCCTCTGGAGCCTTGTTTTTTTTATTTTTTCCTTATTCTCAAAAGGACAGGCCGTGACATTGGTACTATCAATTATCCTGATTGATTTTTATAAAGGGAGAAAAATTTTTGACCAAAAGGTTCTGCTGGAGAAGGTTCCCTTCCTGCTGCTTGCTTTGCTGTTTGGATTTATCGCCATCAAATCACAACAGGGAGTTAAAGCAACGGAGATGGTGAGTTTTACGCCTGAACAACGGCTGCCATTTGCTGCGTATGGGTTCGTGATGTATATCGTCAAACTGGTATACCCGTTTAATCTTTCAGCCTATTATCCGTACCCGGTGAATTCAGGCAGTTCCGACATCCCGTTCGTTTATTGGGTTTGTATTCTTCCGGTACTGGTCTATATGTTTTTCCTGTTGGTCAGTTTCAGGAAGTCCAAAGCAGTTTTTTTCGCAATGGCATTTTTCCTGGTCAATATTTTCCTGCTTCTCCAGTTACTCCCGGTCGGGGGGGCGATCATGGCTGACCGGTACGCTTATATTCCATCTATTGGATTTTGTTTTCTGGCCGGTTATGTGGTTTCCCAGCGAAACTATTTACGCCAGGCCCGAATAGCTTATTTTCTTGCAGCAGGATACATTGTTCTTCTTGGTGTCCTGACTTTTGAGCGGACAAAAGTCTGGAAGAACACCTTTACACTCTGGACGGATGTGATTGAAAAGAATGAGAATGTTCCGCTCGCATGGTACAATCGCGGGAATGCCAGAAGTGATACTGCAAATTATAAAGGCGCCATAGAGGACTATAATATGGCAATCAGGATTTTTCCGCTCTATTACAATGCTTTCATCAACAGGGCCAATGCCAAAACCAAAGTCAACGATTTTGTAGGGGCAATCGAAGACCTGAATTTTGTAATCTCCCATGACAGTACATATGCCAATGCTTATATTAACAGGGCCATGGCAAGGCGCAACCTCAAGGATTTAAAAGGAGCACTTGACGACTACCAGGTTGCCCTCCGTATTCAGCCTATGGAACCGAAGCTTTACCTGGCAAGAGGTAGTATGCTTTTCGAGATGAAAGAAAACGAGAGTGCCATCAGGGATTTTACCAAGGCAATTGAGATCGATCCGGTGATGGCTGAGGCTTATATCAACAGGGCATCTGTAAAGAAAGCCATGGGGGACCAGGAAGGGGCTGTGGCTGATTATGATAAAGCAATCGAGATCCAGCCCGGGAACGGTGAGTTATATAATAACAGGGGGAACATAAGGTTTCAGCAGGGCCGTAACCAGGAGGCTATTGCTGATTACGGGAGAAGCATCAAAGCTGATCCGAAGAATTACCTGGCATATAAAAACAGGGGAGCTGTTTATTTTTCATTAAAAGATTTCCATTCTGCTTTGCAGGATTATTCGGATGCTATCCGGATCAACCCCAAAGAGGCGGATCTGTATTATACCAGGGCCTTGATTAAAAAGGAGCTGGATGACATGTCCGGCGCTGTATCTGATTATAAAATAGCTGCTGAGCTGAATCCGGATTTCGGAACGGAGACCTTTAGCAAGAACCTGGGCGTACAGGCAATTCAGTCTGTCCCGCTGTATGAAAAATACAATAGAGAGGCATTGGTATTGGACCAGCAGGGTAAGTTCCCGGAAGCGATCGCACTCTTTAAAAAAGCGATTGATCTGAAGGCTGATTATGCAGAAGCCTGGTTTAACATTGGCAACACTTACGGAAAAACAGGCAGATATTCTGATGCCGTAGCTGCCTTCAACAAGGCTATCGCTTCAAAACATGATTATGCTGAAGCATATGCCGGCCGGGGCATTGCCCATGCAAGCCTCGGAATGATCCAGGAAGCCCTGAAGGATATGGGTTCGGCCATAAGTATCAAGTCCGACTTTGCTATGGTTTATTTTAACCGCGCGATCCTTTATCTTAATACAGGAAAGAAAAACCTCGCATGTTCCGACCTGGCAAAAGCAGTGCAACTCGGCTACAGTGATGCATATGCGATTTATGAAAAAGAATGTGAAGGAAAGTGAGATGAAGCAAAAATCAACCCGTAAACCATTAAATAAACAGGGGACGAAGCCTTCGGTCAAGAAACAGATCGTCAAGGATGTCCCTCAGCCATCTTTACTCTATTCCTACCTTGAAAAATATGGACTATGGGTCAGCCTTGGGTTGGTTTCGCTTCTTATCCTTATCATTTTCCACAATTTCATTTTCAGGCAATCATACTACCTGTTCAAAGATATAGGAAGTGATTCAATCAATATCTCATTTCCCCAGCTGACTCTTCTTGCAAAATATCTGAAAACCGATGGCTTCCCTTTGTGGTCATTCTCGCAGGGAATGGGACAGAATATCATGCCCAGCATCTCAGACCCTTTTTACTGGATTGTTCTTTTTTCCGGCACGGAGGATCTTGCCTACAGCTTTATCTGGGTAGAAATAATAAAAATGATATTGACTGCTGTCTTTTTTTATCTTTTCCTGGATCAACTCAAATTGTCCTCTGTATCGAAAATACTTGGGACTATGCTTTACACCTTCAGTGGATTTGTGATCATTGGAGGCGGATGGGGAATTTTCTCTGCTGAAGCTTGTTTGCTGGCCCTTCTTTTGCTTGGCTTCGAAAAACTCTATTGCAAAAATTCCTGGTTTATTTTCCCGGTTGCAGTTGCCCTGATTTTAATGGTTCAACCTTTTGACCTGTTTCTGTATGGTTTGTTCCTTATTTTTTACTTTTTGCTAAGACATTTTACTTCGGGGGATGGTTCCATAAAAAAATTACTGACGGTTTCTCTGAAAATGGCAGGGTTGGTCATTCTTGGAATCCTTATCAGTTCATTTTTTCTTATAAGCACAGTCCAGATGCTTCTCGAAAGCCCCCGTGTAGGAGGGAACTCTTCTTATACCAATAAATTACTGGCACATTCTGTTTTTGGCACGGAAGGAAGCGTCCATAATGTCACTGCAATTATGCGGTTTTTTTCAAATGATCTGGTTGGGAACGGCAGTAACTTCAAAGGATGGTACAATTATCTTGAAGCACCGATGGTATATATAGGATTATTGCCACTTTTGCTTTTTCCCCAGATTTTCATTTTCCTGGAAAGGAAAAAACGGATCATATATGGCATTTTTCTTGCAATTTTCCTGCTTCCGTTTGTATTTCCCTTCTTTCGCTACGCTTTCTGGCTGTTCACCGGCGATTATTACCGCGGATTCTCTTTGTTCATTTCGCTTACTTTCCTTCTTTTCACTCTCTTTGTTATCAATGAACTGGATAAAATCAGGAAAGTCAATCTTCCTCTTCTTGGAACTACACTGTTTGTGTTAATGATCCTGCTCTACTATCCATACACAAATATTGACCAGGTGATTGACAAGGACATTCGTTCCCTGACAATACTTTTCCTGATTGTATATTCAGGCGTTATTGCCTTTCTCAGTTACAGTAAGAATCGGGACATTTTAAAAATCCTTCTCGTCTGCATTGTTTTTACCGAGATTGGGTACATGAACAGCAGGACGATAGACCAAAGGGTTGTTCTGACAAGGCAGGAAACTCTCCAGAAAACCGGATACAATGACTACTCCATTGAAGCATCTGCATTTGTGAAATCCATCGACAAAGGATTTTTCAGGGTCAATAAAGATTATGCTTCGGGTCCGGCGGTGCATACCAGTTATAATGATGCCAAAATGCAGGACTATTTCGGAACACCATCATATACTTCTTTTAACCAGAAATATTATATCCGTTTTCTGGAAGAGACCAATGTTATTGAAAAAGGAGCGGAGTTCCAGTCGAGATGGGCGTTTGGCTTAATGAACAGACCCATTCTGCAGTACTTCGGGAGCGTTAAATATAATTTCACAAAACAGGCGAATTCTCCCTTCCTCCATTACGGCTATGATTCGATTGCACATACCGGAGATGTAACGATACTGAAAAGCAGGTATTTTCTACCTCTCGGGTACACGTATAATAAATATATCCCACTGAGCCAGTTTCAAAAACTGTCTGTTCTTCAGAAGCAGTTTGTCATTCTTAAAGCCTTTGTTGCGGAGGAGCCTGTAGCCAGCCGGTTCAGAAAGTTTTCCGTGTACAATATCAAGGATACTTCAGGAAACTATACCTGGAATGAGTTGGCTGCAGATATAAATGCACGTAAAACGGATACACTGAGGATGACAGGTTTTTCTAACAACAGAATTACAGGAACTATCGATCTGAAAGAGGCAAAAATGCTGTTTTTCAGTATACCTTATGACAGGGGATGGCATTGTAAAATTAACGGCAGGCCTGAAGAACCGTTACTATGTAATATCGGGTTTCAGGGATTTTACCTGGAGCCTGGTAAATATAACATCGAATTATTCTTTAAACCCCCGTATTTTTCAATAAGTCTTATAGTTACAATGCTTGGGTTGCTGATATATATCAGCCTGGCAGGATTTACATATATTTCGGGCAAAAGGCGCAAAATTCGAACAAATAATTTTAACGGATGAAAGTAGTTATTTTAGCAGGGGGGATGGGGACCCGTATCAGTGAAGAGACTGACCTGAAACCCAAGCCGATGATCGAGATTGGAGGGAAGCCGGTACTATGGCATATCATGAAAATATATTCGCATTACGGATTCAATGATTTCATCATTTGCTGCGGGTATAAAGGACACATTATAAAGGAATACTTCGCCAACTATTTTCTTTACCAGGCCGATATGACCATTGACCTGGCCGGGAATAAAGTTGATATCCATCATTCCCATACAGAACCCTGGAAGATCACACTGATCGATACAGGGTTGAACACCATGACCGGGGGAAGGATCAAAAGGATTGAACCTTATGTACACAATGAGACGTTCATGCTTACCTATGGAGACGGTTTGGGGAATATTGATCTGAATGCACTTCTTAATTTTCACCGCTTGCATAAACACAAGGCGACGGTTACTGTTGTTCAGCCTTCAGGAAGGTTCGGATCTATCCAGTTTGATGAAAAAGATAGTGTGAAGGTATTCGCATTCCAGGAGAAACCCAAAGGTGACGGCACCTGGGTCAACGGTGGTTTTTTTGTTCTTGAACCTGAAATATTTGATTATATTAATGAGGGGGACCAGACCATCTGGGAAAAAAGTCCTCTTGAAAACCTTGCAAAAGAGCGCCAGCTTGTCGCGTATAAGCATTATGGGTACTGGAAACCTATGGACACCCTGCGTGACAGGAATGAACTTGAAGATGCATGGCAGAATAACAATGCAAAATGGAAAATATGGGAATAGATCTTAGCCATTTTTTTTCAGGGGTTTACAAGGGTAAGCGGGTTTTGATTACCGGTGATACCGGGTTTAAAGGTTCCTGGCTCTCAATCTGGCTCAAAGAACTGGGTGCTGACGTTTATGGATACGCTCTCCCGGCAAAATCAGAGGCAGAAAACTTTACCCGATGCAGCCTGGAGAAACATATTCACCATCAGGATGGAGATATCCGTGATGCAAACACTCTTCTTGATGTTTTTCAAAAGGTTCAGCCTGAGATCGCTTTTCACCTTGCCGCCCAGGCTATTGTCCTGGATTCTTACAAGCTGCCGCAGTATACTTTTGAAACGAACCTCATGGGAGTTGTCAATTTTTTTGAGGCTGTCAGGAATACACCCTCTGTTAAGGCAGCGATCAATATAACAAGCGATAAATGTTATCAGAATAATGAATGGCTTTGGGGTTACCGTGAGAATGATCCCATGGGCGGCAGCGACCCGTACAGTGCTTCAAAAGGATGTTCCGAACTGATCACCCAATCTTATCATAACTCCTTTTTTCCTGAGCAGGGCACCTGCCATATTGCTTCCGGCCGGGCCGGTAATGTTATCGGAGGAGGCGATTGGGCTCCATACCGCATTGTACCCGATTTTTTCAGGGCAATAAAGGACGACAAGGAACTTATTATCAGAAACCCTGGTGCTGTGAGGCCATGGCAGCATGTGCTGGAACCCCTGAGCGGGTATCTCCTGCTTGGCGCCATGCTTTGGAATTACGGAGAAAAGTTTTCAGGTGGATGGAACTTCGGGCCTGTTGAAACTAACTGCTGTTCTGTGTTAGCGCTTATTGAAAACATCATTCAGATAACCGGTAAAGGTGGTTATATAGTCCCACCATCTGAGAAAGCCCCACACGAAGCCATGCTGCTGAAACTTGATATTTCAAAAGCCAATATTCTCCTGAAATGGAGACCCGCACTGACACTTAATGAAACAGTTGAGTTTACAGCAAAAGGGTATCTTGATGAGCTGAAAGGCAATGCTGATCTTTATTCATGCAGATCGGAACAGCTGGATCAGTATCTGAAAATTGCCTGTGACAGGGGAATTCCATGGACGAATGCCGGATAAATTTAAGGTTATCGGTAATAAAGTATGAAAGACAAAAATAGAATACGTAAGGAAATAGCTGATCTGGTAGGGGAATATTATAAAGCTCTTTACCGGGATCCATCCTTGTTTGAACCGGGAAAGGATATGGTCCATTATGCCGGCAGGGTTTTCGACGAGCGGGAATTAAAACATCTGGTTGACGCTTCTCTTGATTTCTGGCTGACAGAAGGCCGGTTCTCACAGGAATTCTGCGAAAAGATCGCCGATTTTCTGGGGGTCGGAAACGTCATACTTACAAATTCAGGATCATCGGCTAACCTCCTGGCATTCTCTTCCCTTACGTCACTTAAACTGGGAGATAAAAGACTAAAACCAGGCGATGAAGTAATAACTGTCGCTGCAGGTTTTCCCTCCACAGTTTTCCCGATCATACAGTATAATCTCGTACCTGTATTTGTCGATGTGGATATCCCTACATATAATATCAATGTTGAACAATTAGAGAATGCGGTCACTTCAAAAACACGCTGTATTTTCATCGCACATACGCTGGGAAACCCGTTCAATGTTGAGGAAGTGATGAGGATTGCCGGGAAGTATGGTCTGTGGTTGATCGAAGACAATTGCGATGCTTTTGGAAGCAGATACAAGGACCACTATACCGGAACATTTGGTCATCTGTCCACCATGTCGTTTTATCCTGCCCATCACATCACAACTGGTGAAGGGGGGGCTGTTGTAACAAATGACGAAATCCTGGCAGGCATTGTGCGCTCGTTTCGCGACTGGGGTCGCGACTGTTATTGCGCAAGTGGAGAAAACAACACCTGCGGAAAACGTTTCAGCCAGAAGTTCGGTGGTCTGCCACAAAGGTATGATCATAAGTATGTATACAGCGAGATCGGGTATAATCTTAAAATGACAGACCTTCAGGCTGCTATTGGAAGTGCCCAGATCGATAAGCTGCCCGGTTTCTGTGAGGCCCGGAAAACAAATTTTAAGAGGCTGTTTTCGGTTTTTTCAGGTTATGACCAATGGTTTATCCTTCCTGAAGCCACAAAAAACGCCGATCCGGCCTGGTTCAGCTTTATTGTGACAGTGAATTCAACAGCTCCTTTTACCCGTGAAGAGTTGGTGAATCACTTTAACAACAATCTGATAGAGACACGTAACCTGTTTGCCGGAAATATAACCAGGCAACCTGCCCTTCAAAGTGCATTCTTCAGGGTCAGCGGGTCACTTGAAAACACAGATTATATCATGAACAACACCTTTTTCCTTGGTACATTCCCAGGATTAAATGAGAAAATGATGCAACATATTGATGCCGTTTTAAAAGATTTTTTATCAAAGTATTTATAAATGCTGGTTAAAAAGTATCTTGCCGAGGTTACGGAAATTAAAAACCCGGTTGATAACCTGTTTGTTTTGAAAATCAAGTCATTGGAAAAGCCCTTTAAATTCCTTCCCGGCCAGTTTTTACACCTCACACTTGATGATTACGATCCCGGCAGCGGCTGGCCCGAATCGAGATGCTTCTCCATCCAGGGACAGGATATGTCGGGACAGATTATAATTACTTTCTCAGCCAAAGGCCGGTACACCTCAAGAATGGCAAAGGAGCTCGTACAGGGGAAAATACTCTGGCTAAAAATGCCATACGGCAACTTGTTTCAGAATGTACCGGATAAAACCAATTGCATCTTTATTTCCGGCGGTACAGGGATTACACCCTTCCTCTCAATGTTTACTGATGAATCTTTCAGGCAGTACAGGAACCCAAAGCTTTATGCTGGTTTTCGTAACACGTCTTTTGATCTTTACGACGATTTTCTTTCCATCGCCGGGACGATAAATCCAGAATTTAAGTACTACAAAATCTATGAGGACCTGGATGGTGTGCTTAACATTGAAAAAATCCACAAGGATCAGAATTCTGCAGCGGTATATTTTTTATCCGGACCTCCGAAGATGATCATGGATTTTAAAGATTATTTTATAAGTAAATCATTACCTGATATCAATATCAGGACAGATGAATGGGAATGAACATGATAAGGATGGAGAAGATAATCTCACCGATACCTGCAACAAACCGGCCACCTTGATTCCCCCGGAGGAGTTGATGGTATTATCAGCTTTTTAACGGAACTGATTGTCAAAAAGGATGTTCTAAAAACTATGAATAACTGAAATAATTTTTTAATAAAAATCAAATCATAACAACATGAAAGAAATTCAGATAAATAATAAAAAAGTAGGAGATGGTTATCCTTGCTATATCATTGCTGAAATAGGAATTAACCATAACGGTGATATTAATATAGCAAAAAGGCTTATTGACCTGGCAATTTTTTCAGGATGCGATGCTGTGAAATTTCAAAAACGCACCATTGAAGTTGTATATACTCCCGAAGAACTCGCGAAACCACGCGAAAGCCCTTTTGGTATGACAAATGGTGATTTGAAGTACGCTTTGGAATTTGGCTTAAAAGAGTATACC
>Ga0182027_10005107_pt1 | contig 20071 bp, 17 predicted proteins | sample 712E1DmetaG_FD_121300 | JGI IMG/M metagenome (GOLD analysis project Ga0182027, IMG submission 121300) | Permafrost microbial communities from Stordalen Mire, Sweden - 712E1D metaG (Illumina Assembly) | ecosystem: Environmental > Terrestrial > Soil > Wetlands > Permafrost | place: Sweden...
CGCCCAAATGAAAGTCCATGATTTTGTTTTGGGAAGTGGTTAACGATTCCATTGTCTCCACATATAAAAAACTGCCATCCGCTTGGGATGGCAGTTTTTATTCGATGGAAGTTAAGATTTTTTGTATACTTTGTTCCGATTGAAAATACTGGAAGAGCCGCAATTTGAGTGAGTGTGGCGAAGCCACACTCACTCAAATTGGGAACTCTTTATCAATATTTCCGAGTTGGCATGATCTGGGCAGCATTATCGGGATAGAAAATGCCTTCTATGGAGGGGACCCGTTTTGGGACAGTTTCGCCATTGGCCACCTTGAGTGCCAGATTAAAAAACTGCGGGCCAAGCAGAGGATTGCACTCAACCGTGGCATTTAATGTGCCTGCGATCATGGCTTGAAACGCCTCCTTTTCCGCATCCACCGAAACAATTTTGATATCCACTCCCGGTTTCAATCCATATTCCTGCATGGCCTGGATTGCGCCCAGGCCCATATCGTCATTCTGGGCGAAGACCGCGTTGAAGGTTTTGCCATACTTTTGCAGGATGGTTCTCATCACTTCCAGACCCCTGGCTCGGGTGAAATCGCCCGATTCCGAATCAATGATCTGCATATTCGGGTAGCCTTGCAGGATCTCGCGAAAACCGATTGACCGGTCGACTGCCGGCGCAGAATCGATTGTTCCGGAAAGTTCAACAATCTTCGCCTGGCCACCCGTCAAACCAACCATCACCCGGGCGGCTTTGCGGCCTTCCTCGAGGAAATCCGACCCTAAATAGGTTACATATTGGTCATTGGAAACCTCAGCCAGGCGGTCTACAAAAATAACCGGGATACCTGCGTCTTTGGCTTCCTGGAAAACATTCCCCCAACCCGTTTCCACGACTGCCGAAATACCGATCACATCCACTTTTTCGGCAATGAACGTCTGGATTGCCAGGATCTGATTTTCCTGTTGCTGTTGTGCATCCATGAATATGAGGTCCACGCCCAAGCGTGCAGCCTCCTGCTTGATCGATTCAGTATCGGCGGTGCGCCATTCGCTTTCTGCCCCGATTTGGGAGAACCCGACCACCAGGTTTTGAAAGGTCTTTTTAGGCCGGATTGTGGGTAGAGCGGTTTGCTGCGCAGCAGGGATGGGGTGCGTTATGGGCGCTTTGGCAGGCTGTGGCGTACAACCCTGCATAAACAGGAACAGCGGCAGTACCAGCAGCAAAGTTGTAGAGATTTTCATCTTGTTCTCTCCTCTTTGGAAACACGCGAATGCCAGCTTACGCGACCGGAACGGCTTCTATCACGGAATCTGCGCTTTCGATGGCATCAGGTTTGCGGGCGGGGATGACGAATGTTACACAGGTTCCGGTTTGATATTTGCTTTTAACGGTCAGGCCGTATTGCATGCCATAATACAACTTGAGACGGTGGTTGACGTTTCCAATGCCAAATCCGCTTTCCTGCTTGATTTCACCGGATTTATCGGCCAGCTCCGTCTGGATCTGGGCCAGTGTCTCCGGCGCAAACCCGATCCCGGTATCTTCCACTTCCAACAGGACCTCATTCCCGTTATTATTTGGCCTGGCCCGCACAAAGATGGTGCCACCATCTCTTTTATTTTTGATGCCATGGTAAATGGCATTCTCAACCAGCGGCTGGAGGATCAGTTTCAAAACTGTGTTAGCGGATACTCTTTCATCCACCTCGATCTTGAAATCCATGATGTCACGGTACCGGATCTTCTGGATGATCAGATAACTCCTGACCCGCTCGATTTCTTCTGCAATAGTGATCCAGTCCTGGCCCTTGCTGAGGCTGATGCGGAAGAAATTCGACAATGCGCTGACCACTTCAACGATCTGGTCGGTTTTTTTAGCCTCTGCCATCCAGATGATCGTATCCAGGGTATTATACAGAAAATGTGGGTTGATCTGGGATTGCAATGCCCGCATTTCGGCTTTTTTTAATATCTCCTGTTCCTTTATCTTGGAATCCAGCAATTCCCGGATCTTTCCGATCATGATATTAAAACTCAAGCCCAGTTCGGTGATTTCATCCACGTTGTCACCGGTTACCAGGGCTTGCAGATCGTTCTGGGTGATCGTTTTGGTTACATCATGCAGTTTCTTAATGGGAGTATAGATGCTTCTGGAGAGACCCCACGCAGCCAAAATTGAAAAAACAATCGCGCCGAAGGTCAGGGTGAGCGCAAAGATCTCCCAGACCACGAAACCGGCGCGCATTTGCTGATATTGCCCATTGGTCCGGTTCACTTCAAAAAGTACATAGTCCTGAACCACATTTTCAACCACCCCGCTCACGAAGCGTATATTCTCCAAGACGGTTTGATTATCAGCTTGCGTACTGTTTTTGGCAATCTGAGACCCCATTTTATCGACATTCTGGGAGAGGGTCTGCATGGTTCTGAGAATGACATCCAGTTTAACCTTGGCTTCAGGTGAATCAGTATTCTCCATCATCCATTGAACTTTGCTATTAACGTTGTTGATGATCTGATATTGTTTGCCCTGGCTGAACAGGATCTTTCCCGCCACAATATTCCACATTTCGTTATCAATATCGGGTTTGATCGTGCCGCTGATGCTGTTGGCCGTGGTTATGTTGGTGATGATGGCATCATATTGGCGGCTGTAACTCAGCATCTGGATTACCACTAGTACATTGGCCGTACCCATTAGCAGGATCACAATACATAGGGAAAACAGGATCTTTACCCGGATGGAAAAATGCAGCCCAGAAAAGAAGGCCAGGACCTTTTTTGCCAGTATAAGCGGGAAATTCCACCAGGTATTCAATGCCAGTCTTTTTCTGGATATGGATTGACCGGGATCGGGAACCATCGTTTTCTTAGCCACTTTTTCTCTCCTGCACATTTAAGAGCCTCTCCTAAAATTAAGCAGGGTTCGCAATTTGAGTTTGTGCGACTTCGCCGTACAAACTCAAATTGCGTTTCCCCAATAATTTTCGGATAGATACAAATTCCTTCTCACCAGAAAGTTTCAAATTCACTGGAAAAGGTATTTTTTCAAAGCGGTTATTTGCGATTTCCGGAATTCCTGAACGATTGGTACCTGAGGATGGAGTACATCGAAACCGTGAAATGCGCCGGGAACGATATAAATTTCGCATTCTGTGCCGCACTCCTTCAACCTTTGAGCGTATGCCACATCTTCATCATGGAATATATCCACTGTTCCTACCCCAATCCATGTTTGAGGCAGCCCTGAAAGGTCTGCGCGACGTGCAGGCACAGAATACTCTGCTACATCTTTTTCCCCACATTTCCTTCCAAGATAAGACTCCCACCCAAATCGGTTGCTCTTTTGACTCCAAGTAAAGTTATTACGATCATCAATATCCGCTCGCAAGACAGTCCGATCGTCCAACATTGGGTAAACAAGGATTTGAAAAACAGGTTTGATCCCTGGCCGATCATGCGCAAGTTGAACAAGGGCGGCCGCCAACCCGCCCCCGGCGCTTGCGCCCCCAACCGCAATACGCTTCGTATCAATACCCAGTTGTTGAGAATGGGCTTCCACCCATTTTAGAGCGGAGTAACTATCTTCCAAGCCTGCTGGGAAGCAATGTTTTGGGGCGCAACGATAGTCGACTGAAACAATGCTAATGCCTAATTCGCGAACATATTGGGCACAACCAGGATCATCCATTTCTGGGTTTCCCATTATGTATCCGCCGCCATGCAACCAGATTAATACAGGGGTCGGCGCGGCAATTGATTTTGGCTGATAAATCCGTAAACGGATTTTTGTTCGAGCATCCTGACCAGGAATAAAGATATTTTCAATGTGGATATCTGCAGGAGTTTTGGGAGCGGGGGTTAAATGCATTATCAAATGAATAAGCCAAAGATTCATCTTGCTAAAAGATATGGTTGGGCTCATCTTTGCAATTTGTTGCAAGTCTGGATGTATGTTTGAAGATTGATTTTTCATGGCCCGCTAGCCTGCCCGGCTCTGTGACCGGAATTCAGTCGGGGAGAAACCGGTATTTTTCTTAAATACATAACTAAAGTAATGCGGGTCGTTAAATCCAACCTGGTAAGCAATATCATTCGAGCTCAATGAGCTGCCGCGCAACATCTCTTTGGCCTTGTTGATGCGGGTGGTTGTCAGATATTCTTTAAAGGTCTGGCAGGTGCCCTGGCTGAATACTGCGCTGAAATGGCTCGAACTGAGATTCACTTGGGAAGCGACTTCGTAGAGGGATAGGTTCGGTTCCATGTAATGTTTGTCGATATATTCCCTGGCCTGTCCGATCACCCGGGTATGCTGGCTGCTGGTTTGACTGTCCCTGAATGAGAGCGCCTTAATCAGGATCTGACAGGTTTTCTCCTGCAACTGCTCGATAGTGCGGATATCTGCCAATACCGTTTCAATGGAATTGACCTCCGGGATAACAATGTCGATATTTCCGCCCAGGTCATTGACCAGCTTGGCGGTTGCCAGTACCACATCCATGAAAATGTAATTTTTAATCAGGTATGACTTAAGCGCGGTATCACCCAAGGGTTGAATATAAGAATTAAAGAATTCCTCGCAATCTTCTTTAACCCCACAGTTCAAATAGGTCTCCACCGCCGACTTGTTTATTTTAAGTAATTCGCCTTTTTCCACCACCTGGTTGGCGTTGCCTTTTTCCTTGTCGGTAGCATTCTGCAGGCTGACAAAGGCATCCAGGAAAGATTGGTAAATATCGGTGATGCGGTTCTTTTGGGATCCGACCCCAATGGAAAGCCGATAACCGTTTTTTTCTAACTCGGTTCTAATCGACCCCAACAATAGATTGCTCTCTTCCTCAATATATTGGGGAATGTTGCCCTTCACCAACAGTACCAGTTCTTCCCAATCTTTCTTAAGCAGGTAAATATCCGGGTTGTTCCCGATCAGCCCAGAAACGATCTGTTCCGCCTGTTGGTACTCAGCAAAGGCAGGCTTTTCTGAACGATCTCTCATCTCAATTTTAAGGATGATGATCGAATAAAACCTGGCGACCAGGTCCAGTCCCAGCGGTTGGCCTTTCTCGATCGCTCCCGTGGCAGGTATCGATCCAGTAACCACCTGCAATAAAAGCCGTTCCCGCAGTACCACCTGGTTTTCTTCCAGCTGCCCGCGCAGTTTTTTCAGGTTTTCCTGTTCGATTTTCTCCTGGTCCAGTTGGGCGGCCAGCTTGCGCAGGACTTTATGCATTTCCTGCACGGTAATGGGTTTTAAAAGGTATTCATTTACCCCCAGCTTGATGGCCTCCTGGGCATACTCGAACTCATCATGTCCGCTCAGGATGATGACCTTTACCCATGGCATGCGCTCCCGGATGATCTTGCAGAGCTGCAAGCCATCCATGAAAGGCATCTTAATATCTGTTAGCAGGACATCCGGCTTGATGGCCTGGATAAACGGCAGGGCCATGTCTCCATCAGTAGCCTCGCCAGCGAACTCAAATCCGTTGGCTTTCCAATCGACATTGTCCCGTATACCCTCCCGGGTGACAATTTCATCTTCTACGAGAAATACTTTGTATGGCATCTGGACTGTACTTTCTCCGAAGGATTATTCTGGCATTTCAGGTTCTTTGACGATTGCTGTGAAACAGAGGAGGGTATGCAGGTGACGGGTGGAAGGTACCTGTTTAATCATAGCAAAAAGCGCATCCCGATTCAATCCCAACGATGCTCACAAGATTAATATGACAGGCGGCTGCTTTTGCCAGAAACAAAAACTATGGCGGGCGACATTCATGTCGCGTTACATTGATTTTCCAGCCAGCCGTCGTGCAATTCCCACAATCCATTGACAAAACCAATAAACCTTGCTAATATAGGCCGTGAACGATAACGGGAACGATAACACTATCAATATCATACCATAAATTGAAAAATTAATGAATACGAACAAGCGTGCCACAATAAAAGAGGTTGCCAGAGCAGCCGGCGTTTCCACCCAGACCGTCTCGAGGGTTATTAACAACCGCCCGGATGTCTCACCGGAAACGCGCGGGCGCATCCAGCAGGTGATCGAACAGCTGGACTACCAGCCCAGCGCCCTGGCGCGCAGCCTGATCCAACAGCGCAGTTATACCCTGGGGATCGTCACAGCCGGACTCAAGTTCACCGGCCCCTCCCGCACCCTGAACGGCATCGCCAACAAAGCCGAAGAACTGGGCTACGCCCTGCTGCTGGAGGAGATGCTCCAATTCGATACGGATAATATCAAGCCGCTCCTGCAGGATCTGCTCGCCCGTCACGTAGACGGGATTGTCTGGGCCGTGCCAGAAGTGGGCGACAACCGCCGCTGGGTGGGCGAAATCTTGAATGATGTACCCGTCCCGGTTGTTTTCCTGACCATGCAGCCCCGCCCGGGAGTTTCCACGGTGGCGGTTGATAATTATGCCGGCGGTGTCCTGGCAACCCGGCATTTGCTGGAACAGGGCTACCGGGAGATCGGCCATATTTCCGGCCCGCTGGATTGGTGGGAAGCCCGCCAACGCAAACAGGCCTGGCGGGATACGCGGCAACAGGCCGGCCTGCCAGCCCCCGAGAACGCCTGTACCGAAGGGAACTGGTCATCCGCCAGCGCAGAAGCGGCCTTCACAGAATTGCTGGAGTCGTACCCAGGGATGGATGCAGTCTTCGCAGGGAACGACCAGATGGCGCTGAGCGTACTGCAAATGGCCCATCGCCGGGGCTTGTGTGTGCCGCAGGACTTGGCCGTGATCGGGTTCGACAATATGGCCGAATCGGCCTATTTCTGGCCGGCCCTTTCCACCATCAACCACAGCCTCTATGAGCTGGGCTGCCGGGCAGTGCAGGAAACGGTCGAACAGATCGAATCGGTCCGTCGCGATGAAAAACTGGAACCGCAAAATATTTTGCTTTCCCCCGAACTGATCGTCCGTGAAAGTACCGTTCTTCGATAGAGATTTCTTACCACCAAGACACAAATTCTTAATAGAAAACCAATATGGCTTGGTGGCCTGGTGACTTTGTGGTAGCTCTTCTCGATTAATAAAATGGAACCTATTATTCTATTTGGAGGTTACTATGATCGATTATAAGGATTTGGAAGTATGGTTCGTGACCGGCAGCCAGGATCTTTATGGCGAAGTGACGCTGATGAAAGTGGCGGAGCATTCCCAGGAAATAGCACATGGCATGGATCGCTCGGGAAAACTGCCGGTGAAGCTGGTCTTCAAACCGGTAGTGACATCCCCGGATGCCATCACCGCCATCTGCCGGGAAGCCAATACCACCCAAAACTGCATCGGCTTGATCACCTGGATGCACACCTTTTCCCCGGCCAAGATGTGGATTTCAGGATTGACCATCTTATCCAAACCTTTTGTTCACCTGCACACCCAATATAACCGGGATCTGCCCTGGTCCGCCATCGACATGGATTTCATGAACCTTAACCAGTCTGCACATGGCGACCGGGAATTTGGTTTCATCGGCAGCCGCATGCGCCTGGAACGCAAGGTGGTGGTCGGCTTCTGGCAGGACGAAGATGTGCTGTCCGAACTGGCCACCTGGATGCGCGCCGCGGCGGCCTGGCACGACTGGCAGGGCGCGCGTGTGGCCCGCTTCGGCGACAACATGCGCGAAGTGGCCGTCACCGAAGGCGACAAGGTCGAGGCCCAACTGCGGTTCGGATATTCGGTCAACGGCTACGGTGTGGGCGATCTGGTTAAGGTTGTCACCGAAGTCTCGGATGCAGAAATCGACCAGTTGGTAGCCGAATACGATGACAGCTATGTAGTGGCGAAGGAACTGCGCCCCAATGGCGGCCAGCGCGCCGCCTTGCGGGATGCTGCCCGCATCGAAATTGGCATGCGGGCCTTCCTGGAAAAAGGCGGTTTCAAGGCTTTTACCACCACCTTCGAAGACCTGTACGGCCTGGCGCAATTGCCTGGTCTGGCAGTTCAGCGCCTGATGGCAGAGGGCTACGGATTCGGCGCGGAGGGTGATTGGAAAACCGCCGCGCTGGTGCGCGCCATGAAAGTGATGGGAGCCGGCCTGCCGGGCGGTACTTCCTTCATGGAAGATTACACCTATGACCTGGATCAGAAAAACCCGAAGGTGCTGGGCGCACACATGCTGGAAGTCTGCGCCTCCATCGCCGCGGCAAAACCCTGCCTCGAGATCCACCCACTTTCGATTGGCGGCAAGAATGATCCCGCCCGGCTGGTCTTCAATGTTCCGAACGGGCCGGCCATCAACGCCACCCTGCTCGATATGGGTAACCGCTTCCGAATGGTTGTGAACGAGGTGGATGTGATCCAACCGCCCGCGCCGCTCTCCAAACTGCCGGTGGCCAGCGCAGTCTGGGTACCCCGCCCCAACCTGAAAGTGGCCGCGGGAGCCTGGATCCTGGCAGGCGGCGCCCACCATACCGGCTTCAGCCAGTCGGTCACGCGCGCCCATCTGGAAGATTTTGCCGGCATGGCCGGAGTGGAATTCCTGGTGATTGATGCAGACACCAGGCTGACGGAATTCAAGAAAGAACTGCGCTGGAACGAACTGTATTATCACCTGTCCAAAGGATTTTAAGACTCATGCGAGTCATCCGCCTGCACGCCCCCAACGACCTGCGTTTGCACGATGAACCCGAACCGGAACCCGGCCCAGGCCAGGCGATGGTACGTGTGCAGGCGGTCGGTATCTGCGGCTCGGATCTGCACTGGTTCGGCGAGGCCGGTATTGGTGATGCAAAATTAAAACAGCCGCTCATCCTCGGGCACGAATTCGCGGGCGTGATCGCCAGCGGTCTGCGCCAGGGCGAACGGGTGGCGGTTGACCCGGCCATCCCTTGCCATGCCTGTGAATTCTGCCTGCAGGGCAACCCCAACCTGTGCGAGCATGTGCGCTTTGCCGGGCACGGCCTGGAAGACGGCGCCTTACGGGAATTCATCGCTTGGCCGGAGGAATGCCTGTTCCCACTGCCGGAGGCGCTCTCACAAACCGATGGAGTCATGCTCGAACCGCTGGGCGTGGCCATCCACGCCGTGGACCTGGCGCACCTGCGCGCTGGCATGGCTGTGGGCGTTTTCGGCTGCGGCCCGATCGGGCTGCTGATAATCCAGATGGCACTGCTGGCCGGAGCGGCCCATGTCTACGTTACCGAACCCCTGCCCCATCGTCTGGAGGCGGCCCATAAACTTGGCGGACAGGATTGGACTCCCGGTCAGGCAGTGGATGTGGCCTTCGAAGTGGCCGGGAAGGATACCGCCGTGGAAACGGCTTTTACGGCCGTCAAGCCTGGCGGAACGGTCATGCTGACCGGCATCCCGGTGGATGACCGCACCTCCTTCCAGGCCTCGGTGGCCCGTCGGAAAGGCCTGACCATTAAAATGGTACGCCGCATGAAGTTTACCTACCCGCGAGCCATCCAGCTGGTCGAAAGCGGCAAGGTGGACGTGCGTTCACTGGTGACACAGGCCTTTCCACTCGACCAGGCTCAACAGGCTTTCACCCTCGCCCAACAACGCGAAGGCATCAAAATCATTATTACCCCGTAGGGGCAGATGTCCCACTCGCACCATCATAGGAGACGAACATGGATATCCCGGAAGCAATTAAAAACGGAAAGACCGTTCTTGGCGTAGAGTTCGGCTCGACTCGCATCAAGGCCATGCTGATCGGAGATGATCATGCGCCGATTGCATCGGGAAGCCATGAGTGGGAAAACCGCTACGAAAACGGCGTCTGGACCTACAGTCTCGAAGATATTTGGGTAGGCTTGCAGGACAGCTATCGCAACCTCTGCAACGAAGTCCTCGAGAAGTATCACACCCCACTCCAGACTATTGGCGCGATTGGCTTTAGCGCCATGATGCACGGGTATATGGCCTTCGATCAGGATGCCGCCCTGCTCGTCCCGTTTCGCACATGGCGGAACACCATCACCGGTCAGGCCGCCGGCCAGCTCACTGACCTGTTCCAATTCAACATTCCCCAGCGCTGGAGCATTGCCCACCTCTACCAGGCCATCTTGAACCGGGAAGCCCATATCGGGAAGATCAGTTATCTGACCACACTGGCGGGCTATGTGCACTGGAAGCTGACTGGTCAGAATGTGCTTGGTGTTGGCGAAGCCTCGGGCGTGTTTCCGATTGACAGCACGACCAATAACTACGATACCCGTATGATTGGGGCTTTCAACCAGCGGCTCGAAGCCGAGAAGATATCCTGGAAACTCGAGGATATCCTGCCCAAAGTCCTGGCGGCCGGAGAGGCCGCCGGTGTTCTGACCGAAGCAGGCGCAATGCTGATCGATCCTACGGGACAGTTACCGGCAGGCATCCCGCTTTGCCCGCCCGAGGGCGACGCAGGCACCGGCATGGTCGCAACCAACAGCGTGGCAGAGCGAACTGGCAATGTGTCTGCGGGCACCTCCGTCTTCGCCATGATCGTTTTGGAAAAATCCCTCTCGAAGCTCTATCCTGAGATCGACATGGTGACAACCCCCACCGGCAAGCCCGTCGCGATGGTACATAGCAATAATTGCACCTCTGATCTGAACGCATGGGTCGAAATGTTCCATGAATTTTCGCGGACGCTGGGGGTGGAGATCAGTCAATCCAGCCTGTTCGAAATGTTGTATAAGCAGGCCCTCACGGGTGAGGCAGATTGCGGCGGCCTGCTGGCTTATAATTATTTTTCAGGCGAACATATCACGCAAATTAAGGAGGGACGACCTCTGTTCGTCCGTACCCCTGAAAGCCGCTTCACCCTGCCCAACTTCATGCGTGTACACCTATTCTCCGCCCTGGGCGCATTGAAAATCGGAATGGGCATCCTGTTTGACCAGGAACAGGTCAAGATCGACCAGATCCTCGGTCATGGTGGTTTTTTCAAGACCAAGGAAGTGGGTCAAAGGATGATGGCCGCCGCACTGAACGTGCCCGTTTCCGTCATGGAGACCGCCGGTGAGGGCGGCGCATGGGGGATTGCTCTCCTGGCTGCCTATATGCTCCATAAGGCCACTAATGAACCGTTGGAAGATTATCTTTCTGCCAAGGTCTTTCCAGGCGAAAATGGCACCACCCTGGCTCCCGATCCATTGGATGTGGCCGGCTTTACCGCCTTCATGGAGCGTTATAAAAAGGGACTTGTCATCGAAAGAGCCGCGGTGGATGGACTGGTGTAATAAATGTTAATCAGGAAAAGTTCATGTTCAAGAAAATCAAGCTCGAGGTGAAATATGCTGCTGGATGATCTCCGTTCCATTGTCTGCCGCCTGCACGCCGAACTCCCCCGCCACAACCTGGTGGCCTGGACCTCGGGCAATGTTTCTGCGCGCGATCCAAAGACCGGCTTCGTGGTCATTAAACCGAGCGGCATTCGCTATGAAGACCTGACGCCCGAGTCGATGGTGGTGGTGGACCTGGATGGCAAGGTGGTGGAAGGCCGGCACAAGCCTTCCTCCGATACATTTGCGCACGTATTTGTTTACCGGCACCGCCCGAATGTGAACGGCGTGGTGCATACGCATTCGACCTTCGCCACCGCCTGGGCTGCGATCGGCCGGCCCATCCCGCCCGTACTGACCGCCATCTGCGATGAATTTGGGGGACCCATTCCAGTCGGCGCTTATGCTAAAATAGGTGGTGACGAAATCGGTCAGGAAATCATCCGTTCGATCGGCGCCAGCCCGGCCATCCTGATGAAGAACCACGGCGTCTTTACCGTTGGCCAGACGCCCGAGGCAGCCGTCAAGGCGGCCGTGATGGTGGAAGATGTGGCCCGCACAGTGTTTTATGCCATGCAACTAGGCCAACCAAATGAAATCCCAGCCGAAGAAGTCGCCCGGGCCCATCGTCGTTATCTCGAAGAGTACGGGCAACCCCACTGAGAAATGGACAAATACGAGTATGAGTGAACTTCAAGAACGCGCCATCAATACCCTGCGATTCCTATCTGCAGACATGGTCCAGCAGGCCAACTCGGGGCACCCCGGCCTGCCAATGGGCTGCGCCGCAATTGGTTACACCATCTGGACGCGCCACCTGCATCATAACCCGCGCAACCCGGGCTGGCCCGACCGCGACCGCTTTATCCTCTCCGGCGGGCATGGCTGCGCCCTGCTCTATTCCCTGCTGCATCTGACCGGCTACGATCTCCCGCTGGATGAAATCAAGCATTTCCGCCAGTGGGGCAGCAAAACCCCTGGGCATCCCGAATATGGCCTGACACCCGGTGTGGAAGTGACTACCGGCCCACTCGGGCAGGGCTTCACCAACGGGGTCGGCATGGCAATCGCCGAAGCCCACCTGGCCGCCGAATTCAACGAGCCCGGGCATACCGTTATCAATCATTATGTCTATGCCATCGTCACGGATGGCGACCTGATGGAAGGCATCACTTCCGAGGCGGCTTCCCTGGCAGGGCATTTACGGCTGGGCAAGCTGATCTACCTGTACGACGATAACCATGTCTCGATCGACGGCAACACCGAAATCGCCTTCACCGAAGATCGCGCCGCCCGCTTCGCCGCTTATGACTGGCAGGTGCTGCGCGTCGAAGATGGCAACGATGTGGAAGCCATCGACGCGGCCATTCAGAATGCCAAAAAGGAGCCGCGCCCTTCCCTGATCGTCTGCCGCACCCACATCGGCTTTGGAATGCCGCATCGCCAGGATACCAGCAAGGCGCATGGCGAGCCGCCCGGAAACGAAGAACTGGATGGCGCCAAGGATAAACTCGGCTGGCCGAAGGAACCGCGTTTCCTGATCCCCGACGATGTTCTGGCGCACTTCCGCAGTGCAGTGGAGCGCGGGCGTGAACTGGAAGCCGAATGGCGCACCAAGCTGCAGGCATACCAGGCTTTCTTCCCCAAGAAACATGCCGAACTGGAACGGCGCCTGACCGGCACGCTGCCAGCCGATTGGCAATCGGCCCTGCCGACCTTCCCGGCGGACGAGAAGGGCATGGCCACCCGGATTGCCTCCGGCAAAGTCTTGAATGCCCTGGCAGCCAAAGTGCCCGAATTACTGGGCGGTTCGGCCGATCTGGCACCTTCCACCAAGACCTGGTTGGATGGTTCCCCGGCTTTTGAACCAGAAACCCCGGGCGGGCGCAATTTCCATTTCGGCGTGCGCGAGCATGCGATGGGCGGCGTTGTAAATGGAATGGCGGTGCATGGAGGACTGGTGCCCTTTGGGGCCACCTTCCTGGCCTTTGCCGATTACATGCGTGAGCCCATCCGGCTTTCGGCCCTTTCGCACTATCCCAGCATCTGGGTCTTCACCCATGACAGCATCGGGGTGGGTGAGGATGGCCCGACCCACCAGCCGGTGGAACACCTGGCAACCCTGCGCGCCGTTCCGAACCTGATCGTGCTGCGCCCGGGGGATGCCAATGAGACCGCATCCGCCTGGAAAGTGGCCGTCGAACGACGCCACGGTCCCACCCTGATGGCATTTACCCGCCAGAACGTCCCGACCCTTGACCGGACAAAATATGCCTCAGCCAGCGGGCTGGAAAAAGGCGCCTACATCCTGGCGGACCTGGGGGATGGCAAGCCCGATCTGATCCTGATGGCCTCCGGCTCGGAAGTGGGTCTGATCGTAGCGGCCGGGCAGCAACTGGCGTCCCAGTCTGTGAAAGTGCGCCTGGTCTCGTTCCCCTCCTGGGAACTCTTTGCAGCCCAAAGCCAGGAATACCGCGAAAGCGTCCTGCCTGTAACGATACCGGCCAGGCTGGCAGTTGAAGCCGGCGTCACGATGGGTTGGGAACGCTGGGTCGGCGATAAAGGCGCAGTGCTCGGCATCAACCGCTACGGCGCATCCGCTCCGGCCGAAATAGTCTTCCAGGAACTTGGCCTGACGGCGACGAACGTGGTTGCCAGGGCGCTCAGCTTGCTACACTAAAATAATTCTTCTCCTTGTGCATGCAAGAGCCGGGTCTGGGCGCCCGGCTCTTGCAATTTAATTGGAGTTCGGCTGTTTACTTGGGATGATAACAAACGCGTATGACCCCCGAGTGGTAGACTTTTGAACTCACCAATTCCAGGTTGACTTTGCTCGTAAATAAACGCTTGCCATTGCCAATGGCAACCGGATGGATCACCAGGTGGTATTCATCAACCAGGCTGAGCCGGCTAAAAGTCTGCCCGGTTCGCACGCCACCCGGAATCCCGATATCCTTGCCGCTTTTTTGCTTGAGTCTGGTAACTGCCTCAACCAGTTCTTTATCATCCTTGACCACCAACAATTCTGCATTATCCCAATCGGTTTCCTCAGCTTTTTTTTGAAATCACGAGACCGTGAATTTTGCCGATTGCGACGGCCATTTCGTGATCGCTTTTCGATGCCGAGGCATCCCTCGCCGCATTAGCCCAATAGGGGATCATTCCAATAGCGGTCGGAAATCCCATAATGCCGGTATCCGCAGACTGGAGTAAAGCCAGGTTATCAGCCTCTATCTCCGGATCCGTCGCGGCCACTCCCATCCAATCCAACTCATTATTCGGGCCGGAAACAAAACCGTCCAAGGTCATGGTCATGAATAGGTAAAGTTTTCTCATTTTTATTAATCCTCCACACACGGTCTGCGATTATGGAATAAATAATGTCTTCAGCCACTTGCGCACTTCATGCGGTGAATTCAAAACGTAGTCCGCACCCGCGTAGAGAATCGGATTCTCCGGGTCGGATACCTGGATGTTAAGCCCGCCAAAGGCATGCACCACCTCGAAGGCTTCCTCGTCCTTATCATCGTCTCCAATATACAGCAAGCGCGCGCCGGCATAGGGATAGCCTTTGACCAATAAATTTACCGTTTCCCCTTTATTCGCCTGCAGGGGGGCGAGTTCCAGAAAATTGGAGCTATCGAACCAGCGGAACAAATTTTCCGGGAGACCCTCCCCGGCCGCCTGGCGCGCACACGCCAGAAGTTCTCTAGCGTCCGCCAGGGGGACGTTCGATGCATGCAGCGCCAGCGCCCAGCCTTTGTCCTCCAGGAAGATTTCAGGCCGGTTGGCGATGAGGCTTTCCCAGCGCGGCTTGATCTGCTCGAGGAAATTGCGGATAATGGAATAATTTCCCCGGTCGATCGTATCGCCTTCGGGCATTTGGATTTCCAATCCGTATACGCCAGCCAGGAAAATCCCCGCCACCGGGACCAGTTCCTGGACAGATTTCAATGTGCGGCCGCTCAGAATGGTCACCCGAAGGCGTGGGTCGGCAGCCAGCTCCTTGATCAGCGCCACCAGGTCCGGCTCCAATTCCACCTGGCCAGGCAGGGGCATAAAATCGGCCAGGGTGCCGTCATAGTCCAGGAAAAGCCACAGGCGGTAGGCGCTGGCGATCCATCGGTCCAGGGCGTATCCGGGCATGATCATCGAACCACCTCGGCCTGTTGTAACAATGGCAGGATGTCACGCTTGATAATCGCCTGCCATGTGTATTCTGTGCGAACGCGCTTGCGCAATTTGTACTGGCTGCTGCTCTCCATCAACTTCAAAATCAACTGCGCGGCTTGAAGAGGCGAGGCTTTGGGTGGCAGGCTGGTCACCTCCTGCCTGCCAATTTCCTTGGCGGCCGGCACAGCGGCGCTCACCACCGGCAGCCCCACCAGGCCCGCCTCCAGCACTGGCATTCCAAAACCCTCACGGTGGCTGGGCAAAAAGAGCAGGTCGCTGAAGCGATACAGTTCGCCCAGCCTGTCGGAATCAATTTCAAAGGGCAGGTCCCTTTCGGGGTCGGACTCGTAGACAAACCTGACCTCCTTATCCAGGTTCGCCTGGCCGCGCAGTTCATGCAAGCCCCGGAAGTATTCCATGTTGGCCGGGTCATGCGGATCCGGTGGCCCTGTTACGATCAGGGCCGGGCGGAGGCCATGTGCTTTAAGCGCAGCCGTGACTTGAATGGCAAATTCGATGTTCTTGGCCTGCGTGACCCGCACGGGCATCAGCATGATCAGGTCACTTTCCCACAGCCCCAGGCGTTCGATCAGCGCTGCGCCTTGCGGCGTTAACCCCAACAGTCCCTGCGGGTCGACTCCGTCATAGACCACCTTGATATTCTCCTGTGGGATTCTCAATAATCCGGCCAGTTCGCTCTGCCGGTAGCGGGATACCGCCACGTAGGTTACGTCCGGATGGTAGGCCCGCAGGTAATCCCACGGGTAACCGGGATGCACTTTGGGTAGAGAGTGCGGGCTGGTCCAGCTCAAATCGTGGCACCAGGCGATGCAGCCGTGCAGCGCGCCGCCATCCAAAAGGCGAAAGAGCGCCGTGGTCAAGGGCAGGTTGAAATGCTTGGTAAACAGGTTATGGATGATAATATTGTCATAAGGCTCCAGCACAGGCGCCAGGATCTGCTCCAGTCGTTTCGTCAATGGCTCAAAGGATGCCGGCACTCTGCCCTGCTCCAATTCCCGGCTGCACTGCAATATTTCCGCATGCTGGGAATCCATTTCCGGGATCAACTCGAACCCGCTGCCTTTGGGCAGAGCCTGGCGTGTGCCCTTCCCGGCTACCACCGTCACCTGGCAGCCCGCCCGTATCAGCCCGCGCACATGCGCCTGGATGACCGCTTCCACACCGCCCACAACCGGCGGGGCGGAATAATGTAAAATAGCGATTCTCTTTGACATAGATAAACCTATAGATTCATCTCTGCAATCGTCTCCAACTGCTTGCATAGCCAGTCGACGATATCCTCCTGTTCTACCAGATGGCGCAGGCGCTCGGCGTGCTCCTGTCGTTCCGGCATCGGCATGGTCAATGCCTGGTGTAGTGCTTCTGCCGTGGCGTATACATCAAGTGGAGGAATGAGCAGGGCGCCCGGCTCCAGTTGCTGGCGGGCACCCGTACGCTCCGAAAGGATCAGCACACCGTTGCGGCGGTTCACCACCGGCCCTTCCTTGGCCACCAGGTTCATGCCATCCGCCAGCGAATTCACCAGCAGCACATCGTACCGTTGCATGGCAGCCACCGCACGTGGATAATCCTCCCCCACCAGGATACGGATCGGCTCCCAGTCGGACTGGCTGTATTTAACATTGATCTTTCCGGCCGCGCCCATTACTTCTTCGGCGTAAGCCTGGTATTTATCCACCTCCATCCGGGAAGGCACCAGCAACGCCAGGAATTGGACCTTGCCGCGATGTTCCGGGTGGAGTTCCAGCAGTTCATCGAAAGCCTGAAAGCCGCGCACGATATTCTTGCTCGGCTCGATCCGGTCGATCCGCACGATCAATAGGCGCCCCTCGTAGCTTTCCTCGAAGCCATGGCGAATTTCATCCACTTCGGGGGATTCGGCCAGTTGCTGGATGGCCGGTACGTCAATCGAAATCGGGAAATCCTTCACATAGGTCATGTGGTTGCGATACCAGATACGGCCGTGTTTGAATTTAACATAGGCACGCGGCAAATAAGATTCACACGTGCGCATGAAATTGAAACCATCTTCGCGCGTTTGGAAACCCAGCAGGTCGACCGCACACAATCCTTCCAAGATGGCCAGCCGCATCCGGGCAGGCAGCAGGCCCCAATCTTCCGCGCCAGGCCAGGGGATATGGATGAAGTGCATCAGCGTGTATTTTGTCCTGGAAGTGAGCAGTTCCCGTAAAAAACTGGGCACCAGATAAAGGTGGTAATCCTGCAGCATCACCAGCGGCGGCTTTTGTGAAACCCGCACCTGCCTGGCAATAGCTTCAGCAAAGAGCCGGTTGACCGCCACGTACCCATCCTTCCAATCCTGCCAGGTGGTCCGGTTGATGGTGGGGGTATGCGAAATATCCATCATGGAATGTTGCAGGAACCATAACAAGGAATTGGCAATCCCGTTATAGTAGCCTTCATAACTGGCTGCTTCCGGGGAGACGAACTGCACGTCAATGGTCTTTTCACTGCCATTTAAAGGCACCTGTCCATGGCTCCATTCCCGGTCCTGCTCGGTCTGAGCGCTGGCGATCCAGTGTGCATCGGTCAGGTTGGCCAGCCCGGTCAGGGCGGTCACCAGCCCGCCTTTGCCTCGCTTGGATTGAAGACCGCCATTTTCATCTTTGCTGAAAGTGACCGGGCCCCGGTTAGAGACGATCACCAGGGAGCGGGTTTGCAGGATTTGCCCGATCAGATCACAGCCGGGCTCATTACCGTTCAGTCCGGACTGCCGCTGTGAAGGTTCCATTTGCAATTCCATTTTCTGCAACGACTCTGTTGCTGCGATCATCCCCGCCAAAAACCTATTTTCCGTTCGGACAGGCATGTTCATTGAGCACCGCCTTGAAATGGGTGAATGTGATATTATTTTTGCGGTTGGTGACGGATTGCGTTTTTTACACCGATCCGGTTGAAAATCCTTGCTTTGACCTGGGTATCAAAAACCTGCCATTTCAATCCTGAATATTCTTCATTGGGGTCGCCGGCCAGGAATTCGATCGGAATGTTGAATCCGCCGGCCAGGTGCTTGCCGCCTCCATAGAATTGTCCATCCGAATTGGTGCCAAAGACCTGCTTAATGAATTCGTCCGGGTCAAAGATCAACTTGGTCGACCGCAGGGAGCCGGTCAACATTTCGATCTGGTTATCGCCCCGCACGATCCCATACACAATGGCGGTATGTACATTCTCTTCGTTTACCAGGAAATCGGCCGCCTGGGGGATGGCATCTCGGTCTTCGGAGCGCAAGTAGCCTATCCCGGCGATGGAATGGTTCTCCACCACCGTGCGATTCTCGAGCGCTCGCCGGATCACATCCATGACCTGTTTGGAACGCGCCTGGTTCATGATCTGCTCCAACAAGTTGGGATCACTGAACTGGCTCAGGAAGGCCGCCGAAAGGAAGTCTTCCTGGTCGGCGCGCACAAAACCGCCCGTGTCGGTCAGGATGCCGTGCATCAGGGCGGTGGCCATGGCGATATGCTCTTTCTGGCCTTTCTGAAGGATGAGAAGTTCCTGCGCCAGGTAGCCGGCATAGATGGTGGCTGTGGAACCGGTTTTCTGGATATCGCTGAAGACCGCCCGGACAACCTCCTGGGGCTCGTGGTGGTCGACTATAATCAGGATGGGTATTCCGGCATCTTCGAGCGCCTTGACGATCCCGTTGGCGGTCGCGCCCTGGTGGTCCAGGAAAATGGCGCCCTGGTATTGCCCGAGTTCCATGCCGGGTTTATACGGGATCAGATCGATTCCAAGCAATTTCACCAGGGCAATATTCTGCCCATGGCTGATCTTGCCGGGATACAGGATATCCACGTCAATACCGTATTCCGCCGAGATCAGCTTGTGCGCAAAGGCGGCTGAGATGGCATCCGGGTCGGGATAATTATGCAGGACCACCAGGTGCTTTTCGCCATGAATGCTTTTCGAGTATTTCGGCAATCCTGGGCTTCTGGGCCATCGACTTAGCTTCACCTGATATCCATCTTCTGAGGTCCATTTCCATATCGGCCGGTTCCTCAGGCGGAACAGGCGGGTAGATTCAGCAATCCGGTGTGCAGGTTCACCAGCGCGGCCATATGCGCAATTTGCCTGTCGAGCCAGCTTACCCATACGCAGGGATGGAAAGCAGAGCCATGTAAAGAGCTCCCAATTCTGCCAATGTCTTTGTTAAAAGTTTGGCTGATGTTTCGAATGGTTTTCTGCCAGTCTGATGCAAAGCCTGACCGGAAATGTGCCCAGGTCTTACCGAAACTCCTGGAAGTGGTAACCTGGAACTGGGTGCTATCATTACGAAGCAGTTGACTTGTTCTTGTTTCGGTGCGCAACGGCTGGCTCAGGGCCAACACCAGGAGAATTACGCCACCGGCCAGCAAACCAATTAATAAGCTGCCGATGTGAATATTCTGTGTTTTCATGACTACCTCCTGAACGAGTTTCATCGGAAATTGCCTTGATATTGGGGATGACATTTTTCTTCTTCCTTATATAGAAAGGCAATTCGTACAGGGTAAAAAGTGTCCATACTATAGGTTGATTCCAAGGCATGAACAATGGGGAATCGTCCTTGCGGCAAGGTAGGGATTCCCCCAATCAAGAACCGAAATACCTATATACAACAATACTAATACTACTATAATTATCTAAATAATGGCAC
>Ga0182027_10005108_pt1 | contig 20067 bp, 23 predicted proteins | sample 712E1DmetaG_FD_121300 | JGI IMG/M metagenome (GOLD analysis project Ga0182027, IMG submission 121300) | Permafrost microbial communities from Stordalen Mire, Sweden - 712E1D metaG (Illumina Assembly) | ecosystem: Environmental > Terrestrial > Soil > Wetlands > Permafrost | place: Sweden...
TTACTGTTCTATACAGATAATTACACGTTTGTGAACAATAGATTTATCGGAAAATATGATTTTAATGCATATATTATGACTGCAGAGACCAGAATTGTTAATACTACATACTCCGGTGTAGGCAGTAGTGTAACAACTGACTACTATGAGCCTTATATATTTACTGTCACAGATAGCGAGATAATGAATAGCACCATCGTATCTCCTCTTTCATCTCCAGATATTCATATGTACCATAATTATTATAAGGATTATACTGGCAGGGATTTGAACAATGATGGCTTTGGTGATACTCCACAGATTATTTACGACCAGAATCATGTTGAAGTCGCAAGAGATCTGCAGCCGAGAGTAAAACAGGGCATTGTATCTTCTTCATGTACAGATACTGATGGTGGAGTGAATTATTATGTCAAAGGTTCTACATATGGGACTGCTTATGGTGTGGCATTTTACAACAATGACTCTTGCTCTAGTAATATGCTGACAGAATATTATTGTTCAGGAGTGCAAAGCATGAGCACTTCATATAATTGTGGCACAATCGGATGCAGCAACGGTGCTTGCAACAAGGCTGTATGTGGAAATAATTTTTGTGATCCTACAGAGACTTCTACAAGTTGTCCACAGGATTGCGCAAGCGCATATGTCAGTGCATTACCAACCACTCCATCATATGGACAGACAATAACTTTTACAATAACTTCTTCAAAAGACGCAGACAGTTGCTTATATATAGACTCTGGAAGTGTATGCAAAGGTATATGTGCAGGACCAACAAAATCATGCAACATAGTCATGCCTAATGCTGAATTTCCAGCATCATTAGCAGCAGGCAGTCATACATATTGGGCAGATGTAGAGACAAGATTCCCATTAACAACCATAACGACTGCAAAGAAGACTATAATAATAAGCCCAAATACGTATGATGCTGTAATTAGTCAGAATGTGTGTACTGACACTTGTGTAACAAAAGGTTATAAATGTGGTAGCCAGACTGTTTGTGGTCAGACTATTGATTGTGGTTCGTGTGATACTGGGCAGTCTTGTAGTTCTGGTGTGTGTGTTAATAATGCTGTAGTGATTAATAGTCCTATTGTTGTTGGTGATAGGGTTAGGGTTGTTTTGTCTACTGATTGTTTGAATGCTAGGAGTGGTCCTTCATTATCTTCAAATGTTTTATATTGTCATCTTGCTGGTGATCAAGGTACTGTTGTTGGTGGTCCTGTTTCTGCAGATAATTATAATTTCTGGAATATTAATTATGATACCTACTTTGATGGATGGTCAGCAGATAAGTATTTAGAAAAGATTGGAACAACAAATAATGTTGTAACAGTTGGTTCTAATACGTATGATGCTGTTGCAGTTAGTCAGAATGTGTGTACTGATACTTGTGTAACAAAAGGTTATAAATGTGGGCAGCAAATGATATGTGGTACATCACAAAGTTGTGGAACATGCGGACAAGGAAAAACATGCAATGACGCTGGACAATGTGTGAATATTATTTCAAATGGTCTTGTTGTTGGTGATAGGGTTAGGGTTGTTTTGACTACTGACTGCTTAAATGCGAGGGATGCACCATCACTTACTTCTAACATATTGTTTTGCCATCTTGCTGGTGATCAGGGTACTATTGTTGGTGGTCCTATTACTTCTGGCTCTTACACTTTTTGGATTATTGATTATGATAATAATGCTGATGGTTGGTCTGCTGATAAGTATTTAGAAAAAATAACATAAAAATAATAAAAATTTTTATTCAGCCATCGGCACTACATAGTTTGTGAAGCATAATGCCACTAGGGCAGTTCCGTGTTTCTTCTTTATCTTGAAGCTCTCTGTTGTGAGATGGATGTCTTTTAGTTCATATTCTTCTGAGAACCCATTGAAATATAATTCATTGAGGCTTGCCTTTAATCTTTTCTCTATCTCTTTCTGGTCGCAATTCCCATTATGTTCGCATACTAGGCCACCATATTTCTCTCTTGTCTTCTTATCGTATAGCCATCCATAGATGATTCCTGCTGTCGCGTTCTCTCCTGATTTTCCATGTGAGACTGCCATTATAGTCTCCATGACTTGTCCATGTGTAAGTTTTTCTGGCCTTTCTATCTCTTGAGCTATGCTTGGAAGTATTGATGAATATTGCATGATGTTGCACATCTCAATGCCTGCTGCCTTGAGTGCAAGATGATACGAGCCTGCATGTATTGTGATGTCTGACTCTCCATGCCCAGATGTCACAAAATAATCTTTTGGAATCCTGCATCCTATCAGGACTCCTTTGCCCGCCATCTTTGCCGTGCTTTTGACTTCGTAGACTAATCTATTCATTCTTGTTTTCCTCCTAAATTATTAGAAAAATATGATGGGTAAAGATTATAGAATAAGAGATGATTGAAGCGCCGACATCCACGCTCAAATGTGGAGATGAAGCTGAATAATGCTAACAGGATCTCGTCTATTCCTACATTGGAAATATTGAGGTTTGCTTTTCTGTTCACTTTTATCCGTAAAAATCCTCCACCTTATTGCCTTCAATGGAAAGCAAAAACTTAGTTATCAATAGCTAGTTTAAATATTTTATTAAAATCGAGCAGAAATGGTCAAAATGTTTTATCATTAGATAATTTAGAATAATCAGTAAAATAATAATAATATTTATAAATTATCCTCCTTAAGACATTATATAATATACTCTGTCATATTTATTTATCATAAAGTAGGTGATTTCAATGGGTTTTTTCAGCAACATGATCTCTAGGGCTGCTCGCTCTAAGATGGGTAGGACCATAATAGGAAAAATAGAGCAAGAGAACCTAAGCTATGAGAAGGCCGCTAAAGAATTAGATACATACTCTGCATATATGGAAAATATTGAAAGAGATCTTGTGTCAAAGATTGTGAGATATGACGTTGATGATAGGGCGAGGACTGGATATAGGACTCAGAGGAGAAAGGCCTTGCAGCAGATCGAGGCTACGAGAGGAAAACTCGGATTGAGTGCGGTCTCTAGCAATATTAATGATCTAAAGAAATCTCATGAGAATAAAGAATTGTCTGCTGCAGAGCAGAGCCAGGTCAAGGCTTTAGAAGATGAATTAAAGGTGCAATTCAATGATATTGCAAAGCTCATAACATTGCTTGATGACTTGATAAAAAATGAGAATAGGGAACTAGTGCTCGACCTGAAAAGGCCTTTTGGGACCTTTAGGGAATATCTTGCAAAACTAGAATTGGCACTAGCAAACATCGCTATCCCATACAATCTTCTTGAAGATGTATTCAAAGAGCTCAACACCATAAAAGATATGTGTGATACTCTTGCCAGCAAACTTGCAAACATCGTCAATACAGAGTTCACAAATAGGCCTACAGTATCCAATATGAACCTTGATTCTGCATTGAAGAACAGGGTATATATGAGAAAACAGCTCAGCGCAATGACTGCCTCTATAAAAAACAGCCTGAATTCTTTGGACAAGAAATTCATGGCATTAAGAGATAATACAGTATTCACAAATAATCTTAAGAGCACGGCAGAGCTTGACTTGATAAGAGGAAACATCACAACTTTTAAAGATGTATTCAAGAGATTATCTGACTTGTTCAGTGCAAGGCTTGATCTATCTGACCATATTGTGGTCTCTGCTGTCGCAATGCAAAAAGATAAATATAGAGAGATGGCGCAGATAACAGATGAGTTGAAGCATTATCCTGAAATAAGTGCCCAATTCTCTGAGTTTACTAAAAATATGGCTACGAGCTTTGCTGAACTCGAGACTAAGGAAGTTAAAGGCATGAGACTTGATCATGATAAGGCGCAGGAGCTAGTGAGTACAGTCGCAAAGGAACATACAGCAATAAGATTGTCTTTGAATAATGCCGAGAGAACGCTTGCAGAGGTCAATGCAGAGAATAATAAAATACTAACAGATGTCGGTAGATTCCTTGGAAGGGCTGCTGCTGTGCTGCTTATGGTTACATCTGTAGAATTGGTTGCCCCTATTGTGACATCTTATTTGGTTGGAAAAGATACTGAACATTCTGAACATATAGTGGTCATGGGTTCAGAGAGCCAATTAGCTGCATTTGAAAAAAATCCTAGGCTAGCGATTGCAGAGGCGCAAAATGAGAGCGGAGTGAATTTTGTAATGCCAGAGACGATGAATGTAGATAAAGAGCGCACACAAGGGTTTGTCACAGTCTCTCAAGAGGCCGAATTTACAATAAATCTGGATGATCTGCATAATTTCAGTGCAATATTCAATGGTGCCGAAGGACCTATTGATACTACTTCTTTGACACAGAATTTTGATAGGAGATATACACAGGAATATCAGAAGATGATAGATAGCCTGAAGATAAAAGCAGGAGCTTTGATGAAAGAGAAGGGATTGTCTAATTATGAGATCAATAAATATCTCGACACTACTGGAGTGATTGTGAGTGTAGATAGCTTGAATGCTCTTGCAACCACTTGTCCTCTTGGCGGATATGTTGTGCATAATGGTAAGGGCAATCAGGAATTGTCTAAGGTGAGGCTTGGAAACACTGTCGATAGGCTTAAGGAGCATATGGATAGTCTCGGCATTAAGACTCCTGACATCAAATCTAAGTGGAGCATGCGAGCCATTGGCATGGACCTTGCAGATACATCTGTGCAGAATAGTGTGATTGAAGTGGATAATTATCTTAATGGATTATCCTCTGTTGAAAAGTCTGAGTTATTCCAGAGGATGAAGACTTATGGTGTCAAGATAAAGTCTGAATCTGAGATGTTTATTGATTATGCCTCTATGAAGAATAAGGGTGATGGATTGCATAGAGCAAATGTCGGAAAATTTGATGTCATAACAAAATATATGCTTGAACATAATCCTGCATTATATAATAAGATAAAAAATAGCATGAATCATCTAAGAAAGGTCAAGATAATGATTAAGTTCAAGGCAAAGCTTCCAGTAAAATATAGGCAGATATTTTTTGTGCCAGATCATGATGCAATACTGGCTCCGCCACCAATACCTAATAGAGTGGGTGTAGAGCTTGATTATGCAAGCAAGCACGATGTCATGTCAGGTCATGATCCTTACAAAACCCATGGAATCCCTAGGTCAGAGCCTTCTATGACTGGGAGCGGCAGGGGAGCAGACATCTCTGGAAGGAGATGATTTGTCAGATTTGTATTCGATGATTTGCATCGGTGTTGTAATATGTTAGAGTTATTTGATCATTCCACCGCATAATTTCTATAATGTCTTTTTTTGTGCTTTTGTGCTACGAAGATATGGTAACGTAAAACTTATAGATATTCTATCAAGTTTAAACAATAAATATAAAAACCCATCTGTAAATTAGTCCTTATGCCTGATATTTTCAAGAAAAAGATTGAAGAACTGCTCAAAGGCTCTGATGTAAAGATAAATGGCAAAAGGCCTTGGGACATAAAAGTGTATGACGAGAAAATGTTCAAGGATGTAGTCCTCGGGGGCTCACTTGCTGTTGGTGATGCCTATGTAGACAAGAGATGGGATTGCAAAGACTTGTCTCAGATGATGACTAGGATTTTTCAGGCAGACATCACAAATAAGATCAATGTGAATATATTTTCTATTGCTTTATGGCTTAAATGCAACATCGCAAACCTTCAATTAGGCAAAAAGGCTTATGAGATTGGTGAGAGGCATTATGATAAAGGCAATGAATTATTCAAGAGGATGCTGGATTCTAGGATGACATATACTTGCGGTTATTGGAAGAATGCAAAAAATCTTGAGGATGCTCAAGGGAATAAATTAAGGCTGATATGCAAAAAGCTTATGATGAAGCCTAAGATGAAGTTTCTTGATATTGGCTCTGGTTGGGGCAGCCTAATACTTTATGCTGCAGAAAATTATGGAGTCGAAGCCACTGGAGTGACTGTATCTAAAGAGCAGCATGATTTGAACAAGGTGAAATCCAAGGGATTGAAGGTCAATGTATTGTATAAAGATTATCGTGAGATTCATGGGCAATATGATGTCATTGCATCTGTCGGAATGTTCGAGCATGTAGGTCCAAAGAATCATAGAAAATTTATGAAAAAAGTATTTTCTTTATTGAAGCCTGACGGATTATTCCTTTTGCACACCATAGGAAAGAATAGAAGTACAACCTCTGGCGATCCATGGATCACTAAATATATATTCCCTAATTCTGTAATCCCTTCAGCAAAACAGATAGCTAAGGCTTCTGAGAAATTGTTTGTGATAAAGGATTGGCATGCATTCCCTGACACTTATTATGCTAAGACTCTTCAGGCATGGAGAGATAATGTCAAGAAGAACAAGAAATATTTGCTCAGTATAGGCTATGATGAAAGATTTTTCAGGATGTGGGAATTCTATCTTGCAAGTTCTCAGGCAAGTTTTGCGACAGGCCATAATCATCTATGGCAGATTGTCTTTGCAAAACCAAAACATCACATAGGCTATGAGAGTGTTAGATGATAATAACTCATGATATAAAGAATCATAAGTTCTTTTGCATTGTTGATGGCCTAGAATGTTTTGCAAGCTATATTGTCATAGATTACAAGGTTTTGGATTTCAACCATACATTTGTTCCTCCACAGCTTAGGAACAAAGGCATTGCTGCAAAGATATTTGATGAAGTATTGAAATATCTTGCTGAGAATGATATCAAGATAATCCCTTCTTGTTCTTATGCTGAGAAATATTTCTCTGAGCATAGAGAATTCATTGCCAAAATATGAGATAGGAAGCGACTGCGATGATTATACTATAGATGTATGGTGTTGGCATCCTGAACTTTCCTATGACTAGCCATGGATAATGTTTTGCAAACTTCGGTCCAAAATCTGACCATTTTATTTTTGTATTGAATGCATACCATGCAAAATCTTCTATGCTCACACCTATTGCATATGCGCTTAAAAGTATCCCGAATAATCTTGTGCTCCACCCGTATATAATTATTGGCAAGAGCAATAACATCGGAAACATTATGAAGAACAAGAAGAAATGATATTTTGTCAATTCAAAAAATCCTATCTTGAATTTCCATCCAGTCTTCCCCTTTGCCCAAGCATTCCTTCCTTCAACTGCTCCTTCCCAAACACCTGCAGCAATGAAAGCAATCCAAATCCAGACCATGATAAGCCATTCGTTCATTGATACTTATTTTGGAATCATGTTTATAAATTTTATCAGGAGTAATATCTTAGATAATATTTATATAGTACAATATGTCTCTTTGCATCATGTGGACGAATAAGCAATTGAAATATCATGTAGACGCTGCTAAATTATTGATTAAGATTAAAGATTTGACTTTTGATCATATAAGAAAAAATCATTCTATCTCAGAATATGAAGTGCAGCAGTTTATTTTAGAAAAATTTGTTGAATATGGATTGCATTCTGATAAAGATCCTCCTATTGTAGGATTTGGCAAGCATACTGCAACACCAGAATTTTATCCAAAAAAAGAATCATCAAGACTTACTCCTGGAACTTTCATATTGATTGATTTGTGGGCTAAGTTTGAGAATAAAGAGGCTCCATTTGCTGATATAACTTGGGTTGCTTATCATGGAAATAAGGTTCCGAAAGATATCTTGCATGTCTTTGATGTTGCAGCTTTGGCTCGTGACAAGACTTTAGATTTTATTTCAAAAGAATTAAGGAATAATAGGATCCCTACTGGAAAAAGCGCTGATAACATTACTCGCTTAGCAATCGTTGATGCAGGATTTGGCTCAAATATTAAGCATGATGTCGGGCATTCTCTTGGAACACTAAGAGATCACGGCGGAAAGCCAGATTGGTTATATCCAAAAAACCTTTCTACGCTAAATAAGGTTTTAGGTTATACTATCGAGCCAGGGATATATCTTGATGGAAAGTTTGGCGTCAGATTAGAGCTAGATTTCTATATTTCTAAAGATGACAAATTAGTGGTGACGACCGCAATACAGAAAAAGATTGTATTGGTATGAGTTATTGCTGCTCATTTATGCAATTATTGTTTTTGCATACTATGTGATAATTACTCGGGCATCCTGCACATTTTATCAAGTCTCCTCTTGTATCCCTAAATAAGCAGAACTTTTCCCATGTCTTATAGACCGGTGCTCCACAATCGCATGGCTGACATAATGTGCTTTTTATTGTGCAGTCAGAATCATATGCACAGCTAGTCTCTGGAGTTCCTGTAAGTGCAGCATTTATTGGCTGGTTCCAACTTCCTAGATAGCCGAAATAATTCAGTATAAGCATTACTGCAACAATTGTTATAAGAATCTTTACAAGCACATGGACAAGCTTTAAGCTCCAGATTATAGCAATCAATATAATACCGATAATCATCAGTATATCTTCATACATAGAAAGTCTATATACTTTGAGACTTATAAAGCTTTTTCACTACTAAAAGAAAAAAGAAAATAAAAAAACTTTATACTACTGCTTCTAATCCGCCCTCTTTTACAAAGAATGCGCATTCTCCATCTGCAATGTTTGGAGCATCTACTAATTTTGCAACCCTTGATCCTTTCTTGCCTTTTCTTAGATATATCCTAAATGTTGAGTTGTGTCCAACAATATTCCCTCCTATTGCTTCTGTTGGGTCTCCGAAGAATGTGTCTGGCTTTGCCATGACTTGATTAGTCACATAGACGCAAAGATTATAGACATCTGCAAGTTTTGCTAAGACATGCATGTGCTTATTTAATTTCTGCTGCCTATCTGCCAATGTTCCTCTGCCGACAAATTCTGCCCTAAAATGTGCTGTGAGCGAATCTACTACAATTAGTTTAACATTCAAGCCGTTCTTGATTAATTCTTCAATCTTTTCTGCGAGTAGCATTTGGTGGTCAGAATTATATGCCCTTGCTACTTTGATATTTTTTAAGACTGTGTCAGGATCCATTCCTGCACCTTTTGCAAATTGTACAATCCTTTCTGGCCTAAATGTGCTTTCAGTATCAATGTATACTACTGATGCTGTAGGATCCATCTTTTGAACATTTACTGCTAAAAGATGTCCTATCTGAGTTTTTCCTGAACCATATTGTCCAAAACATTCTGTTATTGCCCTTGTCTCAAATCCTCCTTCCATCAAAGAATCAAATGGCGCGCAATATGTAGGGAATTTTGTTACTGACTGCCTTTTTATCATGACTTCATCGCCTGACATAAAACCCATATCCATACTCGCTCTTGCTGCTTGGATTACTTTTCTTGCCATCATCTCAGTCAATCCGGTTGCTTCTACTATTTCTCCGACAGTCGCTACTGCAATTGCCATTAAGTTGTCAAAGCCTGATAAAGCCAATTTTTCAGCAGTACTTGGTCCAACACCAGGAAGACTTGTTACAGACATGTCCTTAGACTTTGTTATTGTCTTTAAATCAATATTTACATCTTCATCAAATTCAGATTCTTGTTCTTGTCTTTTTCTAGCCATTTTTAATCACCTTTATGTTTTATAGTATTATCTAGTTCAAATAATAAATAAAAAAAATAAACAATAAAATATAGACTAATTATTGATATTAGTAGATATTCTCTTCTTCAGCCTCTTCAACATTCAAGGCAACATATTCATAGGCTTTCTGCAATACAAGAATAGCTCTTGGAAGATCGCTTGATCTTAAAGAGTCAGTATTCTGCCATTTATCATCCTTATCCTTATAAGAACGCTGCAAAGATATAGTTCTGTAAGTTACAGCCTTGCCTTCTTTTACAGTAGAATTAGCCCAAATAGTAGCTGCTATTGCGCCACTCCTGAACTTCTTTTCAGGCATGTTTCTTGAGACCGTGGTCCTACCCATAATATCATCTACAGACGGGATCTTTGCCTGCAGTACTGGTTTAGCCGTAACCAGCGAAGGTTTAGTTAGTTTTTCCATTTTTTTCCTCTTGCTTGTCGCATTTTCTTTCAAATCGCCCTTAAATAATGACCCCTTGGGGGAGGTCCAGGCGACGAGGTTGCGAAGTCATATAGACACCGCTAAACAATAGAAGCCATAAGTTCTTTAAATACCCTGCGAGGGGATGTCCAGTGAGGGGAGTGTATTTATACTGTACATAAAAGATGTAAATCTTCCGAAAAATCTCTCTATAGGCTCATCAAGATATCATCTTTTGGATAATCTTATGACATGGGAAGTCACCATAAGGTTATTAGAAGATGGTATTAGTCTTAGATTGAGATTTCTTCTCTAATTTAATTCATATATTTTATAGTTGAGTAGTGTAGCAAAGCTTACCCATAATAAATAAGGTATCAGAAGATATGCTGCTAGTGTATTCCAACTTAGGATTATCGTAACAAGTATTGCTATCCATAAAAATATTATCTCTATGAATGCTGTAAACACTTTCTTCTTAAAAAAGAATATATATGACCAGAAAAAGTTTAAGACTAATTGTATAATAAAAGGTATTATTGCAATACTGCCCCATAAATAATATGCAGCAATACCCATCAAGATATAAAGTATCGTCCAGACAGGAGCGAAGATCCAATTAGGTGGATTAAAAGAGGGTTTCTTAAGCTTCTTATACCAAGAATTAATAGCCTCTTTAGTGAAATAGCTTGAAGAAAATCCTATAGCAAGACAGACAACAATAGAAATAATCAATCTAACCAATTCCATAATAATGCCTTAGTCTCTCACATTAATAAGTTTTTCGAAAAAGTAAAGAGAAAACATGGTCAGTATTTGGTGTTTTATACAATAGATATTTCCACAATCCATATAAATTACTTGATTTCTGATGAATGATGGACCACAAGAGCATAGCAATTAAGATCATGCAAAAGCTTGGATATGAAGTAAAAAGAACCAAGGACAAATCTAAGGGTTGCGACCATAAGATTATTCTTTTGTACACGAATAAAGGCAATTTCGTCTATCGTTTCTGTAAGAATGATAAAGCTATAATGTCGCATGCATGGGCATGTAAAGTTTGGAAAGACTTGCCTGTTCCAAAGACCATAATTAAGAAGAAACATTATCTGATTGAAACTATGATCAAGGGCAAGGATATGTCAGAATCCAAGCTTACAAGAGAACAAAAACTAAAAATAATGAAGGATTTAGGAAAAATCTTGAAAAAGATGCATAAAGTACACACAAAAAGATATGGCTATCTCATAGCTCCAGGTATTGGTCAAGTCAATAGTTGGAAAAAATATATCATGAGGCTAGCGAACAGCAGGTTAAAGAAGATTAAATTAGAGAGTAGTCTATTGAAAAAAACTAAAGCTTACTTAAAAAAGAATGATTTTTTACTAGATTTCAAAAATCCGATATTATTGCATAAAGATATTAATCCAGAAAATATTATGATAAAAAATCATAAACTTGAAGGTATAATAGATATTGGTGATGCAGTATCTGGCGACCCTATTTATGAAATCGCTACAATGTATGATAGGTTCAGAAACTATGAAAGAATTTTTCCAGATACTTTAGTAAAATCTTATGGTAAAATCAATCAGAAACGTTTAAGATTCTATGAAGTCACAAATGTGATAAGAAGGATTTGGATTAGGAAACAACAAGGTAAGCCAATAAAAAAATACATAAAAAGATTAGAATCATTTCTCTCTTAGTTCCAGCTCTGGTAATCTATGAAAAGCTCCTAGAACTTTCTTTAATCAACTATTTAAGCCAAGCAATATTTCTATCAGAATGGAAAACATCGTCCTCAATCTATGGAAGGTCGTAAAAAATATGGAGGCTATTGTCCCTGACTGCACATTCGTCTATAGGCCAGACTATGGGAATATGTATGTGGTCTATTCTTATAATAAAAATAATACGCCAATCAAAAGAAAAGAGATGACATTCTTTGTCGCTCCAATGATGCGCCATCTCTATGTGATATTTGAGGATAGAAGGGATAAAGTATATCATAGCTTCTCTGCAGAGTCGGCAAACACCAAGGCAAAAGATTTGGCTATAAAAAGGGCAAGAGAGCTTGCAAGAAAACAACACATAACTTACATAGACAATCTAGTGACAGATAAATCAGACTAATCCTTTTCATAGATGTTTCTTCTGTGGCCAATGATTCTTGAGCATTATCTGTTTATATTATAAAAATTTATAAGAATGTCTAGCTTCTTGAGCTTTATGAGGAGAAACCTGCTCGCACTCATAGCTACAACAATCTTAGCAGGATGCAATCTAGCGCCATTTGATCAAAAAGATTACAAATGGGTTGATGAAGACAGTAAAAGGCCGGCAGTCTATAGATATTATATATCAGATGTTGGAGTAAGAAAGGAATATGACACACGGAAGAAAGATAGTGTGTGGACATATTATGTAACAGGCGGCATAATGAATTTAGATACTGTCGCACTAAAAGTAGATGCTGTCTATGATAGTGTTTACAGGCCAAATAAAAAACCTCGCTCAGATACAGGATGTGCTGGTAAGATGCCGGTAAACACTACATCTATTGATAGCCTGATTCCAGATCCAAATGTCTCAGTTTCAGGATGCAATCTTTTTGTGATAAATGGCGAGGCAGATTGGACTGACTCTGCGAGGATTATAGTATATGTCAATATGTGTGATGTGACATGCCATGATAGGAAACTGGTCTTGGCAAAATATACTTCACAGCCTCCAATTACAATAAAATTCTGGTACAAAGAAGGAAAACCAGAAGCAGAAATAATAACTCCAAGATGAATTTAAGAAAGTATTATAATATTGCTTTGATGAGATTTGCTTGTACAGCAATGCTTAAAGAATCACGCCTGATTATCTTTTCTTTTTGCTTCGCTTCTTGCATACATCAATGCATCCTGTCCAATATTCAGCCAGCCAAAAGGGCTGATTATCCTTTCTGCTTTATTTGTTATTGTTGTGATGTGATTGTATGTTTCAGTATTCTGTGCTATCCCTAAAGGATTGCTGTTGCTATTTTTTGGTCCAGCATTATATATTGATATTGCCCTGAATAGATGATCTATATTGTTTCCGCTAAAATTATCTTGCGATGTCCGACCAGCTAGTGAGATTAACCATATCCCATTATTATAAGAGATGTCATCATCTATGCGCTGCTCATTCTTCTTATTTATTGTTCTAGCAAATACTATCCTATACCCACTCATGAAATCTGCTCTCAATGCTTCAAGATTTCTCAACTCTTTCAATGGAGCTGCCAATCTTATCTCGTCACGCTTATCAAAAAATGATTTACATTCTCTTGTCAATCTAGAAATCTCGGGCCTTAATTCAAGTATCTTCGTCTCTAGATCATAAAGGTCAGGATGAGTTTCTTCATCATAGACAATCATATTGAATGGGTGACCTTTAGCAGTCGGTCTCATGAACTGCGCTCCTCCAACTGCAAAGACAGGAGAGATCATATCGTTCTTAAAGCCGGATTCAGTATCAAACATAGAGGCTGCAATCTCTAAAGGCACAGAGAATAAAGCAGAATATGCATGGCATGAGCCGACAATCCTTGGAATATGCGGCTTTGAGCGTGGTAATACAGTCACAATCCTTTCGACCAATTTAGATTCATCAGGCCTTATCCTCATATCATTTGCTGTGACAACAATATCTTCACCAAAATATTCAGGAGGTGATCTGATGAGCGGCAGATGTTTTTTTTCTAATATGCCGGCAGAAACAGGTGAGACAATAGCAAGTCCCAAAACAGCGCCTTCAAGAATCAATTTGACAGCCTCGCGTCGGCCCCTATTATAAGACTCAACTTCACTAGACACTAAATCCATAAGATGAATAATGCGCACAGCATATTATAAAGTTTATTATTTAGGTGAAGATATTGAATAAACAATTTTTCTATTGATTTGCCTTTTCTTTGAGTATTGGTATCAATCCTTTAGGCAATGGCTCTACTTTGAAAAAATCTGCAGCCTGCAATATCTCAATGCGTACAGTCGAGTCATGTTCTGCAATCTGGTTTGTGAATTCAAATAATGGTCTTTGGTCAGGAGGCATATAGAACATGAATAATCCGTCGAGTGTCTCATAGATGAATCCGCTGAATTTATTTGACCTTAAGAAAGGGATAAGTCTTTTCTTTGATGATGGAGAGGTCTGTAATCTGATGAAATAGATCAGCATTCCGATCTTGAACATGTTTATGCCGTAGCGGAATTTTAATATCACGCCAGACTTTTTCAATAATTCAATACGCGACCGTATAGTGTTCCTATCTATATGAGTAGTTTTGGAAATCTCGAGAAGACTGCTTACAGGGTCTTCTGCAAGCTTCGCGAGAATCTTATAATCCCTTTTTTCCAGGTAGATATCTCCTCTTTTAGATAATTGTATTGGCTGCAAATCTAGGCCAAAGGCATTATAATCATCAGGGATGAATGTTATGATATCATGGACAGTAAAATGTGCGTCAGACAAGTATTTTTTACAAAAAGAATCCAGATTGAGGGTTGAGACAATCATGAGATATTGGTTACGGCTCAATATGCGAAAATACATTATGATATCAGGGCATTGCAATAATGCCTCTGCAGCATCCTGCTCTAATCTCTCGACAAGAATCACAGCATTCTGCAATCCAAGCATCACCAAGTCAAGGGTCATTGCAGGAGACAATATCTCATCAATCAGGCGATTCACTTTATAATGCACCCTTTCAGGAGAGATGCGTAATTTATGTGCCAGCTCACGCTGAGAAGTGCGCATATCTTGAGACAGAAGATATATCAGTTTTTTGTCATAAAGGTCCAGCTTGATAGGGATCGAGGTATTTTTAGCAATTACAGTCATAAAACCAGATAACTGCATTATTATTTATAAATATTACTGCAATAATTAAAAAATATGATAGGAGATTATATATTTATGATTGGTATATCTATATTGTGATTTTATTAGATCACTGATTAAGGAGCAAAAATGCCTGCATCAAACAATGGATCATTAGGAGTGCCAAGAGATGCAGATGGCCGATATGATATTGCATATGATAAGGTGATAAGAATGCCTACTTCAAACACAGGATCATTAGGAGTGCCAAGAAGTCACGAATATTTTTGGCAAGATTATTTTATAAGAAACATGGTGATGAAAATGCCGAATATAAATGCCGGATCAGCTGGTTTGCCACGGTCAGATATTGATGAAGGAAATTATTTGAGGTTTTTGAGGATAGAAGCAGCAGGTGCGAATACTGGCTCAGGTGGAATTCCAAGGCCACGCGCAGGCATAGAAGCAGGAGGAGCCAATACTGGCTCAGAAGCTATACCACGACCACGTCACAGTATTGACAAAATACTTGAAGACACTCGAAATAGTCCGGGCGAGATATATAGAAGACCAGATAAACCAAGTGAGCAAAGATATACATGAATGCAGCAGAAACCTGGCTTAATACAATCCCTGCACTCGCAAGAGAAGAATTAGGTATGGAAATTGCAGAAAATAGATTAGGGGGCAGCATACTTGAAGAAAAGCCGAGATTGATCAATGCATTGATGGAACGTTATTGCACTCTGCAATGCAAACACTGCCTACTGCCAGAACATCATTCTACATCAAAGATATCAAGAGAGTCGAGACTAGACAATATTCTAGCGAACCTGGTAGGACAGCTTCCAGAGAAATCTTCGTTCCTGCATGAAGGAAGGATAGTATTGCCATGGCATATACAGCTACTAAAAAAACTGAAATCGGAGACGCCAAACGTATTATTCGGTCTTATAGATAATGGAACATATACTCGAATTATCAAATCATTCAGAAATTATCAGCTTGACTGGCTAGACATATCGTGCGATGGCATAAGAGAAAACCATAATGCGCAAAGGGATCCTAATGGAAAATCATATGATCAGATGATGAATGGATTATTGCATGCAAGGGATGTGACAAAGCCGCCAGAGCAGGGAGGAAGGGTTACATCACTCATGACAATAACCACATTAAACCATAAGGATATAAAGAGAGTTGCTGATGATCTATTCAAACAAAACACCAACCATCCTGCACTAGATTATATCGATGAATTGCATATAACCACCATGAGCCCAAAACAGCCGATAAATTATTCCATCGATTTGGAATCAGGACATATGGCAACAGTATTCGAGAGCGTAAAAGAATTACAGGATGCAGGCTTGATTGTATATCTTAGATTATACAACACAAAACATCTAGGACTATTAGCAAGACATATAGGATATAAGACATTCCAAAAATCATTAGAGCATGCCAAATCATATTCTCACGGGATAATAGAATTAGAACTTGAAGGCGTACAATTATATTATATGCCAAGCAGCATCTGGCCATCAGAAGGGATATTCATAGATGCAAATGCTAGCCAAAGGGTAGCATACGCGCAAGTGCATACGCTAGAGCAATTAAACGACCCAGCATATGCGAAGTATACTGTCCAGCAACTAAAAGAAGATAGCGGCCTAGAAGATGCGCACAGAAAAAATGTGTCACAATGGAGAAAGCATTTCATGAAAGATTTCCTTGAGCAGGAAACAGCAGTATTAAGAGAAGTATATGCAGGCTAAAATAAATCTATCTTTTCAATGTCGCAAGAAACGGCGCTGCTTGTTCTTCGAGTTCTTTGAAATCAAGCTGTAGATTTTCTTGGTTTATTATGTACTTACTGCCTTTTGGCTTATCTTTCTAGTCTTTGCAAGCATCACGATATGTATTATCAAGATGGCCAGCAGTGGCACAAGCAGCCCTATCTCATCCCCGACAGATGCTGGATCGTCCATCTCTATCGCCATCGCAAGTACCTTGACTATGAATGCTCCTGCAATAAGGATGAGCGGCATATATGATTTCTGGAATTTATGGTCTTTAGTGAAATACCAGATGACTGCAATTATCCCGAACAGGATGATGAATGCATCATCGAACTTGTCAATGATGTCAGTCTCCATGAAGACTTCTCCGATGAGCCCGAGGGCTATCGCCCCAAGAAAGGCCACAATCACAAGATTATTTCCCCTATTAATGGATTCATTGACATTCATATAAACCACCTCGATAAAAGGGAATATGGCAGAATTTAAATATTTGACGAATTGGTATAAAAAAGATACCATGTATCCTCTGACTAACGCAATTCCACAATAATTAAAAATCCTCTAAGATTCCCTTCTAGTATGAGCTATGCATTATACGCCGGCGAAAACCTGAATGTCCTGATTGGGCAATATGAGAATATCAAAACAAGAGGCATCTATATATGGGCCTCGACAAAGGGATTTGCAAGACCACACGAAGGGATGAGTGTTGAAGACCTTGAGAAATCCCTCCATGGAGAAAGCTATGCAATACTTCCATACAGGAATGCTGTGGAGGTTGTTGTTGACGGGGCGGTTGTATGGAGAAATCCTGAGATATTTGCTGATGAACAAAATCAGAATTATATCGGACACGGAGTAGTCAAGATATTCACAAGGAAAAAGACTAACAAAAAAGCGACGCGGAGTCTTTACTAAAGCGTGGTTAAATTTTTAAATGGTATTTATTTCTCATGCTTATCAAGGATAGATTTTATATGAAAAAACAACAAGAACCAGAGCCAAAGAATCTTGAAATAATCACAAAGGCCAGTGTCAACGCATTTTTTGAAAGGTTGAGATCAGGAGCATTGACAGAGGATAAACTAGATAAGATGTATGAGGATCAATTCGAACCAGATACAACCGCATACAAATCTTTTGTCGCAAAGGCATTGATCACATTCGGGCAACCGATATCTATACAAGCAGAGCGCGACCATAAAGACAGGCCAACATATACTCAAGGAGAATTATTGGCATTAGGATTTCTAACAGGGGGAGATCCAGAGAGAATAATGATATTTCCGAATGGTATGTATGAGACTACGAGAAGATTTGATAATCTTGCAGGGACCTTGCCAGAATATCTCAAAGCCATAAGGAAGCATTCAATGAGATTTCTTGGAGCAGAAGATGTGCAAAGTTCTGTTAAAGAATTATTGCCAGGTTATGCCTCACTGGATAAGCCTATATTTTATGCAGGGTTTGCAGCAACATTGATGGCTGCAGATGAAAAAGTCAAAGTCGTGTCCATAGATGATCCTCCTTTCTAATCTATCCTTTCAATAAACACTTCAGGCACATCAGTTGTCTGCTCAGATATGAAATCAGTGATTATGTCGATAAGCTTTCTTTGGACTAGTGGATGTTTGTAATGATGGTCTATGCCCCGAAATATCTTTAGCCTTGCATTCTTCATTCTCTTCTTCAACTCAAGGCTTTTCTCATAAGGTACAAGCTTGTCTTCTTGACCGTGTATTATCATTACAGGAATTATCACATCATCGAACAGTTCAAAGCGGTTATATTTTGCATAATCTTTGAAGAATGCGAATTTGAAACCAGATTTTCTAGTATCCTGCAGAAAGACCTTTTTCTTGTTGAATTCTCTCCATTCTTTGATGAGATGCAGTCCGCTCGTGAATATCTCGCGATAATAATATTTTGATGATGGGCTGATGAGCGCTAGGAACTTGAATTCCTTATCTCTTGATTCTACAATGAGTCCCCCAAATCCTCCTATGCTGTGGCCGACAAATCCTATCTCTTTGAATCCTTTTTTCTTAAGCTCATCTTTTGCCTTTGTTATATCATCTACCACTTCAGTCACAGTGATGTCTTCATAATTCCCGCCGCTCTCTCCATGGCCGAAAAGGTCTATGCTAAATGTCGCGATTCCGATGGAATTGATCTCTTTTCGGAGATTCCTGAATAATGAGCTTTCTTTATTGCTTCCAAGCCCGTGGCAGATCATTACAATCAGTTTAGATTTTGTACTAGATAGGGTTCCACATATCTTTGTCCCTAGCGAATTTTTGAAAAATATTTTCTGATCCATTCTGCAACTCCATTCTGTAGTGTTCTATATGATAATATAAATAATATGATATATTACTACTAAGAAATTACAAAGTCTTTATATAATTTATGTATATTTTATATATACTTCTTTTATATAAGCTTCAACCAATCTAATCAAGCCCTGACCAATTCAATACCACAACTGATCTATTCGAGTCACACAGCTTTTGCCTTGACCTTTTTGCCGAAATAAATAGAATATATTATGGAGATAATTATTATCCCAAAGACGATACCGATAGACAACAATAAAGCTATATGGATGAAGCTATCAAGAAGCATCTTTGCACCGATGAAGATAAGTACGCAAGCAAGACCGACATTCAAGTATTCAAACATCCCATGAAGCCTCTCGACAACAAAATATAAAGACCTTAGGCCTAGGATAGCAAAAATGTTAGAGGTGAATATGATGAATGCATCAGTTGTTATGCCAAAGATTGCAGGTATTGAGTCAAATGCAAAGACTACATCAGTGAACTCTATCACAATCAAAGTCACAAGCATTATTGTGATAGCGAATCTTTTCTTGTCTGTAATGAAAAATCTTCCATCTTTATGGTCGCGCGATACAGGAACAATCTTGTGGATGGTGCGAACAATCCAGCTCTCATGAGGATCAAAGTCTTCTTCTTTGTCAAAAAACATCTTGATGCCAGAATATACCAGGAATGCACCAAAGATGTAAAGGATCCAGCCGAACCTTTCAACAAGTGCGCTGCCGACACCGATAAGGATGCCACGCATTATCAAGGCGCCGATGATTCCCCAAAAAAGTATTCTGTGCTGATATTTTGCCTCAATCTTGAAGCTTGCAAATATCAGGAATATGACAAAGATATTGTCAAGGCTCAAGGATTTTTCAAGGATGTATCCTCCAAGATATTTAATCCCGGCATCGTTGCCGAATTCCAGAAAGACGAACAATGAAAACAATAATGAAAGTCCTACCCATATGCCAGTCCAAGTCAATGCCTGCTTGATAGAGACTACACGCTTTTTCTTGTTGAAAAGCCCTAGGTCAAGGACAAGAAAGATTATTATCAGAACAATGAATCCTATCCACATCACAATATCATTCACGCCAGCTATATGGACCATAAGGACAGATAAGAATCGTCAGAATATAAA